>JFJP01030226.1_pt1 | contig 13758 bp, 13 predicted proteins | sample 431651 | NCBI WGS metagenome assembly JFJP01 (sample SAMN02602958, study PRJNA72255) | Microbial mat metagenome, whole genome shotgun sequencing project. | biome: fresh water; feature: sink hole; material: water; isolation source: purple microbial (photo- and chemosynthetic) mats found in... | reverse complement strand
TGGTGCGCACCTTGGAAATGATCCGGGCAGCAGCCCGTTCCAGAGTGCGTTCATCATCAATATCCATCATGCCTGGCTCATAGCAACTCATGGCGTTGATCATCGCCGACAGAATCGCCATGGGCGGCGCATTCGGCGGAAAGCCCTGGAAATGACTGCGCAGACTTTCATGCATCATTTCGTTCTGGGTCAACCGGGCGCTGAAGCGGCTCAGCTCCTCCTCCGTCGGCAATCGGCCCCAGATCACCAGCCAGGCGGTTTCCACAAAAGTGCTATGTTCGGCCAGTTGCTCAATCGGAATTCCGCGATAGCGCAGAATGCCCTGATCGCCATCGATGTAGGTAATCGCGGATTTGCAGGAACCGGTGTTGCCGTACCCGTCATCCAGCGTGATGTAACCGGTACTGTCACGCAACGCGCTAATATCAATAGCCCGCTCGTTTTCCGTTCCCTCAATAAGTGGGAAGTCATGGGTCTTTCCATCCAGTTCAATACGACACGTTTGGCTCATGGCTTAGGCTCTCCTGGGTGTAGGGAAAAAGCAGGCGGGGATCCGGATGTTTTCCGGACATCCCCTGGGGATTATACAGTGGCCGGATGGGTTGCATACCGAAAGCTCATTCAGCGCGGGCGGCCATCGCTGAACGTCGATGACGCCAGATCTCGATGACCCCCGGCATAATGGACAAAATAATAATCGCCAGAATCACCAGGGTGAAATTGTTCTTGACGATTTCCAATGCGCCGAAGAAGTAGCCACCGTAGAGGAATGAAGCCGTCCAAGCGACCGCGCCGGTGACGTTGTAAAACAGGAAATGACGGTAGGTCATGCTCCCAGCCCCGGCGATAAAGGGCGCGAAGGTGCGGATAATCGGCACAAAACGGGCAATGACAATGGTTTTGCCGCCGTGCCGCTCAAAAAATTGATGGGTGCGCTCCAGGTAGGCCTGTTTGAGTATCCGGGCATCGGGACTGAAAACCTTCTCACCAAAGTAATGACCCGCTGCGTAATTGACCGTATCCCCCAGGATGGCAGCAGCGGTCAACAGCAGGAACAGGACATGAATATTCATCGCACTGCCGGCTATCGCGGTTAGCGAACCGGCAGCGAACAGGAGCGAATCGCCGGGCAGGAAAGGCGTCACCACCAGTCCCGTTTCGCAGAAGACGATCAGGAACAAAATGCCGTACAGCCAACCACCGTACTGAACCGCCAAATCCCGGAGGTGCTGGTCAATGTGCAGAATAAAGGAAAGCAGATCGTAAAAAATATCCATGTTCAGGCAACCCGGTAAGGGATGGGAGGGTAACGACTGAGTTTGACATGACTATACCGGAACAGAAGGCCGGTTCAAGCCGATTTCGCGCCGCAGTTTGACCATGAACGCTTATAATGGCGGCCGTTTACTCACCAGTCCTTACCTTGGAGAACTTCATGTCGATCACGGTCAACGGCGTTGAAATCAGCGATGCCGCCATTCATGCCGAAATGCAACACCATCCAGCGCCTTCCCGGGAACTGGCCGAGCATTCAGCCCGGCTGGCGCTGGTCGCCAAAGCCTTGCTGTTGCAGGAAGCCATACGACTGGACATTCCCGATGCTGATGAAGAGGATCGGCTGAATGCGCTTTTGGAGCGCCAGGCTCAGACCCCGGAGCCGGATGAGGCCAGTTGTCAGCGCTTCTTCACCGCCAATCGCCCACGATTTCGCACCAGCGATTTGTTTGAAGTCTCCCACATCCTGTGCGCCGCGCCGCCCGATGACGACGATGCCCGCACCACCGCCCGCCTGCGCATTGAACAGGCTATCACCCAGCTTGATCAGGGCATCGCCTTTGCCGAACTGGCCGCGCAGATCTCGGATTGTCCTTCCAAAGCGCAGGGCGGCAATCTCGGCCAAATTGCCATGGCGCAAACTGTTCCGGAGTTTGAACAGGCCATGGTCGCCATGCGGGAAGGCGAGACCTCAGCGCAACCGGTGGAAAGCCGCTTCGGTTTTCATATCCTCCACCTGCACAACAAAATCGCGGGGCAGCCACTCGACTACCCGCAGGTGCGCGAGCGCATCCTTGGCTATCTGCGCGAGAGCGGACAGCGCCAGGCCATTAGCCAGTATCTGTCATCACTGATGAAAAGCGCCGATATTCAGGGGATGGAACTGCCGGATATGGCCGCGCCGCCGGTTCAATAGCGACGATGAAGATGCTGGCGATTAGCGGCTGGAGCGGTTGCGGTAAGACTACGCTTGATCCGCTGATCGAACCCACACGCTATGGCCGACCCGGTTTGCCCGCGCTGCCGCTCAATGACGTCGAGGCTATCACACGGTTTGTGGTGGATTTCGTGGCCAGTCCGAATGCCACAACACATGGAACACCTCTGCCAAGATTGGCGGACGGGTGAAATGATACAGATCGCAATCACGGGTGAGCATCAGTCCGATTACCACCACCACCACCACCAGGACTGCCGGGTTGATTCGCCATTCGGCCTTGGTTGCGGCTGCGACTGTGGCTGACTCGGCGGTGGCGCGGGCGCGGCGGGAGCCACTTGGGACTCTGGAGCGTTCGCTACACCAAGATTCTCTGGCGTATTCACTGTTCCCGCATCAGTAGAAGGAGCCGAAAGGGGCGGGACGGCTGGCGGGGCAGGAAGTGCTGCCACTGCGGTTTTAGCATCGGCCTGGGGGGGCGGCGGACTCAGCAATGGGGTAGTCTCGGCAGATGCGGCTTGGGGAGTAGTGCTATTCACCGTGCTCATCGGTGCAGGCTTTCCCGCTGTCTCCACGGCTGCCGGCGGAAAAATAGAGGACAGCGCGATCTCCACAGTTTTGGCATCCCCATGAAGGAGATAAGCACCGACGCCGAACGCTCCGGTCAACAACATGCCCAACAGCAGCCACTGGGCATGGTGCAGTTTGGCGGTCGGGACTGGTGCTGTCAGCAGTTTTTGCTCCAGACTGCGCCGCGCTTCCTGCTCAATCGCCAGCAACAATAACAACCGCGCCTCACGTTCCCGACTTTCCCGCTCGCGCTCCAGCGCCTGATCTTCCCGCTCACGCGCATGATTCGCGAGTGCCTTGGCATCATGTAACTGCTCGCGCAGAAATTCCAAGAAGGCGTTCTTGTACGTTCCTTCCGATTCTAACGCGTCTTCCTGAACGTCCTGAGGTGAGAACACCCGGAACAGTTCGGCAGGGTCAATTTCCCATTCCCCTTTATCGTTGTATTTCCCCCTTAACCGGCCTGATTTCAGGGCGTTGTAAATAACTGACCGGCTTTTCCCGGTCTCCTTTGCGGCTTGCCCAAGATTGAGAAATGACGAGGCAGGCGCTATTTCCGGTTCGTGCAGGTTCGGACTGGCTTCCTCTTCAGGGGGAGGGGAACCGAGACTACTTTTCCGCTTGAGTTTGGAAGCATCAGCCATGGTGTGCGATCTGATCAATGAGCGTTTGTACGAGGGCGTCGGCTTTCTCATTCAGGCCGGAAAACCGGGTTTCCGTGATGGCGTAACCGAGATTCTGCGCCTTGCGATAACCTGGACGTTCCGGTAGATGACCGGCGAGGATGGCGTAACCGGCCTCGGTCAGATAATCACGAGCATCGTTGGCTTCTACTTCAGTGCCGATATGATTCAGGGCGAAAATCAACTTATCTTTCGGCACCCCGGCTTGCACCAAGGCATGAAATTCGCGCACCGCAGGACGCAAATCATCCAGAGACGCCCCAGTCGGTTGCACCACCAGATTGGCGACGCGGGCGATTTCCAAAGTACCTTTACTGGTGCGAGCCGGACCATCAATGATGAGCAGGTCATAGCGCTCGGCAACGGCCAAGGCTTGCTGCGCGGTGCGGAACAGTTCCACCGGAACCGCCGGTTCGATCTTCGCGTTCAGGCGCAGTCGGTACCAGTCGGTCGCGGTTCCCTGCTGGGTATCCAGGTCGGCAATTTTGACCTCCAGGCCACTGCGTGTCGCTTCACGACCGATGGCCCTCGCCAGGGTGGATTTCCCGACCCCTCCTTTCTGTGAAACCAAAGCAACTATCGTAGTCATGGTAACTTACTGTAATAAATAGAGAAATAATAAAAGAATACGGTATTTGGCCAAGCCACTTAACTTACAGCCACTGAATAAGCTTAATGATAGCTATCAAATCAAAGAGTCGCTATCGTATCGGTTTATTTAAATCAAGGAAACTGGGCGGAAGAAAAAGAGAAAGCCCCTGTCGATGATTGAGGGTTGCACCGTCCGACTAAAGTGATTTCCTGAAAAGAGGATACCGACCTTGATCCCCACTCCAGCCAAACGTGAGCGTTTTAGCCACGGAATGACGCAGAAAAAGAAAGAATTTTCCGTGTTTTTTCCATGTTTTTCCGTGGCTAATTTCCACATTCACCCGAAGGGAAATTTATGCGCCAGATTGACTGCTGCGATACCGCCGATCACCTGTTGACGCTTGCCGAAGCCATTAACGCTGCATTACCGACTATTCCGACCCTCACAGAAACCGATGCAGTCCCGCTGTTTGAGGCCTACGGACGGGTTTTAGCCACTGATGTCGTTGCCGGTCTGGATGCGCCGCCGGGCGATAATTCAGCGATGGACGGTTTTGCCTTGCACCGGGCTGATCTGTCATCGACAGTCCCGACCCGATTGCCGGTGACCGGTCAGGCGCTGGCGGGGCATCCCTATAGGGGTTATGTCCCACGTGGCGGCGCAGTCCGGATCACGACCGGCGCACTGATCCCGGAGGGGCCGGATGCCGTCATCATGCAGGAACAGTGTCGTATCGATCCCGATGAAACCTGGATCGACATCGAGCCGCATCATGCCGCCCGGTTGAAACCTGGCGAGAATATCCGGCGGCGGGGCGAGGATGTGAAGGCCGGAACGTTGTTACTGCCGAAAGGGCGGCGATTGCGTCCCCAGGATGTCGCACTGGCGGCGGGGCAGGGGATGGCGACGCTGGCAGTGATCCGTCGACCCCGCATTGCCATCGCGTCTACTGGTGATGAACTGTATGAACCGGGCGTGGCCTTGCCGTCCGGGGCCATTTATGAATCTAATCGCTATACGCTAATCGGCCTGTTACGGCGTCTGGGTTGCGCCGTGACTGATCTGGGCATCCTGCGCGATGATCGTGAGGTTATTCTGTCAGCACTGCGTGAAGCCGCCGCGACGCATGATGTATTGCTCACTTCCGGTGGGGTATCGGTCGGCACCGCAGATTGGGTCAAGGAGGTCATCGCTGAACTGGGTCGTATTCAATTCTGGCGACTGGCGGTTAAACCCGGTAAACCCGTCACGTTCGGGCGCATTGGCGACTGTTTGGTTCTGGGTCTGCCGGGGAATCCGGTGTCGGTGATGGTCGCGTTCCTGATGTTCGCTCGCCCGTTGCTGTTCAAATTGATGGGTATGGAACCGATAATGCCAGTGCGATGGCTCGTCACCGCAGATTTTACCTTTCGCCGTAAACCGGGTCGCCGCGAGTGGCTGCGGGCGCAGTTGCGGCTAGATCCTGAACGCGGCCATCGGGCTCACCTCTACCCCACTAACAGCTCTGGCGCCCTCTCGTCGCTGTGCTGGGCAGACGGTCTAGTGGAATTACCCGAGGATTGCGCCGGGGTTCTCCCTGGCGATGTGGTGGATTATCTGCCGTTCAGTGAACTGGGGGTCGATTGATCTTCCGTTTCTAAAAATCCGGAGAACCCCCCACTAATTCAAATCAGGATCCCGGAAATAGCGGGCACCCCAGTCGGCCTGCACCGCAACACCCTTCTCATTCAATCGGTAAACCTTGATATCCGGATCGCTGGAAGCGTCAGCCGGTGAACCCGACGCCACAAACTGCTGAAGTTTTTGCGGATTGCGAAATACCAGCACCTGCCGGTACGGATGCACCGTCGCACCGGCGCGAAGGTCAGTACGCGCCAACTGCATGTAGGCGGCTTTGCCGGTTCGTTGTTCCACGACCACCCCACGCCCATGGGTTTCAGCCAGCACGGCATTAAGTCCATTGACTTCAAACACTCCATAACCTGCCGCCCGCTCGATTTCCGCCTTGGCCAGCGGCTTAAGCCGCTTGAGTTGCCGCAAGGTCTGGTCGCGGATTTTCAGAACGGCCTGTTGTTGTTCCAGTCGGGCTTTATCACTGAGCGCCGAGGGTGCCACAACGGGCTGGGCGACGGGCTTAGGGGGAGAACTAGCGCAACCGGCCAGCAATGCAACCAGCAGCAAGCTATTTGCTGTTGTGAATCGAAAAACTAGCGGTTTCAGCGGGTTCATTGACTCAATCATCATCTGCCGATTGGAGGTAAACCGTCACGTCATAGCGGTCACGGGGATACAGCGTCCGGGCTTTCTGATAGGCATCCTCCTCATCGTGAGCCGCTACCGTGTCTTCGACTGTCGAACGATCGGCCAGCAGGGTCGCATAAACCAGATAAAGCGTCAGGCGTTGCCGGGTTGGCGGGGAACTGTGCATGAGGGTTGCCTCCGGGTGATTGACCAGGGATAAGGCCAAAATAGTGGCTGAATCAGTTGGAAGAACAGATTTTTGATGTAGACATTGCAGCGATGTTTGCGGAGAAAAACCGGGTGGCAAGCGCTAATTCGGCAATAGTCAGACGATTCTGAACCAATCAAATTTCCGGATCTTCTTTGGTAAGATAAATCGTTGATTTTAAAAGCCTTCTCCGAACGTGAACAGGAACATTTTGCAGATAAAATCTAGACGGCTAGCAGTCGGTTCATTCACTCTCTTCCAATCAGTCTCTTGAAGAAGCGGACAATGGAAAATTTCGATTGACCTGCTTTTAAAAAGTTTGCGTAATCCTTGTCGGCTATCGAAATATGGTTGATCAGCCAGTCTTTCAGAAAATATAAAATATCCAATGAAAATCCGTTACCTGAAAATACACGGGCTTTTTCGTCAGCAATGCGTTCTGCAAATTGTTCATGCATTTTTTTATGAGCATTGAATTTTGGATATTTAATATCTCGCATAAAACTCTCTTCCTGAGAGAAATGCGTTAGGGTGTAATTTTCCAGTTTGCCAATGAGGGGGAGCTGATTTTCGACAGAGACTCGGTTGGCGATAGCTTCCCAGAGTTCATTGATTAAAGTGAATAGTGTTTTATGCTGTTCATCTATTTCAGGTATATCCAGACTATAAGTGTTATTCCAGTCGACGGCACTAATCTTGATTTTTTGGTAATCCGTGATGACCGGTTCCGGTTTATCGACGACAGTATCATCCGGTTTTTTCATCAGGTTTTCTGTGACTTCCACTGATTGGTGTTTCGAGGGTCGAAGGATGAGTCGTGTTCTTTGTTCTGCATCCTGGTCGTTGGACAGCATCGACATATCTGCGTTCTTCCTCATCGGTATCCCATTAAAAACCGCGCTCGCCCGAAGACGAACGCGGATCACGTAATCAGTCGTGGGCTCTGTTTGATCCAGCAGGCTCCGGCGAGCCAGGCGATTTTCCAGCCGGGCGCGGCGGGCGATTTTTGGCCTCGTTGCTGAACCGGAAACGTCCGGCCAGCACACAACCCTTCATCCCCGGATCACAGATCCGTCCCTGGACATGTTGACACCTTCCATCCCACTCGTGTGGGCAACCCCAACTACTCATCGCCTACTCCTAACGCTCCAGCCTAGCGTAAGCCGCCTGAATATTTCTTTCAACGTGGAGCGATTTAATCATGCCCCTGATAGCCCCTTCCGGACAGTTGCCGGGACAACCGGCGTGCAGCCGAGGGGCCTAAATGCTCTTGCGTCAACCCGATATCCGGATTACCGCGCCGGTTGTAGCACACTTCCTGGCGACGGTCGCAACGCACCCCCCGTTCAGGATAGAACATGCGCGACCCATAGCCCCGCTCCTCGCGTCGCAAATCACGACCCAAGCGCCGGGCAGCATCGCGACCAAAGTAACGTCGGGTCATTTCAACGCTCGGTTCCCCACGTTCATAGCAAACGCTCACCGCGTCATCGCAACGCACCCCGCGTTCCGGGCGAAAATTTTCCGCCATCACCGGCATTGCGCTGGCGCCAGCCAGCAACAATCCCACGCTCATCAATACACTTTTCAGTTTCATCGCGAAGACCTCCACGGCAGTCATTAGATGACGAATTCAGCCACGCCAGCGCCTCACCTTTATTCAATATCAGTTTACATTTTTAACTACTCAGAATGAATCCTGACTGAATTCCATCAAAAAACGATGATTGTGTCTGGTTGTTTTATGATGAATAGTACGTCAAAATTATCGCTTAATGCACTAAAAGTACGCACAATCAGTTTATATCTATTTGGAGCATCCCCATGCAAGCTATGCGATTCAACTTTCGAACTCTGTGCCGCAACGCCGCCGAGCGTGGTGGCCAGATGCAGCAACGATTGCTGGATGCGCTGGATGCACGGCATACCGTCAAAACTCTGCCCGAATTCGGTATCGAACGGGCGGCACAACTGGCCGGTTGCACCGCTAACCATATCCGCAATCTAGAAGGGCGCGGTGATCTACCCGAGCCCCGACTGGTGGAAGCGGGTTCCACACAACGGCGCATCTATAATTACAATGAAGTCACCCGCATCCGCGAAATTATCGGTAAGCGCCCCGCCCGCCCAGCCGATGCCCACTGTGTACGGGTAGTGTTTTCCAACCTCAAAGGTGGGGTCGCGAAAACCACCATGTCGCTGCATTTCGCCCAGTATCTCGCGCGCGAAGGTTACCGGGTATTGCTGGTGGACGCCGATCCCCAGGCGACGATCACCGGTGCCTTCGGTTTTATTCCCGACCTGGATCTCGGCGACGGCGACGACTTGTTCCCAGCCCTGACCGAGGGCGCGGACTTACTGGCCCAAGCCGTCAAGCGCACGCACTGGGATAATCTCGATCTGATTCCGGCGCGACTGGCGCTGCAATACACCGACTGGCAACTATCGCAACCCGAAGAACGGCAGAACGCGGCGATGGGGCCGCCGCCGGTGCGCTTGCATCGGGCGCTGAAGACCGTTGAAGACCGCTACGATGTGATCATCATCGACACGCCGCCGTCGCTGGGGATGCTGTCAATGAACGCCATTGCCGCCGCTAATTTGATCGTCATGCCTATCGTCCCGCACATGTACGACATTTCCTCCAGCGTCCAGTATTTCCGCATCCTGGAGCAGGTCTGCGCCTTGTATGAACGGGAAATCAACGTCCAGCGGCTGAATATTCTGTTGACCAAAGTCGATAACAGCACAGAAACCCTGAACAATATCGCCGTCATCAATGGCGCGTATGGCGAACTGATTCTGAGCAACCGCATGGGTCTGACCAAGGAATTGCAAAAGTCGGCCAGCGACCAGGTCAGCATTTACGAGATCGACCAGCCGCGTGGCTCCCGCGACACCTACAACCGGGCGATTATGATGCTGGATGGGGTCAATGCTGAAATTCTGCTGGCGGTGCGCCAACTCTGGCAACAGGAAATCCTGAGCGGGATAGAAGCCGCTGAAGCCGGACGGGGGAGGGCGCTGGCATGAGCCGTCGCAAGCCGTTGCGCAGCCTGGGCGACTGGATCGGCGCGGGTGGCCACAGTTTCGACAGTGGTCTGCTGGAGGGGGAAGACCCTACCCCTTCGGTCATTCAGTCGTTGGACATTGATCAACTCATCGCGGGCCGCTACCAGCCCCGGCAACAGATCGATGAGGCTTACCTAGTGGAACTGGCGCAGAGCATCCGCCAATTTGGTGTGATTGAACCTCTGGTAGCGCGGCCCCTGGCCGATGGCAGCCATGAAATTCTGGCCGGACACATGCGCTGGCAGGCGGCACGGCAGGCCGGGTTGACTCAGGTTCCGGTGGTCGTGCGGGAAGCTGATGATCGAACCGCTGCCGCCATTGCGCTGGTCGAGAATCTGCTGCGCCGGGCATTGAATCCGGTCGAGGAAGGGCGGGCGCTGCGGCGATTGCGGGAAGAGTTTGGCCTGACTCAGGAACAACTGGCTGAATTACTAGGAATTTCGCAAACAGCGATCAGCCGGGCGCTGGGATTGCTGAATCTCGAACCGGCGGTGCAAGCGCATATCGAAGCGGGTCGCCTGGAAGCTGGGCATGGCAAGACGTTGCTGAGCCTGCCAAACGATGCGCAACTCCGACTGGCGGAACAAGCCGTCGCTGAAGATTGGAGCGTTCGGGAACTGGAGCGGCAACGAGCGGCGCTGGCTGGCAAAGTTCGCCCACAACCGCCGATGCTCACGCCGCGCGATCCTAACCTGGTGCAACTGGAAGAACGGTTGCAGGAACGGCTGGCCGCGCCGGTGCGTCTGCGCTATGACGCCGTTCGGGGTCGCGGTCGCATCGAAATCGGCTTTGCCAGCCTCGACGAGTGCGATGGCCTGCTGGAGCGGTTGGGCATCCAGGAGGCAGAACAATAGGTACTAGTTTAGTCTGATTAAGTATAAATATCATTAATTATTAATATATTAAAAGATTAAGTTGTGCGCTTTTTTCGCCTGATGCAAATACAACCTTGAGAGAAATAGCTTGATAACCGGGTTCCCATAGCGCGTGGAGACGTACTAAATTATCATTTAATAAATTGATAAATAATGATTTTTTAAAAAACCAACCAGCGCCTCATAGTTTGAACCACGGAAAAATTTACAGAAGGTCATCATTCAGATTCAATGGCTAACTCAGATCGCCTTTTAATCAACCCGCCGTGACTCAACGATTTCAGCGTTCAACTCAGCGATTGATTGTGCTGCTGGCCAGTGTGCCTGCGGCATTGTTGTTTTTCGCCCTGCTCTACATGGTCGGTTCAACCTATCTGGAAGGCAAACCAGTAAATTTTTGGTCGAGTCTGGAATGGGCTTCCGAGACCCTGACCACCACCGGCTACGGTGCCTATGCCCCTTGGCATCACCCGGTCATGATCTTGCTGGTCATCCTGACCCAGTTCGTCGGCATGTTTTTTCTGGTGCTGGTCTTTCCCGTATATGTGCTGCCCTATATCGAGGAAAGGTTCGAGATGCGGCTGCCACGTTCCCTGCCGCCGATGGCTGGGCGCGTGCTGTTCTACGGCTATGGTCCGGCGATTGACTCGCTGTTGGAGGAGTTTCAGCAGGCGCAGTCCGCCTTCGTCATCTTTGAAGAAGACCTCGCGCTGGCTCGCAATCTGCGGGATCGCGGGTATCCGGTGGTGGTGGGCCAGCTCGATGAAGACCCGCAGGTGTTGACCGGCATTGACCAAGCAAGGGCCATCGTCGCCAACGCCAATGATCACGCTAACGCCACCTGCATTCTGATGGCCCGTGAACAAGGGTTTACCGGGCCGATTTACGCCCTGGCGAATGATCCCCTCTACCGGGCGCCCATGCTTCAAGTGGGCGCTTCCGCCGTCTATACCCCGACGCATGTCCTCGGCGCAGCGCTGGCGGCCCGGGCCAGCAATCGCATCAGTCCCCCGGCGGAGGGCCTGCATCTGCTCAGTGCGCAGGTGGGTCTCGCTGAATTCCGGGTCCGGGCGGACAGCCCATTGGCCGGACAGCCCCTCGGGAGTCTGAAGTTGCGTGAACAGCACGGGGTCACGGTCATTGGCCAGTGGCGTGGGGGGCACTTCACCATTCCCACCGGATCGGACACCCGGATCGAACCGGGCGCGATCCTGGTATTAGTCGGCGCTCACGCTAATCTGACCCAGGTCGAACGCCTGGCCGCGCCGATTCGGCGCACCGGTCCCATCATCGTAGCCGGTTACGGCACGGTGGGACGCAAGGTCGTGGAGATGCTGCGCGACGCCAACGAACTCACCCTCGTCATTGACCAGCACCTCACGCCGGGGGTAGACATCGTCGGCAACGTGCTGGAACACGCCACGTTGGCCCGCGCTAACGTGCGCACCGCAAGCGCCGTGGTACTCGCGTTAAGCAACGACAGCGAAGGGGTATTCGCCACCGCCGTAGTCCGTGATTACGCGCCCGAGGCTCCCCTCATCGTCCGGGTCAATCGGGCACCGAACGTGGCGCGACTCTATCAGGCGGGCGCAGACTTTGCCCTGTCGGTAGGTCAGGTGGCCGGACAAATTCTCGCCTACCACCTGCTTGGCGATCATGTGGTTGCGGTGGAACAACGCCTCAAGTTTATCCGGGTTAACGCTGGAGCACTGGCCGGCGTGCATCCCTGGCATGCCCAGGTGCGTGAACGCACCGGTGCGGCGGTCGTCGCGGTGGAGCGGAACCAGGACGTGTTCGTCACCTTCGAGGATGCCTTCCAGATCGGTCCGGATGATGTCCTGTTCATCTGCGGAACGACCAATAGCCTGGATCACTACTTGCGCGAATTCGAGGCGACGCCAGTCGCTAATCGACCGCGCACCTGACATCAACCCGGTTACCCAGCACCAGTATCGGGTCAACAACGACAACAAGAGAGGTTTAAGAATCCATGTCTGCCCATGAGCACAAGAGCAGTTCATCCACGCTGATCATCGGCGCGATCGGGGTCGTCTTTGGCGATATTGGCACCAGTCCGCTCTATGCGCTCAAGGAAACCTTCGCCGGACATCACCCGATGGCGGTGGAACCCGCCAGCATTCTTGGTGTGTTGTCGCTGATTTTTTGGACCATCATGGCGCTGGTCACCCTCAAGTACGTCGCCATTATCATGCGTGCGGACAATCGCGGCGAAGGCGGGAGTCTGGCGCTACTCGCCCGTGTCACCGAGCTGACCAAAAACTCCCGAGCGACGTGGTTTGTGACCATGCTCGGCATTTTCGCTGCGGCGCTGTTCTACGGGGACAGCATGATCACGCCAGCCATTTCGGTACTGAGCGCGGTCGAAGGGCTAGAGGTGATTGCGCCGTCGTTGAAGCACTATGTCCTGCCGATCACCGCGGTGGTGCTCACTGGGCTGTTCTGGATTCAGCGACATGGCACGGGTGCGATGGGTCGATTCTTCGGGCCGATCATGTGCGCCTGGTTCGGTATCCTGGCGGTGCTGGGTTTAATTAACATCTGGCAAGCGCCGTCCGTGTTGGTAGCCCTTAATCCAAGCTACGCGCTAGAATTTCTGGTCAGCCATCCCAGCGCCAGCTTCCTGGCTCTCGGCGCGGTAGTGCTGGCAGTGACCGGTGGCGAAGCGCTCTACACCGACATGGGCCATTTCGGTAAATTCCCAATCCGGGCCGCCTGGTTCAGCTTCGTCCTGCCGGCGCTGGTACTCAATTACTACGGCCAGGGTGCACTCCTGCTCCAGGATCCCACCGCGATCCAGAGTCCGTTTTATCTGCTGGCTCCCGATTGGGCGCTCATCCCGATGGTGATGCTGGCGACGTGCGCCACGGTGATCGCGTCACAAGCGGTCATCTCCGGAGCCTTCTCGGTCGCCCGGCAGGCGGTGCAACTGGGCTATCTGCCCCGGATGAAGATCGTGCATACCTCGCACATGGAAGCTGGCCAAATCTATGTGCCCTTCACCAACTGGACGCTCTATCTAGCGGTCATGGCCTTGGTGTTTGGCTTCCAGTCCTCCAGTAATCTCGCCGCCGCTTATGGCATCGCCGTCACCGGGACGATGATGATTGACACCATTCTAGTATCGTTTGTCGTCATCCTGGCCTGGCGCTGGCATCCTTGGTTAGCGTTGCCTCTGCTGGGCGCGTTGTTGCTAATTGACCTCGCCTTCTTCTCCGCCAACGCCATCAAGCTACTGCAAGGCGGCTGGTTCCCTATCGTCATCGCCGTGGCGTCCTTTACCACAC
>JFJP01020499.1_pt1 | contig 13758 bp, 16 predicted proteins | sample 431651 | NCBI WGS metagenome assembly JFJP01 (sample SAMN02602958, study PRJNA72255) | Microbial mat metagenome, whole genome shotgun sequencing project. | biome: fresh water; feature: sink hole; material: water; isolation source: purple microbial (photo- and chemosynthetic) mats found in... | reverse complement strand
ACTGCCGGGTGACCGCGGTGGCGCCGCCGCGATTGCGCACGTTCTCGCCGAAGAAGCGCGCCGTCGTGCGCATGCCGACCAGGAACGAGGTCACACCCTCGTAGATGCCGTTGACCCAGGCGAGGATCATGCGGCCCCCGTCAGTTGCTTGAGCGCCGGGTGCTGCTGGCCGTACTTGCGCCGCGCCAGGACCACCAGCACGGCGGCGATGGCCAGCGGCACGATCCAGGCCAGGGCATGGCCGAGGATGCCCAGCCTGAGATGCAGCATGCCCGGCAGGCGGCCGTAGGCTGCACCATCAACCACGCTGCCGGCACCGCCAGTCCGAACAGCGCGACCAGGCACAGCGGAACCAGCGTCAGCCAGCACAGGCGCATCACCTGGTCGACGCGGAAGCGCGGCAGGGTCCAGCGGATCCACACCATGACTACGAGCACGGCGGTGAACTTCGCCAACAGGATGCCGACGTGGATGATGGTCTCCAGCCACACCGGCAGGGTGATGATCCAGTTCTCGCCGATCGGCGACTGGTAGCCGCCGAGGAACAGGGTGGCGAGGATGGCGCCGACCAGGCACATCTCGCTGTACTCGGCCATGGCGAACATGCCCCAGCGCAGGCCCGAGTACTCGGTGTTGAAGCCGCTGACCAGTTCGCTCTCGGCCTCGGCCATGTCGAATGGCGTGCGCTGGCACTCGGCCAGGCCGGCGAAGAACAGGATGCAGGCGAGCAGGAACAGGAACGGGCTCTGGAAGATGTTCCAGCCGAGGAAGCTGTACCACTCCGCGTTGTACTGATGGGCGACGATGCGGTGCAGGTCCATCGTCCCGCACCACAGCACCACACCGGCGATGGCCAGGCCGACCGGGATCTCGTACGACACGACCTGGGCCACGGCGCGCATGCCGCCGAGCAGCGAGAATTTATTGCCGCTGCCCCAGCCGGCCATGAGCAGGGCCATGACGGTGATGCCGCCGACCGCGGCAGCGTAGAGCGAGCCGACCGGCACCTCCAGCGCGACCACGTTCTGGGCGAAGGGGATGGCGGCGAAGGGCAGGAAGGCGCCCATCAGCGCGAGATACGGCGCCAGGCGGAAGACCACGCCATCGGCGCCGGCCGGGACGAAGTCCTCCTTGCCGAGCATCTTCACCCCGTCGGCTGCGAGCTGGCCGAGGCCGAGGGTGCGGGCCAGGGCCATGCCGGGCAGGGCGCTCAGGCGCGCGATCAGGCGGTCCTGGCTGGCGCGGCCGAGGAAGGGCAGCGAAAGGCGCACGACCAGGCGCAGCACGCCGTCGAGACCGACGGTGTTGGGACCGTGACGGCGCTGCATCGCCGCCGCCACCTTGCGTTCGATGATCTGGCCGAGTCCGGCGATGGGCAGCACCACCGCGGCGACCGGCAGGACCCAGATGGCGACGACACTGATCGCCACTGCCCACCACGCCGGATCAGGTCCGGACAGCCACACGGCCAGGGCATCGACGGCGGGGCCCAGATTCATTGCGATTTCCGCAGGCCACGGAGGCACAGAGATTCACGGAGGGCCACGGAGGAGAAGTCAGAGCTGTCATGCCTCGGCTCTGTGGCCCTCTGTGGAACTTTGTGCCTCTGTGGCAAAAGGTGAATCACCGGTCGATCTCCGGCACCACGATGTCGAAGCTGCCGATCACCGTCACCACGTCGCCGATGAAGATGCCCTTCATCAGCTTGTTGAAGATGCCGCAGGCGGTGAACGAGCCGGTGCGGCAGCGCACGCGGTAGGGCACTTTGGTGCCATCGCTGACGATGACGTAGCCCATCTCGCCGCGCGGCGCCTCGGTGCGGCAGCGCACTTCGCCCTTGGGCGGCTTGCGCAGTTGCTTGGCGACCTCGGCCTGGAAGCCTCCGACCGGATCGCTCTCCTTCTCGGCCTTGGGCGGCAGCAGCTTGAGCGCTTCGCGCACCAGCCGCACCGACTCCTGGATCTCGAGCAGGCGGACGATGTAGCGGTCGTAGCTGTCGCCGACCCGGCCGGTGCGGCCGGCATAGCCCTGACCGACCGGCACACGTACGCCGAGCTGGCCGTAGAGGCCGTAGGGCTCATCGCGGCGCAGGTCCCAGTCGACCCCGCTGCCGCGCAGGTTCGGGCCGACCAGGCCGTAGGCGACCGCGTCGGCGGCGCTGACCACGGCGACGCCGGCGCAGCGGTCGCGGAAGATGGTGTTGCCGGTGAGCAGCTGGTTGAAGCGCAGCATCTCGCGCTCGAACACCGCCAGGAACGCGGTGATCTCCTCGACCGCCGTGTCGTGCAGGTCGAAGCCGACGCCGCCGATGGTGATGTAGTTGTAGGTCAGGCGCTGGCCGCACAGCTTCTCGAAGATGTCGTTCACGCCCTCGCGCTGCGCGATGCCGTGCAGGAAGGGGGTGTAGGCGCCGAGGTCCATGGCCATGGCGCCGACCGCGACCAGGTGCGAGGAGATGCGGTTCAGCTCGGCGACGATGACGCGGATGCACTCGGCGCGCAGCGGCACCTGCACCGCGGTGGTCTTGTCGGTGTTGAGCAGCTTCTCGACCGCGACGCAGTAGGCGAGGTTGGCATTCATCGCGCAGACGTAGTCGACGCGGTCGGTGTACGGCACGAACATCGGCCATTCGACGCACTCGCCGATCTTCTCGATCGAGCGGTGCAGATAGCCGTGGTCGGGCGTGCAGTTGGCCACCACCTCGCCATCGGTCTCGACGATCAGGCGCAGCACGCCGTGGGTCGCCGGATGGTGCGGCCCCATGTTCAGGCGCATGCGCTCGCCACCCAGCGTCTCGATGGCGATGTCAGGCGTCATGCCGCACCGCCGCGCGCCGGTGGGGTTTCGAACTTCTGGCCTTCGCGCAGGCACGGCACGGCGTTGTAGGAGGCCGGGTAGACGTAGTCCTTGCGCAACGGGTGGCCGATCCAGTCGTCCGGGCACATGATGCGCTTTAGCGACGGATGGCCGGCGAACTGCACGCCGAGCAGGTCGAAGACCTCGCGTTCGAAGTAGATGGCCACCGGCCAGATGCCGCCGACGCTGGGCACGGTGCAGGCATCGCGTGGCGCCATGACCTTGAGCGTCAGGTGGTGGCGGTGGCTCAGGCTGTGCAGGTAGTAGACGACGGCGATGTCGGTGGACGGCGGCGTCGCCGGATATTTCGACAGGTCCCAGCCGGTGAGGTCGGCCAGGGAATCGAAGCGCAGGGCCGGATCATCACGCAGCAGGCTGGCAACGCGCGGCAGCTCGGCGGCAGGCACCAGCAGCCAGGGCTGGCCGTTGTCGCTGGTCCGGGACTCGGTGCCGGGGATCAGCGCGGCGATGGCGGCGAAGTCGAGCGCGCTCATGCCGGTTTGCCCGGATGCGAACCGAAGGCGCAATCGCTGCCTTGCACGACATGCGGATCCCTGTCCCTGACTCCCAATGTCCGGTACTTCCTGACCCGCTCGCGCAGCGCCATGACGCCGTCGATCAGCGCCTCCGGCCGTGGCGGGCAGCCCGGGATGTAGACGTCGACCGGGACGTACTTGTCGACGCCGTTGAGCACCGAATAGCTGTACTTGCTGAACGGTCCGCCGCTGTTGGCGCAGCTGCCCATCGACACCACCCAGCGCGGCTCGGTCATCTGCTCCCACAGCGTACGCACCCGGCTGGCCATCTTGTGGGTGATGGTGCCGGCGACGATCATCAGGTCGGCCTGGCGCGGGGTGGCGCGCGGGATCATGCCCAGGCGGTCGACGTCGTAGCGCGGGCCGCCGGTCTGCATCAGTTCGATGCCGCAGCAGGCGGTGGCGAAGAGCAAGTAGAAGAGGGAGTTTTCCTTGCCCCAGGCGAGGAACTCATCCACCGCAGTCGTGATGATCTGCTCGTCTGCGGCATTGCCTGGTTTGGCCAGATCACTCATCGCTGACCTTCCGGTCCCACACGAAGCCGCCACCGGCCGCGACCCACATCAGGCCGATGGCCAGGGTGGCGACGAAGGCGGTGATCTCGACGAACACGGCAAGCACGTCGCCCTTGCCGATCCAGTCGAGGCAGCGCGGCAGGATCGGCCACAGCAGGGCCAGTTCGACGTCGAAGATGAGGAAGGTCAGGGCGACGACGGTGAAGCGGTTGTTGAAGCGGAACCAGGCCGAGCCGACCGGCGCCTCGCCGCACTCGTAGGTGCTCAACCGCTGCTTGCTGTCAGCGATGCGGTCGACCACCCGGGTGACCAAGCGGACGGTCACGAGGGCACCGCCTACCACCGCCACGGCCAGGGCGGCGATGACGGCCACGCTGGCCCACGAGCCATAAGTGCCAGTGGGAGCGCTGGATATCACAGCATCGATGACAGTGGCTTCCATGGTGGTTGGGATGGCGGTTTAGGGCCGGAGGGAGGCAGGTCCAGCGCAGCGGCGTTGCTGGACTGTCTGCAAGCGGGTCATTGCATGAAAGAGTAAATATATATAGACCTATAGATATTTATATCAAGTGGCTTGATCCAGACAGAAAGGAGCATTTCACGCAAATGCCCCTCTGGTTTGCAGCAATTGGCTGGAACTCGGCGCCAGAGACACAGCAGCAGTGGCACGGATGCACGACGCCGAGCCACGCACCAGAGGGCCATTCCCCGTACTATTAATAGGTTCGTCAGGTTCGTCATGTCGTAAGCCGAGGCATTGCCAGGTCGGCCGGCTTGCCGACGATGCGCGCACATGGTGCTTCCTCCCGCCGGCATCCTGCCGATCGATCTCGACTGGGACGCTGTCGAGAAGCTCAGCCGGACCTACCTGCTCGGCGTCCCCGAGATCGATCAGCAGCATCGCATGCTGTTCGCCTGGTGCATCGCCCTGCGGCGATCGCCCGAGTTGCAGGTGGTCGAGGGGCTCCTCGCCTACGCCGCCCGCCATTTCGCCGACGAGGAGAACTGGGCCTACGTCCGCGGCATCAATTTCGATCGGCACCAGCAGTTGCACGACGACATCATCGTCCAGCTCGAGGCGCTGTATGCCGGCGACAGCAGCGTCGATGCCGCCGCGCTCGCCTACAACTGGCTGGTGCATCACATCGACGTCGAGGATCGCGCCCTGGTGGCCAGCGTGCGGGCGAGCTAGATCCGCGAGCGGCAACCGTGGACGCCGCAGGCGCACGCCATGCCGCCCCGGTGCATGGTCTCGCCGTAGTCGACGGTCAATTCCGTTCCGGCAGGGATGTCGCTGCGGCTGTAGACCTCGACTCGTCGAGCGATCACGCGCAGGTAGCAGTTCGCCTGGCAGCTGTGGTTGAGGTGGCGGAAGGCGTTGCCGTCGGTGAGGTCGAGGGCCCAGCGGCGCGAGAACTCGACCAGTTGGATGACCGCCCGGCGCTGGTGGTCCTGGCGGGCGAGCGGCAGGCGGCGCAGGGTGCCGCTCAGTTCGCCAAGTTTCCGACGACCGGAGACATCCGCCTCCGTGAACAGGCCGAGCCCGTGGATGCGACTGCGTCCGATCCGGCAGCTGGCGAGGAACTCGGTCGAGCGGTCGACGGGCATGCGCGGTTGATGCGCGGCGCGCGGCGCTGTCAATGGACGGACGTCCGCATGGATGCTCGGTGGCGCCGTCCCGTTAGCGTGCGCTCGCATGCTCACCATCTACGCCTACCGCAACTGCGACACCTGCCGCAAGGCCCTCGCCCGCCTGACCGCGCGCGGGACCGCCTTCACCGAACGGCCGATCCGCGAGCAGCCGCCGAGCGCGGCCGAGCTCAGGCGCGTGCTCGCCGCGGTCGGCGGCGACATCCGCCGGCTGTTCAACACCAGCGGCCAGGAGTACCGAGCGCTCGGCATGTCGGCCAAGCTGCCCGGACTCGACGACGAGGCGGCGATCGCGTTGCTCGCCGGCAACGGCAACCTGTGCAAGCGTCCGGTCGCCATCGGGCCAGGCATCGCGCTGGTCGGGTTCAAGCCCGACGAGTGGAGCGCCGCCGGACTCTGATGCGGGTCAGCGCTCCGGGAATGCTGCGGCCACCTCGGCGCCTAGCGCGCCTGCGCGCTGCAGGTGCTGCTCGGCGCCGGGATCGCCGGCGCAGCGGCCGAAGAAGGCGGCCAGCGCGTGGGCGTCGGGATCGCCGCTGCGACTGAGATCCCGCGCCAAGGCGTAGCCATCGACGGGCTTGAGCTTGCCGAAAAGGTCGGCCGTGATGGTGCCGGCCCCCGCGGTCATCAGGGTCGCGGTGTCGCCATCAAGAGCCTCGATGGTCACGTCCTGGCGCATGGCGCTGTAATGGAAGCCGGGCCGCTGCTTGCGGGCCAGTCGGTCCGCGACCTGCTGGCGCAGGCGGCCGATCCAGGCCTTCCACACATCGGTGCTCGGTTGGGACACGACAGGGGCAGCCGGCGGGACCGAGGCCGGGGCGTCCGTCAGCGGCTTCGCCGCCGCTGCCTTCCCCTTGCCTTTGCTCTTGGCGGCGACGGCCGGGGCCTCGGGCGCCCGTGGTTCGGCCCGCCAATCGATGCCGCTGGCGCAGATGTACGGAGGCAGTCCGTCCTCGCGCCCGCTGCGCACCACCACCGCGCTGCGGAAGGGGGGGATGACCAGGCCCTTGCCTGACGGCTTGCCATCGATGGTCAGCCAGCCGGTGCCGGGCGGGGTCATCGTCTGCTCGGCATCGGTGTCGTTGATGAGCAGCAGGGACGCCATGCGTCCGCCACGCGGCTGCTGATCGGCCCAGGGCAGCTCTGCCTTCCACGACCCCGGCTCGTCCCATCGACGGTCCTTGGCCGACGCCGCAGCCGTTCCCGGCGACAGCACATACACCGTACCGCTCATGCTGCCGAAGTTCACCCCTGTCTCGGTGTCGAGACCGCGCGGGTAGTCGTTCCCCGACCAGTTGCCGGGGATCTGCTCGTTGCGCGGGATCCGGCGCAGCGGCGACTGCGCCACCAGCAGGTTGTTGGCGATGGTGTGGTTCTGCGCCCCGTTGCCGCCGTCGTGCGTGCTCAGATGCAGCTGGCCGAGACGGTTGCCGGCGAAGACGTTGTCGCGCACCTCGCAGTCGAAGTTGTTGGTCAGGAACAGGCCATGCCCATTGCTGCCGTAGACGGTGTTGCCTACGATGCTGTGCTCGCGGAACTTGGACAGGAACTCCATCCAGATGCCATGTCCGAGCGGATACCACAGGTGCGAGGTGTCGAGATTGCCGACCGTGTCGAGGACGATGTTCTCGTGGATCCGCAGCTTCGAGGTATTGGCGTAGATCGCCGCCCCGTCGTTGAGCGAGCCCATGCAGCGCACGAAGATGTTGCGCTCGATGACCTGCCCAGGACTGCCGAGGATGATCCCGGCATAGCCGGTCTCGATGATGGTGTTGTGCCGCGTGACGACGGCGTTGCCGTTGGAGATGATGATGCCGGCCGCGTGCCACGAGCCGCTGCCGCCATAGCCGAAGCGCATGCCGATGCGCTCGAGGCGGTTGCCTTCGAAGATGGTTCCGCCCTTGCCGCCGGGGTTCTCGGTCCAGGAGATGGCGACATTGCGGATGTCGCGGAAGGTGCTGCCGGTGATCATCGTCCCCGCCGCGTCGAAGGTCCCGCGGACGGCCTCGGTCGAGCAGTCCTGGAACAGGCAGTCCTTGATCGTGCTGGCGCGGCCGACCTGCAATGCGGGGCCGGCGAAGCGGGCGAAGCCGACGCCATCGAGGGTGACGCCAGACGTCTTCCAGCCGTCCTCTGTCACCACCGCCTCGACCAGCATGGTCTTGGGGTCGGCGCCGGCGGGAGGCAGCAGATAGAGCCGCTTGTCCGCCTTGTCCCAGAACCACTCGCCGGGGGAGTCCAGTTCGCACAGCAGGTTGTCGACGTAGAAGCCCGAGGCTTCGCCGATGTGTGGGTCCTTGAAGCGCCCATCGGCGCCGAGTTGCAGCCGTCCCGTGCCGTCGTCGCCGGTGATCGGCCGCGTCTCCCACCACCATGACCAGCGGCGCCAGCGCGCCTGGCCGCCGGTCCAGCGGTTGGCCGCCGCCTTGGGGGCCTTCGCCCGGTCAGGGCAGGCGATGGCATCCGGGGTGGTGCCGGCCGCGGTGCGCAGCCAGCCCTTGCCCTCGTCCGGATAGCGCGCCAGAACCATGAACCGGCCATCGACGTAGAGATCCTGCACCGGCTGCTCGACCGTCGTCACCAGCACTTTGGCATTGGCTTCCCAGGGCTTCCAGCCCACCACCTGGCGGGACGGGGTGATCAGGGGATGCGGCTTGGCGGCGTCGCCGCCGGCCTTGATCGTCACGCCATCCGGGAAGGTGCCAGGGTTCTCGCGGAAGATCCCGCCGCGCAGCAGCCAGACGGTGTCGCCGCTGCCAGCCCGCTCCAGGGCCTTGCCCAGGGTGGCGAAGGGCCGGTCGCGGCCGTTGCCGGCGTCGTCGCCCTGCGGCGGCGGGGCGACGGCATATTCGGCGGCGCAGAGCGGCAGGACCAGGCAGATGGGGCCGAAGAGGCGGAGCAGGTGTGTCATGGCGGACCTGGCCCAGCATAGACCGGCGGTACCAGAGAGTCCATGCCAGCTGTTCAACGGTTCCGGACAAGAAGGCGTGAACCGACGGCGACCTGCTGCGTAGCGCCGTCGTCGGCAAGCAGGCTGGTTTCAGCCACCCAGGCGGCGGTAGGCCCCGGGTAGTCCCTCCTCGCGCATCGCGGTGCAACGGGCGCAGGCTGCCGGACCACGCAGCGGATTCGTGCCGTGCTGCCGCAAGGCCTGGGCCATGCATGTTCGGCGTGGGTTGCCGACCGCCTCGCGCAGCCGGGTCAGGGCCGCGCCGACGTCCTCATGCCGCAGATCGGCGACCGCCAGGGGTACGAAGTCGCACGGCTGCAACGCGCCATCGGCGGCGACATAGCAGTGCTGCGTGCCTGCGCCGCAACCGAAGCGGGAGGGGTCCTCGGTCCAGGCGAAGGTGCTGACCTTGGGGCAGTCGGCACGACGGTTGGCTTCGTGATGCCAGGCGATGAGGCGGTCGCGGTCGGCGACGTCGTAGAACGCCTCGTTGCCGGCGGCGGCCAGGGCGCCGGCCGGCATCGGCTCGATCACCCGCAATTCCTGCGCCCCACTTCGCTTGGCGAGGCGGGCGATGGCGAGGAAGCGGTTATGGTCGGCGAGATCGGCGCGCCGCACCAGGGTCTGGGCCAGGGTGTAGAGTCCGGCGCGGCGGGCGAAGCCGATGGCGGCGATGGCCTGGGCGAACGAGCCGGGGCAGCCGCGCCGCGCATCGTGGGATGCGGCGTCAGGGCCATCGAGACTGATGCACAGACCGAAGAGCCCAGCCCGGACCAAGGCGGCGGCACGCTCTGCCGTGAATCCCGCTCCGGAGCTGAAGACGAGACTGGTGCTGCGCTGGTCGATCGAGGCTACCAGTTCGGTCAGGTCGCTCCGCGCCAGCGGCTCGCCACCGGTGAGGCCGATGATCGCCACCCCGGCGTCCTGCAGCCCGGCGATCACCCGGCGCCAGCCGGCGGTGTCGAGTTCGGCGCCGCCGGTCTGGCGGGCCGAACAGTGTCCGCAGGCCAGCGGGCAGCGGCGGGTGACGGCGAGATAGGCCGACAGCGGGGCGCGGCGGCGTCCCGCCCGGCGGTCGTCCCAGGTGCCGGCGGCGCGCATGCCGGTGGCGAAGGCGGCCGACGGCAGGGGCGGCAGGAACGAGCTGATGACGAAGGCCCCGCGGTGCCGCGCCAGGCGCTCGCCATCGAGCAGTACGCGCAGTCCGGCGAGGATGCGCCCAGGTCCGCCTGCCGCGCCGCCGCCCGCGCGCAGATTGTACCAGGCCTGGCGCGGCAGCGCGGTCGAGCACAGCAGGCGGAGGAGCTGACGGTCGCTGCGCATGCCTCAGGTTCGCACGGCGACCAGGCGGAGGAAGCGGTGGGCGATGGCGACGCCATAGCCGTCACGGCAGCGCCGGCCGAGGGCGGCGGCGAGCCGGGCGCGGCCGCGGACGGGATCGGCGAAGAGCGATTCCAGACCGGCGCCGGCGCCGGTCTCCTCGAGCCAGGCGAGCAGGGCCTCGCCGTCCGGCTCACGGTGCAGCTCCTCGCCATGCTCGGCCAGTCGGACGCGGAAGCCATGTGGTGTCAGACGGCGCGCCAGGGTGTCGGCCGAGGGCGGCAGGCGCGAGCCGATGGTGAGGATGCGGCGGATCTCGCCGGGCGCTGCAGCCATGGCGTCATAGACGGCGGCGGTCAGGCCGGGCAGGGTGTCTCGGCGGTTGCACACCACCACCAGCAGACCACCCGGGCGCAGCCGGCGGGCGAGCAGCCGGGGCATCGACGGCGGCAGGTACGGCCAGGCCCAGGTGCAGGCGATGGCGTCGTAGGGCGCGCCACTGGCGGCGAGGAAGGCGCCGGCCTCGGCCAGCACCGGGGTGATGCCCGGCCCGGCGTGGGCGCGGCAGCGCTCCAGCATGCCGGGCGAGAGGTCGACGGCATCGACGGCGGCTGCTCCGGCCGCCAGCAGCCGCTGCGACATGGCACCGGTGCCGCAGGCCAGGTCGCAGGCCCGCGCCCCGGCCAGTTCGCCCGGGCCGAGCAGCCCGTCGAGCTGACCGCCCATCAGTTCCTCCCAGAGATGGTAGGTGGGGCTGGCGCGGTCGTAGGCGGCGGCGATGTCCTGCGGTGTGACCACCGCCCCGCGCAACCAGCACCAAGCGCAGCGCAGCAGCACGGCTGCGGATGGACGCCCGTCAGCCGGCATGCTGCAGGACCATGAGGAATCCCCAGCCGTCGCGTCGCCAGCGCAGGCGGCGCAGGCCGGCGCGTTCGGCCAGCGCCGCCCAGGCCGCCGGAGTGCGGTAGGATATGGCCGGGAACAGGAGATGTTCGCCCGCGAGCAGCAGCCTGGCACGGTTGCGTCGTGGATCGAACTCGCGCACCACCAGGCGACCTCCACGGCGCAGCACCCGAGCCGCCTCGGCGAACAGGTGCGCCGGCTCCGCGGCGTGGTGCAGTACATCGCAGCACAGGACGGCGTCGAAGGCGCCATCAGGACAGGGGATGCGACCACCGTCGGCGAGCAGGCGACGCGCGCTGGCATGCCGGAGCATGGCCGGACTGTGGTCGAGGACGATGACGCAGCGGCCAGGCAGGGCGTCCGCCGCCAGTCCGGTGCCACCGCCGAGGTCGAGGATCACCCGGGCCCTCGTGCCGAGCCAGGCCGCGAGGCGGCGGGGAGCCAGCAGGCCGAGGCCGCGGACGGCGGCTTCATAACCGAGATGGATGGCGGCGAAGCTGTCCATGGGCCGAACCCGTCGGCCGGAGACTCAGGCGGTGGGGCAGGGCGCCGCGGCGGCCGGCGCTTCCGGCTTAGGCGGCAGCGGCTCGCCCTTGAACGCGTCGACGTCCTTGGCGGTCATCGCCGGGCTGTAGTGCGGGTCGAGGGTCAGGCTCTTCTTGTTGCAGGCATCGACGCAGGCGCGGCACTGGATGCACTTCAGGCGGTCGATGCGCCAGATGCGGCCGGCGCGGTCGACCTCGATCGCGTCGGTCGGGCACTTCTTGGCGCACAAGGTGCAGAAGTTGCACGAACTCATCTGGATGACGACGTGACCGCGGGTGGCGGCGTACGGCTCGCGTTTGGCGAACGGATAGAGTCGGGTGGCCGGCTTGCTGACGGCGGCCTTCGAGACCAGGCCGGCGAAGGAGAAGAAGGGCATGTCAGCGCTCCGTGCAGGAGATGCAGGGGTCGATGGTCAGGACGATGACCGGCACGTCGGCGAGCTGGCAGCCTTCCAGCATCTTCACCAGCGGGGCGACATTGGCGAAGGTCGGGGTGCGCACGCGGAAGCGGTGCAGGTTCGGCGTGCCGTTGCCTTCGAGGTAGTAGATCACCTCGCCGCGCGGCTGCTCGAGGCGGGCGGCGTAATGGCCCTTGGGGTTGGTGCCGGGCTTGACCTTGAGGTCGACGTCGCCAGGGCGGATGGCCTTCAGGCTCTGGCGGATCAGGTCGAAGGACTGGTAGATCTCGCCGACGCGCACCGCGCTGCGCGCGTGGCTGTCGCAGCCGTGCTCGACCACCGGCTCGAACTGCAGGCCGTCGTAGCCGCCGTAGCCGAGCTTGCGCGCGTCCAGCGCCAGGCCGCTGCCGCGGGCGGTGGGCCCGACCGCGCCGAGCAGGTGGGCGATGTCCTTGGGCAGCATGCCGACGCCGACGGTGCGCTTCTTCACCGTGCCGTCGTTGAGCAGGGGATCCGTGACGGCGTGGCATTCGCGCTCGACCAGGTCGAGCTTGCCGGCCATGCGGCCGAGCTGGGCGTCGTCGATGTCGCGGCGCAGACCGCCGACCTTGGAGATGCCGAAGATGACGCGGCCGCCGGTCGCCTCCTCGAGCAGGTCGAGGATCAGCTCGCGCACGCGCCACGAGTGCATGAACAGGCTCTCGAAGCCGAAAGCGTCGGCGAGCAGGCCGGCCCACAGGATGTGGCTGTGGATGCGCGAGAGCTCACCGATGATGACGCGCAGGCGCGCGGCGCGTTCCGGGACCTCGACCTGCAGCAGGGCCTCGACGCCGATGCAGTAGCCGATGCCGTGGATGGCGCTGCAGATGCCGCAGATGCGCTCTGCGACGTAGACCATCTCGTGGTAGTCCTTCTTCTGCGCCAGGCCTTCGAGGCCGCGGTGGACGTAGCCGATCGAGGGGATGGCCTGGACGACCTGCTCGTCCTCGAGCACGAGGTCGAGATGGATGGGCTCGGGCAGAACGGGGTGCTGCGGGCCGAAGGGTACGATGGTGCGCTGGGCCATGGCTTACTTCCCTGCCGGCGAGGCGACGGCGCAGACGGGCGGGTTGAAGGGCGCCTCGTGGCGCTTGCGGTAGAACTTGCCTTTGAAGTCGAGGACCAGGCCTTCGACCTTCATGCCGAAGAGGTCCTGCAACTCATTCTCGTAGGGGAACGCGGCGAGATAGGTGGCGCTGATGCTCGGCACCACCGGGTCGCTCTTGGGCACCAGCACGCGGTAGTTGACCAGCTTGTAGGCCTTGTCGAAGGCGTAGAGCAGTTCGAGCTGGTCGCCCTGGACGATGCAGGCGACGTGGACGATGCGCCAGCCGTCCTTGGCCAGCTGCTCGGCGCGGGCCGGCAATTCCTCGCGGGCGATGGCGATGACGTCCTGCTGTTCGATATAGTGGGCCATGGTTATGCGATCTTCTTCTGCTTGAGGGCGGTGGCCTTGGCTTCGAGCACCCCGAGGGCCTTGACCACGCCGTCGATGATCGCCTCGGGGCGGCAGGCGCAGCCGGGGACGTAGACGTCGACCGGGATGGTCGAGTCGACGCCGCCGTGGACGTTGTAGCACTCGCGGAAGATGCCGCCGCTGGTGGCGCAGATGCCGATCGCGACCACCACCTTGGGGTCGGGCATCTGGTCGTAGAGGCTCTTGACCACGTCGCGGTTCTGCTCGTTCACCGAGCCGGTGATGAGCAGGATGTCGGCGTGCTTAGGGTTGCCGGTGTTGATGATGCCGAAGCGCTCGACGTCATAGACCGGGGTCAGGCAGGCCAGCACCTCGATGTCGCAGCCGTTGCAGCTGGTGGCGGCGTAGTGGAGGATCCAGGGCGATTTGGCGAAGGCGCTCATGGTGGGATCTCAGCGGGCGATGGCGCGGATGATGTAGGGCAGGGCGACGATGTTGACCGCGCCGAAGACCAGGGTCGTGGTCCAGGACGAGCGGATCATCGTGACGACGGTCAGGCGGGCGCTGCTGTTGTCGACCAGGACCTCGGCGAGGTAGGTGATCACCACCGCGGCGCCGGCGATCCACGG
>JFJP01002209.1_pt1 | contig 13759 bp, 13 predicted proteins | sample 431651 | NCBI WGS metagenome assembly JFJP01 (sample SAMN02602958, study PRJNA72255) | Microbial mat metagenome, whole genome shotgun sequencing project. | biome: fresh water; feature: sink hole; material: water; isolation source: purple microbial (photo- and chemosynthetic) mats found in... | reverse complement strand
GTTTGGGTTGGAATGGCCGCTGTATAAACACGGTGCCGCCATTATTGGATTTCTCCCAAGCCTCACGACTTGCCGCCCAGCAATGCCTCCAATTGACGGCGGCTGGTGAGGTCATTTTCCTTGGCGAGAAAGTCCTGTTTCAGGAATGACTCCATCTTCGGGTACAGCGCGATGGCTTCATCCAGTTGTGGGTCGTTGCCGCGGGTGTAGGCGCCGATGGTGATCAGGTCGCGACTGCGCTGATAGCGGGCATACAAACCCTTGAAGCGACGCACGCGCTCGAGTTCTTCCTTCGGCAGTAATTCGGTGATCGCTCGGGAAATCGAGGCTTCGATGTCAATCGCCGGGTAGTGACCCTGATCGGCCAATTGGCGTGATAGGACGATGTGGCCGTCAAGAATGGCGCGGGCGGCGTCGGCGACCGGGTCTTGCTGGTCGTCACCTTCCATCAGCACGGTGTAGAACGCGGTGATGGAGCCCCCTTCCTTGCGTCCATTGCCGGCGCGTTCGACCAGTTGCGGCAGTTTGGCGAAGACCGAGGGCGGGTAGCCTTTGGTGGCGGGCGGTTCGCCGACGGCGAGCGCGATTTCGCGTTGTGCCTGGGCGTAGCGGGTCAGCGAGTCCATGATCAACAGCACATTCATGCCTTGATCGCGGAAATGTTCGGCGATGGCGGTGGCGTAAGCGGCGCCATGCAATCGCATCAGCGGTGGTGCGTCGGCCGGTGCCGCGACGACGGCGGCGCGGCGCAGGCCTTCTTCGCCGAGGATGTTTTCGATGAAATCCTTGACCTCGCGGCCGCGTTCGCCGATCAGGCCGACGACGACGACGTCGGCTGCGGTGTAGCGCGCCATCATGCCGAGCAGCATGGATTTGCCGACGCCGCTGCCGGCGAACAGGCCCATGCGCTGGCCGCGGCCGACGGTGAGCAGGGCGTTGATCGCTGTTTGATCGGCTCGCGTTCCATCGGGTTGAATGGGCGTGAGTAGAGCGGGGCGCGCCGCGCCGCTTCAAGGCTGCCGAGACGGTCAAGCGGGCGACCGGCGCCGTCGATGACGCGGCCGAGCAGTTCGGGACCGACTGCGACCTGCCGGATACGGTCTTCAATCCGGCGACGTTTGTAATAGGGTTTGTTGATGCGCGGTGGCTCGAAGCCGCAGCTTGGCGCCATTTCGACGGTGGCGCCGGGGGCAAGGCCATACACGTCGGTGGAAGGCATGAGGTAGAGGCGTTCGCCGGAAAAACCGACGACCTCCGCATCGACCTGCTGTCCACCTGCCATGTTGACGCGACAGGATGCCCCGGTAGCCAGCTTGAGCCCGGAGGCTTCCATGATCAGGCCGGCGACGCGCGTGAGGCGACCAGTGGTGTTCCAGGGACTGAGTTGGCTGGTGGCCTCCTGGCAATCGCGCAGGTAAGTGAGCAGGGGCGTTGAGCGGGCTTCCAGGGGGACTGAGAGATCGTCTTGCGGCGCGTCTTGCTGCTCGTTTTCCAAAGAGCGCGGCGCGATCAGCTGATCCATGTGGAGTCCGCTCCCAGGCAGCTGGTCAGTTCAAACCAGCGCGATTTGATGCTGCCATCCAATTCACTGTAAGTACTCTCAAAACGGAAGTCGCCGGGTTCCATCTGCGCATCTTCCATAACTTTCCAGGACAGATGGCCATGCTCGCGCGCCAGCCAGTCACGCACGATCTCGGCGCTGTCCGGATGGGTAATGATCTTGTGATGTCCATTCAGCGCGGGCAGGGTTTTCAGCGCTTCGCGGATGGCATCCAGGATCAGCTCGGGTTTGATCTGCAAAGCACTGCGCAGGATCTGACTCGCCATCGCGAGGGAGAGTTCGAGCACCTCGCGTGCAACCTCCTCGTCCTGGCGCAGTTGACCGCCTTCGAGCGTGGTAGCCAGCGCCTGCAGCTGGCGCACGTGACGATCAATGGTCTCCTGGCCTGCCGCCAAACCTGCCTTGCGGCCTTCTTCCACACCCAGTTGATAACCATCCTGCCAGGCTTCCTGGTGCAGGCGTTCAATTTCCTCGGCGGTAGGAAGGACCACTTTAGAGTCGGGCGACGGCAGTGGATGTTGTTCTGTTTCTGCCGGCCTCAAGGGGTGCCCCGTCGCTGGCACGGAAGCGTCGTCGAAAGCGGCAAGCTCCCAGCGCTGGTAAGCGGTGAGTTGTTCCTTGGGAATGACCTTGCTCATGGCAAGACCCTGGTCAGATGATTTCGCGGCATGCGCGGCGGTCGGTCATCATCATGACATTAGCCAACCAGGGCTTCGTCGCCACCCTTGCCACCCAACACAATCTGGCCTTCGTCGACCAGTTTGCGCACGATCTTGAGAATCTCCTTCTGCTCGGACTCGACTTCGGACAGGCGGACCGCCCCTTTCGCCTCGAGGTCTTCCTTGAGCGCTTCGGCGGCGCGGCTGGACATGTTCTTGAAGATGAGATCCTTGAGTTCCTGCGAGGTGCCTTTGAGGGCGACGATGAGCGTTTCGGATTGCACTTCACGCAGCAGCAGTTGTACCGAGCGATCATCCAGTTCGAGGATATTGTCGAAAGTGAACATCTGATCCTGAATCTTCTGGGCCAGGTCGGCGTCGTGTTCGCGGATGTTCGCCAGGACCGAGGCTTCGACCGCGCCGCCCATGAAGTTGAGGATGTCGGCCGCAGTCTTGACGCCGCCGAGCGAGGTTTTCTTGGCGATTTCGCCGCCAGATAGAAGCTGCGTCAGGACTTCGTTGAGTTCGCGCATGGCCATTGGTTGTGCGCCTTCCAGCGTGGCGATGCGTACCATGACATCGTTGCGCAGTCGTTCTGTCAGCAGGTTGAGGATTTCACTCGCTTGATCGCGTTCCAGATGCACCATGATGGTGGCGATGATTTGCGGGTGTTCATTGCGGATCATTTCCGCGACGCTGGCTGAATCGAGCCATTTCAGGCTATCGATACCCGCGCTTTCATTGCCTTGCAGGATGCGGTCGATGAGGTGAGCCGCCTTGTCATCACCGAGCGCTTTCTTGAGCACGGAACGGATGTATTCATCCGAGTTGGCCAAGCTGAAGCGTCCCTCGGCTTCATTGTGGAAGGCCTGCAAAACCATTTGCATATTTTCGCGGCTGATGTTTCCGACGCTGGCCATCGCGCTACCGAGTTTTTGCACTTCCTTCGGCCCGAGATATTTGAAGACTTCGGCGGCCTCGTCGTGGCCCAGGGCCAGCAAAAGGACGGCGCACTCTTTGACGCTTTCGTCGCTCATTCCTTGCTCATCCATTCCTTGACGATGTCCGCCGTGACTTTGGGGTCGTTCTTGGCGAATTCACGGACTTTGGAGAGGATTTCAGGATAGCCGTCCGCTGGCACATACGCTTCACCTTCACCCGCAAGACCGCCCGCGCTGCGTCTTTCTGCGGCCTCGCCTTTGGCAGATTGCTCGGATGGTTTCATCATGTCGCGCAAGATCGGTCGCAAAACGCCAAACACCAGATAGAACGCCAATCCGAAAATGAGCAGGTTCTTGAGCAGTGACTTGGCCATGGTCACATTGTCCGGGTCTTTCCAGAGCGGGATGTCGAGTTCGACCTTGCTCTCCGTGAAGGCGGCATTGACCACATTCACGGTATCGCCGCGTTGCAGGTTGAATCCCATGGATTCCCGGACCAGATTATTGATCTGCTCCAGTTCGGCGGGCGACAGGGGGGCCGGTTTGGCGGTAACACCATCCGCATCCTTGCTGCCTGCTTTGTAGTTGACCACGACGGCGACTGACAGGCGTTTGACCCGCCCGAGCGGTTCCTTGGTGTGGCGGATGGTTTTATCCAGCTCGAAATTGATGGTGCTTTCCTTGCGGCTGGAGGCAGCGCCTTGCCCCGTGCCGACATTGGCGCCGGCATTGGCACCTTGCGGCGCATTGAGCGGCGCGGTGGCCGGGCCAGGGGGCTGATTGGTCAAGGCGCCGGGCACGCCTTGTGCCTGGTTGCCCCCGTTGATGTCCTCAACCGATTGCTGGCTGCGAATGGCCTGGGCATCCGGCGTCGGGTTGGGTTTGTAGGATTCGCTGGTGGCTTCGGATTCAGAAAAATCGAGGTCGGCGCGCACTTCGGCTTTGACATTGCCTTCGCCGACGATGGGCGAGACGATGGCTTCGATGCGCTGCGCGTAATAACTTTCCATCTGTCGGGTGTAATCCAGCTGGCTGGCATTGAGGCCGCGCACGGATTGGCTGTCTGATTTGCCGGTCAGCAGATTGCCGGCCTGATCGACCACGGTGACGTTATTCGGCGACAGTTCAGGGACGCTGCTGGAGACCAGGTGCACGATGGCCTGCACCTGGCCCGGATCGAGCGCGCGGCCGGGATGCAAGTTGACCAGCACCGAAGCGGAGGGCATCTGCTTGTCGCGGATGAACACAGACGGCTTCGGAATCGCCAGATGCACCCGCGCGGATTCGACCGGCGCCAGCGCCTGCACGGTGCGGGCAAGTTCCCCCTCCATGCCGCGCTGGAAGGCGACCTGTTCCTGAAATTGAGTCATGCCCAGTTTTGGGCTGTCCATCACCTCGAAGCCGACAGCACCGCCTTTGGGCAGGCCTTGCGCCGCGAGCTTGAAGCGCAGGTCATACACCTGCTCAGCCGGCACCAGCAGTGTGCCGCCGGCCTCGGTTTTGTAAGGCGCGTTCATTTGCTGCAGGGTGGTGGTGATCGTGCCGGCGTCTTTCTCCGACAGATTGGAAAACAGGACTTTGTATTCCGGCGTGCTGGACCAGAGGAGCAATCCGACGATGAGCGCAATCGACGCTGCCAGAGCCGCCGCCAGACCCATCTTGCGGGAGGCGGGGAGCTCGTTGAAGCGTAAGGCGAAGTTGGCGAGTAACTGCTGAGGCTGCGCGGCCATCCGTCAAGCGTGCCTGGTCAGACCTGCATGTTCATGACTTCTTGATACGCGGTTACCAGCTTGTTGCGTACCTGCACCATGGTCTGAAAGGACAGACTGGCTTTTTGCAGCGACAGAACCACATCCTGCAGGTTGACTTCGGGTTCGCCCGATTCGAACTGACGCGTCAATTGTTTGGCGTCCATCTGGGCGCCGTTGACTTCGTCGATCGCAGATTTGAGCATGCTGGCAAAGTCATGCGTCGAAGCATCATCGGGCAGGGGAGCGGGCGTGACGGCAGCTTGAGCCGCTACGGCACGGAGCTGGTTCACCATCAGATCGATATTGCTCATCGTCTTGCCTCCTGCGACTGATTATAGGAGGTCGTCTCCATCCAGAAAGCCTGCTTCGCGATATTGCTTGAGTTTGTGGCGCAATGTGCGTTCACTCATCACCAGCGCTTCCGCCGTTTTGCGCCGAGAACCCTGCATACGCTGCAAGGTGCTCAAGATGGTGTCCCGCTCGATATCCTTGAGACCTGATTCAACCTGGCCACCTGGGCATCGCGAGGGCACTCGCGCTAACCGACTGGAAGTATGCGGCAACATCAAATGTTCAGGGCCGATTTCCGCGCCAGGGGCGAGGATCATGGCACGTTGCACGACGTTTCCTAGCTCACGGATGTTACCGGGCCAGTCATACCCAGTCAATTCGGCCAAGGCCGCGTCAGTAAAGGAAAAGCCCACTCTTCCGGCGATTTGTTCGTGGCGCTTCAGGAACTGTTTAGCCAGGGCCGGAATGTCTGCCGGACGACTGCGCAAAGGCGGGATTTCAAGCGGGAAAACATTCAGCCGGTAATAGAGGTCGTCGCGGAATCGGCCCTCAGCTACCCAAATGGAAAGGTCGCGGTTGGTTGCGGCGATGACGCGAACGTCGAGTGCCAGCGTGGTGCGTCCGCCAACACGTTCAACCTCACGTTCTTGCAGGACGCGGAGCAGTTTGGCCTGAAGGTTGAAGGGTAGCTCCGAGATTTCATCGAGCAGCAAAATGCCGCCGTTGGCTTGCTCGAACTTGCCCGGTTGCGGCGCGGAGGCGCCGGTAAAAGCGCCTTTTTCGTGGCCGAACATTACCGACTCGAGCAGGTTCTCCGGGATGGCGGCGCAGTTCAGCGCAATGAATGGCCCTTTTGTGCGCATGGAGTGTTGATGAATGTACCGCGCATAGACTTCTTTGCCGACACCGGATTCGCCCATCAGCAGGACCGTGGCATCACTGGCGGCAACGCGCCGTGCCAGTTCGAGCAAGGCCAGGCTGGCGGGGTCTTGCGCCACCATGCTGAACGCGGTCAATTCTTCGGCTTGCCGGAAATGCCGTGCGACTGTCGCCAGCAGGTTGTCCGGCTCGAACGGTTTCGGCAGGTAGTCGGCGGCGCCATCGCGCATCGCCTGCACGGCGCGGTCGATCTGGCCATAGGCGGTCATCAGGATCACCGGGATTTCCGGGCGACGCACTTTCAATGTGCGGAGAAGCGCGTGTCCATCCATGCCGGGCATTTGCACATCGGTCAGGACGAGGCCGGGTTTGCACTTATCCAGCCAGACCAGCGCCTGTTCTGCATTATCCGCTGCAATCGCGTTGTATCCGGCCATTTCGAGTGTGTCGGTCAGGGCTTCGCGTAACGCGGGGTCATCTTCTACGACCAGAACGGGCAATGACTCAGCCATCGTCGAGCTGTCCTTGTCCCGCGAATGGCAGGAAGAGCGTGAAAGTGCTGCCTCCCTCGCTTCTGGGCGACCATTCCACCCAACCGCTATGCGCTTCGGCGACTTGTCGCACGATGGCCAGGCCAAGTCCGCTGCCTTCTCCGCGCGTGGTAAAGAAGGGTTCGAATAGCCGTTCGCGCGCGTCTTCGGGAATGCCGGCACCCGTGTCGGTAACCTGAAAAGAGGCGAATGGGCTGCCCAGCCCGGCAACAGTTAATTCGACTGCACCGCCTGCTGATGAAGCTTGCAGGGCGTTTTCGATCAAGTTGATCAGGGCGCCAGAAATGGCTTGGCGATCACCTGTCAGTCGCAGTTCGGGGTCGATTGCCGCCAGATGCAAGGAGACATTTCTGGCCGCGGCGTGGGGTTCGAGGGTGTGGGCGATTTCGTCGATCAAAGCGGCCAGCGGAAATGACGTTGAGGCTAGACGGGCTCCCTTCACAAACAGCAGCATGTCCTGGATCAGACGTTCCAGGTAATGCAGTCGTGAGCGGGTTTTTTCCGCGAAGCGAATGCGGTCGACATCACTGATTTGTGGACGTGTGAGGTGTCCGGTATAGAGTAGGGCGGTCGCCAGCGGCGTGCGTAATTGATGAGCAACCTGGGCGGCCATCTCGCCCAAGGCAGAAAGCCGCTCGCGACGGGCGAGTTCGCCGTTGGCTGCCGCCAGTTCACTGGTCAGGCGGGCAACCTGGCCCTGCAATTCAAGGTAGGCGCCGGCCAGTTTCTCGGAGGTCTCGCTGAACAGTGCAAAAGCTTGCCGAAGTTCCGCGTCCTCGGGGGTAACAGAAGTCATGGCAGAAAGTGCTGGCATCGGTAGTCAATATTAAACCATCGACCCTAAAGTTTTTATGCGGGCTGCCGATGAGGTTCCCGACAAAACTTGGCGGCTGATGCAATGGGGCGCCTGAACAACAGAGGTAACCATGTCGGATTTGCTCAGACGGATTGATGCACGAACCAAGCTCGCGGGTGCGAACAAGTTGGAGATTTTGCTCTTTATGTTGGGTACGGATGTCAGTACCGGGCGTAAGGAAACCTTCGGTATCAATGTTTTCAAGGTGCGCGAGGTGATGCGTATCCCGGAGATTACGCGTGCGCCGGACATGCCATCTGCCGTCGAGGGGATGGTCAGTTTGCGTGGTGTGCTGGTGCCCGTCGTTGATTTGGCGAAATACATCGGTATTTCCACGGATATCCCCCCGTCGATCATGATCGTGACCGAATATAACGGTCACACCCAGGGTTTTCTGGTCGGTGAGGTGGATACCATCCTGCGCCTGGATTGGTCGGAGATGAAGGTGCCGCCGAGCATGCTTACCGCGCGCATGGGCGGTCTGGTGACGGCGGTGACTGAATTGAAGGACGCGCGTCTGGTGATGATGATTGATGTCGAGAAGATCCTCGCCGACACTTCGCAAATGGATGACAGCCATCTGTTTGCCAGTCTGGCGCCGCTCGACAAGCCGGGTCGCACCGTGTTCTTCGCTGACGATTCTTCGGTGGCGCGCAAGCAGATCGAGCGCACGCTGGAAGTGCTTAAAGTCAACGGCATCAGCGCCATCAACGGCCGTCAGGGCTGGGATGAGCTGCAGAAAATCGCCGCCCAGGCTGAGGTCGCGGGGCGGCCGGTTTCCGATTTAGTGCAGCTGGTGTTGACTGATGTCGAAATGCCTGAGATGGATGGTTACGTACTGACCAAAAATATCAAATCAGATCCCCGTTTTGTTGGCATCCCGGTTCTGATGCACTCCTCGCTTTCGTCGGAGGCCAACCGGCAGCTCGGCCTCTCGGTCGGTGTTGACGAGTACGTGCCGAAATTCGAGCCACATCGCCTGGCTGAAGTTTTGAATCGCCTGCTCAAATAAAAGAGTGTGACGCCATGAATTCATTTGAACCCAACAAATTACTGGATGCAGTGGATGGCCGCACAAAACTGGCCGGCTCCAACAAGATGGAGTTGTTGTTGTTCTCGTTAGGGACGCACGAGACGTTTGGCATCAATGTATTCAAGGTGCGGGAGGTTTCTCCGACACCGCCGATCACGCTGACTCCGAACATGCCGCCCGGTGTGGAAGGGGTCATTTCCCTGCGCGGCAGTATTATCCCGGTCATTTCCCTGGCCCACTTCATCAATCTGGACGATGCGCCCAAGGGCGTGGGCGAGACCATGATCGTTACCGAGTTCTCGCGCCATACGCAGGGATTTCTGGTGCGAGACGTCGACCGCATCATTCGTGTCGACTGGGACAAGGTGAAACCCCCGGAGAATATGTTGTCGGGTCAGGATGGCATGATCACGGCGATTACCGAGTTGGATGACGGTCGTTTGGCTTCGATTCTGGATGTGGAAAGAGTGCTGGTCGAAGTTTTGGGCGAAAAGCCCATGCCAGCCTTGCCCCAGATTGAGGCAGGACGCGAGGCGACGGTATTTTTTGCGGATGATTCCGCTGTTGCGCGCAAGGAGATCGTCTCCGTCCTGGACAAGCTGAGTATGAAATATATTCAGTCCAATGATGGACTGGAAGCCTGGACCAAACTGACTGGCATGGCCAATCGTGCGGCGTCGGAGCAGACGCCGCTGAAGAATCAGCTGCAACTGATCCTGGTTGACGCGGAAATGCCAGAAATGGATGGCTATGTCCTGACCCGCAATATCAAGTCGGATGGACGCTTTGCCGGTATTCCGGTGGTCATGCACTCCTCGCTTTCGTCGGAAGCCAACCGCACGATGGGGCAGAAAGTCGGCGTTGATGCTTACGTTGCCAAATTTGATCCGGCAGTGCTGGCGGATACCTTGCTCTCTTTCCTGAAGCGTTGAGACGCATGGTTAAAATGCCGCGATTGCAGGATAAATAAGGAGCCACGATGGCTGACAAAAACTTGAAAATATTGGTGGTGGACGACTTTTCCACCATGCGCCGGATTGTGCGCAACTTGCTCAAGGAGTTGGGTTACACCAACGTCGACGAGGCTGAAGATGGCGTTGCCGCCCTGCAGAAACTGAAGGGCAGCAATTTTCAGTTTGTGGTGACCGACTGGAATATGCCGAATATGACCGGCATCGAGTTGCTCAGGGCCATTCGTGCAGATGTGGCGCTCAAACCGCTGCCGGTGCTGATGATCACTGCCGAGGCGAAGAAGGAAAACATCATCGAGGCGGCTCAGAGCGGCGCTTCGGGATACATCGTCAAGCCGTTTACTGCCGCTACCCTCGAAGAGAAGCTGAACAAGATCTTCGAAAAATACGGCATGTGAGCCGGGCCAACTACACCAAGGACACAAGATGAGCGGCGACTCCCCAGACCTTGAAGCGCTGTTTGACAGCATTGCTTCCGCGCCGGTGCCAGAACCGGAAAAGACCGCTGCGAAAGTGGGGCATGGCGATACCCCGGAGCTGGAAAGCCTGTTCGACAGTATCTCGTTTGCGGTCAGCCATGAAGATGCCGAAACCGAGGGTGAATGCTCGGAGCGTGTGTTCTCGCAATTGGGGCAGATGACGCGTGGTCTGCACAATTTGTTGCGCGAGTTGGGTTACGACAAGGCGCTTGCGAATGTTGCCAATGCGATGCCCGATAACCGGGATCGACTCAATTACATTGCCGCCATGACTGCGCAAGCGGCAGAGCGAACGCTGAACGCTGCAGAAGCCGCCCAGCCCTTGCAGAATCAACTCGGCGTCACGGCCAAGGATCTGGGCGGCAAATGGGACAAGCTGTTCGACAAGCAGCTTGGGGTGGCCGAGTTCAAGGATCTGGTGCGCGATACGCGCACCTATCTGGCCGATGTGCCGCAGCGGACCGAGGCGACCAATGCGCAGTTGATGGAAATCATCATGGCGCAGGACTTCCAGGATTTGACTGGCCAGGTCATCAAGAAAGTACTGGAAGCTGCTCAGAATCTGGAATCTCAGTTGCTTGCCCTGTTGATCGAGGCGACGCCGGAAGATAAGCGACAAGCGGTCGATCCGGGATTGCTGAATGGCCCGGTCATCAATGCGGCGGGACGCAGCGACGTGGTGACCAGCCAGGAACAGGTGGACGATTTGCTGGAAAGCTTGGGATTTTGATGGTGGGACAAGAAGGTCTGTGCGTCATGTGGTTCAAAGTGCCATATGGCTCGCCGCTTCCCCCCTCTGAAGGAGTGACAAATGAGTGATTTCGCCGGAATGGAAGAGTTGTTGCAGGATTTCCTGCTCGAAGCCGGAGAGTTGTTGTCCCAGGTCGATAACAAACTGGTCGAGCTCGAAAAACGGCCTGACGATCGCGAACTCTTGAACGATATTTTCCGGGGGTTTCACACCATCAAAGGCGGTGCTGGGTTTCTCAATGCCGAGAATCTGGTTTCCCTGTGTCATAGAACCGAAAATTTATTCGATAAATTGCGCAATGGTGAGTTGCCCCTTTCCACTGCATTGATGGATGTGATCATGGATGCGACCGGAGTGGTGCGTGACATGTTCGCCACGCTGGCCCAGGCGACACAGCCCGAAGCAGCCGACCCCGCCTTGATCGCGAGCCTGGAAACAGCGCTCGCCGGCAAACCGGTGCAACCGAAAAGCGTCGCCACGCCAGTATCTGCAGCAATGCCGAAAAACACGGCAAGTGAAGCTCATGCCAATGTGCTTAACAGCGCTCCGGCCGATGTGGCGATGGAGGATATCAATTGGGATATGTTGCATGCTGTACTGACTGGAACGCAGTTGCCGCAAGCGGCTTCAGTCGCACATGGAACAACCTCCATGCGTGAAGTTGAAGTGCCATTTGCCGATACCGCCGCCGCGCCCGTTCACCATGAGGCGACGATACCTGTGCAGGATTTGCCGACGCCGTCGCGAGCCTCCAGCGTGTCCGCCGCTCCGCAGCAAAGTTTGCAGAAAGAAACGACCATCCGTGTCGATACCGTGCGTCTTGATCAGGTGCTCAATCTTTCCGGTGAAATTGGCTTGACCAAAAACCGCATCGCCAACCTCAAGACGCAAATTCTGCATGGCAAGAACGACCAGGAAACCCTCAAGGCGCTTGACATCGCGGTAAGCCAGCTTGATCTGTTGGTTTCCGATTTGCAGAACGCGGTAATGAAAACGCGTATGCAACCGATTGGGCGTTTGTTCCAGAAGTACCCGCGTCTGGCGCGCGATCTGGCGCGGCAACTGGGCAAGGATGTCGAACTGGTGTTGTCGGGAGAGGAAACCGAACTCGACAAGACCATGATTGAAGATCTCAACGACCCTCTGGTTCATCTGGTTCGCAATGCGGTCGACCATGGCATCGAAAGCCTGGAAGAGCGGGCGCTGTCGCATAAGTCCGCCAAGGCCATCGTGACGCTTTCAGCCAGCCAGGTGGGCGATCACATCTACATCGAGATTTCTGATGATGGCAAGGGCATGCGCCCGGATATGATCCGCGCCAAGGCGGTGGAAAAAGGCATCATCGACGCAGAAACCGCGAATAGTCTGGATGACCGTCAGAGCCTGCATCTGGTTTTTCTGCCCGGCTTCTCCACCAAGGACGAGATTTCCAGCGTCTCCGGACGCGGCGTTGGCATGGATGTGGTGAAGACCAATATCACCCGGCTCAACGGCAAGATCGATGTCATATCCGTGCCGGGCCAAGGCTCCACCTTCACCATTTCGCTGCCGTTGACGCTGGCAATTTTGCCGGTTCTGGTGGTGCGTCTGAATGAACAGTCCTTCGCCATTCCGCTTTCCATGGTGCGCGAAATCATCCCGATCAAGCCGACTGAAGTCCAGCGTGTCTCCGGTCGCGCCACGATGGTGGTGCGGGATGAGGTGCTGCCGATGCGCAGTCTGGCACGCCTGATTGGTTGGGAGGCGCAGAAGTCCCCCGCCTTTGGAGTGCTGATGCATGCTTCGGATACGACATTCATCATGGCAGTGGATGGATTTGTCGGGCGTGATGATGTGGTCATCAAGCCGCTGTCCGATATCAAGCCGAAGGGCATCGCTGGCGCAACCTTGTCCGGTGATGGCTCTATTGTTTTGGTGCTGGATATGGAAGCGTTGCTGGCAAATAACACTGCCGATACTCCGATGAATCTATTCGCGGGCGCCTAAGCCGCCCTAATTTCACGCCAACTATCCTATGAGTTCCAACGCCTATATTGCGCGGCAGCCGATTGTCGACGCAAAGCACAAATTGGTTGCCTACGAACTGTTGTTCCGGCATTCGGCGCAGGCCAAGAGCGCACGTATCGACACCGATGTGGATGCCGGGATTAGCGTTATTGCCAATACCCTGGTCAACATGGGTACGGAATGGCTGCTGAAAGGCAAGCTGGCTTTTATCAATATGGAAGCCTCGATGCTGATGTCGAGCTTTTCGATGTTGCTGCCGCCTGACAAAGTGGTAATCGAAATCCTGGAAACCGTTCAGGCTACGCCAGAGGTGCTGGAGCGTCTGGCCGAGTTGAAGGCGGCGGGATACCGTTTTGCGCTCGATGATTACCAATACCTGCCCGAAACTGAGTCGCTGTTGCCGTTCGCCAGTTACGTCAAGCTGGATGTCCTGGCGCATACCGAGGCGGAATTGGCCAATATGGTCAAGGCCATCCGCAAGCATCAGGTTGAGTTGATCGCCGAGAAGGTGGAAACGCCTGAGCAGTTCCGGCATTGCCAGGCATTGGGTTTCGACTTCTTCCAGGGCTATTACTTCGCCCACCCCGAAACGCTGGCTGCCAAGATCATCAACCCGGTTTATGGGACGGTTGTGCAGTTGCTGGAAAAGGTCCGCCAAGGGGCCGATGCGAAAGAGCTGGAAGCCCTGTTCAAGAAGGATGTGGCGCTAACGTTCAAATTGCTGCGCTATATCAATTCGGCCGGCTTTGGCTTGTCTTGTGAGGTGCAGTCGATTCGCCACGCGGTGAGCATTCTTGGCATGCAACCGCTATACCGCTGGCTGACCTTGTTGCTGGTCACGGCGGGTGGCGCCCCGACCATGCCGACACTTGCCCGGACTGCCATCACCCGCGGCCGTCTATGCGAACTGATCGGCAAGATATGCCTATCCAAGGGCGATCAGGACAATCTGTTCATCGTCGGCGTGTTTTCACTGCTGCCGGCGTTTTTGGAAATGCCGATGGATCAGGTTCTGGAGCGTATCGTGAT
>JFJP01039431.1_pt1 | contig 13760 bp, 20 predicted proteins | sample 431651 | NCBI WGS metagenome assembly JFJP01 (sample SAMN02602958, study PRJNA72255) | Microbial mat metagenome, whole genome shotgun sequencing project. | biome: fresh water; feature: sink hole; material: water; isolation source: purple microbial (photo- and chemosynthetic) mats found in... | reverse complement strand
TCGTAAATTCACCACCGATTTCCAAAAAATAGTTGCTTATAGATTGCATTGATTGTGTCATTTAAAATGGTCAATTTTTTCGAAAAATACATCTTTTTTAATGTTTTACAAAAAAGAAAAATTGAAAATTTGATTTTATAGTCATTCGGTAGTAAGTATGTAAGAAATTTGCCCAAGAATACGAAATTTGATGGCTTAAAAAGTGATTTATTTTACCCCAAATCTTAATCTCTGGTATTTAGCTAAATAAAAGGCGATAAAATAAACGGAGAGAAAGACAATTTGTTTTTTATACGTCAATACTTATTTTTAAGCCATAAATAAAAAAAAACAAGAAAAATATGAAAAAATTGTTTGTTTTTTTTCAATAGAAAAAAAAAGTGATTAACTTTGCAGCCCTATGTCAAAAGCATAGACAATTGAACGATGCTGTCAAACTTCGATATATCAATAGTCAAACTCAAAAATGGGGAGCATTTTTACGAGTTTCATCTCGATACTGCTTTTTTTGAGTCATTTGGAAACAACGAACTTCAGGAAGCTGACTTTAATGTTTCGGTTAAAGTAAATAAAAGTGAGCGGATTATTATGGCTCATTTTGAAATTAAAGGTATTGCCGGGCTAATTTGCGACCGTTCCTTAGAAAATTATCAAGAGGAAATGTTTATTGTTGATTCGGTAGCGTACAAATTCGGTGATACGGAGGAAGTTCTTTCGGAAGACTTAATTCAGATTACGGACAATACGCACGTCATAAATGTAGGTCAATTGCTATTTGAAATGGTTTCATTTGCAGTGCCTATGAAAAAAATACATCCTAAATTTCGTGATGAACACGAAAGCGATGATGCAGTTTTTGTCTATTCCACTTCTACCGCAGGCGAAAAAGAGGAAGATGAGCAAGAAAACGAAACTCTTTGGGATTCGTTGTTGCAATTGAAAGACAAATTTAAGAAGCCTGAGTAATTTTGAAGTATTCTTTGAATTCTAAATACGAAGTAAAATGCCAAATCCAAAGCGCAGACACTCGAAAACACGCCGCGATAAACGCCGCACGCATGACGGAACAACGCCCGTTATGTTCATGGAATGCCCAAACTGTGGCAATTCAGTGAAATATCACCACGCTTGCACAGAATGTGGACACTACAAAGGACGACAAATCCTTGCAGTTGCCGCAACTGCTTAGTTCGCTAATGATTTGAAGTAGGGAAGAGAATTTTCTCTTCCCTATATTTTTGACCCTATCATTGATTACTCTTTCCCGTCAAATCATGTCAAAAATAAGGGCTTCTATTACAGGTCTTCAGGGTTATTTACCCGAATATGTGCTTACTAATGCCGAATTAGAAAAAATGGTCAATACCACCAATGACTGGATTCTTGAACGAACAGGTATTAGTGAAAGACACATTTTAAAAGGGGAAGGCTTAGGTACGTCTTTTATGGCGATTAAAGCAGCAAGCAAATTGTTGGAAAAAATGGCTATCAGTCCCAAAGAGATTGATTTGATTATTTGTGCAACAACTACGCCTGATATGGTATTTCCCGCCACCGCAAACCTTATTGGTGCTGGTATTGGTGCTGTCAATGCTTTTGGTTATGACTTACAAGCAGCTTGCTCGGGCTTTATTTACGCACTTAGTACGGGTGCGCAATTTATCGAAACGGGCAGATATAAAAAGGTGTTAGTCGTTGGTGGCGATAAAATGTCATCAATCATGGACTACACAGACCGAACAACTTGCGTTATTTTTGGCGATGGTGCTGCTTGTGTTTTGCTCGAACCAGATGAAACTGGAAATGGCATCATGGATTTTGTTTTACATGCTGATGGTACAGGTGCTGAGCATCTTTACATGAAGGCAGGCGGTAGTCGCTATCCCGCAAGCGAAGAAACAGTGAAAAACAAAAATCATTTTGTAACCCAAAACGGGGCTGCCGTTTTCAAAAACGCTGTTCAAAATATGTCTGATGTTGCCGTAGAAATTATGCAACGCAACAATTTAGCAAGTGAAGATATTTCTTTTCTTGTCCCGCATCAAGCAAATTTGCGTATTATTCATGCAACAGCAGAGCGCATGGGCATCACCAAAGACAAAGTTTTGATTAATATTCATCGCTACGGCAATACAACAAGTGGGACGATTCCGCTCTGTATGTGGGATTATGAACATCTTTTCAAAAAAGGCGATAACCTTGTTTTAGCTGCCTTTGGGGGTGGTTTTACTTGGGGGGCGATTTACCTCAAATGGGCTTACGACCCTAAATAGACAATAAAGTGTTCTACTCGTCAAAATATTCAAAGAAATTAATTTTCTTAAAATTTTTTGTGTGGCAAATTTTTTTATAGATTTGCTTTTAAATATTTCAAAGTTTCGAAATTCGATTTATCATGGCAACTACCGCAGACTTCCGTAAAGGGCTATGCATAGAATTTAACGGTGATTTGTTTTTTATCGCTGACTTTCAACACGTCAAGCCGGGCAAAGGGCCCGCTTTTGTACGTACAAAACTTAAAAATGTAAAAACGGGACGCGTTTTAGAAAATACATTTTCTTCAGGACACTCTATCACGATTACACGCGTTGAGCGTCGCCCACATACATTTTTGTACAAGGACGATATGGGCTACAACTTTATGGAAACAGAAACATTCGAACAAATTTCTGTCCCAGAGCATCTCATTGACGAGCCGAAATATCTCAAAGACGGTTTAGCGGTAGAAATGGTTGTGCATGCAACGACCAATCAAATCTTGACCGTAGATTTACCTGCTTTTGTTATCATGGAAATCAACTATACTGAACCAGGCATTAAAGGAGATACGGCAACAAATACCTTAAAACCAGCAACTACCGAAACTGGTTTGGAAGTGCGTGTTCCGCTTTTTATAAATCAAGGCGATGTTGTCAAAATTGATACACGCGACAAATCTTATGTTGAAAGAGTAAACAAATAAAAAAACTACTCAGATGGAAGTGAAAGAAATTAGGGCTTTGATTGATTTCATTGCTGAAACCGGTTTAGCGGAAGTAAATATCAAAACTAAAGAGTTTGAACTCAGCGTCCGCAAACACGCCAAACAAATATTCAAAGCAACCGAAAGCGTTGCTGCAAGTGCGCCCGTTACGCCAGTAGCTCCTGCTCCTAAAGTAGAATCTAACGTAGTTGAAGTAGTAAAACCTGCGCCAAAAGCAGAAGTAGCTGCTCCAGCCCAGCTTGATGAAAGTCGCTTAGTGGCTGTTAAATCGCCGATGATTGGCACGTTTTATCGCTCATCAAGCCCTGAAAATCCTTTATTTGTAAAAGTAGGCGACAAAGTAAGCAAAGGACAAACGGTTTGTATTATTGAAGCAATGAAACTTTTTAACGAAATTGAATCAGAAGTAGCTGGTACTATCGTTAAAGTAAATGTTGAAAACGCATCTCCAGTTGAATACGACCAAGTCCTATTTATGGTTGACCCTGCATAATTTTATTCACTCATTTTTAGCCTTATGCGCAAACTCTGTTCTCATTGTTTGCACATAAGGCTTTTTTTCAAAATAAAAACTGCTTTGTGTTTTTTTACATTTTTTGTAAAGAACACATCATAATCGAGAAGCCATGTTTAACAAGATATTGATTGCAAATCGCGGTGAAATAGCCTTACGTGTTATTCGCTCATGCAAAGAAATGGGCATCAAAACTGTGGCTGTCTATTCGGTTGCCGATAAAGACAGTTTACACGTTCGTTTTGCCGATGAAGCCGTGTGTATTGGTGGAGTTTCAAGTAAAGAATCTTACCTTAAAATTCCACACATCATAGCTGCCGCCGAAATCACAAATGCAGATGCCATACATCCCGGTTATGGTTTTTTATCTGAAAATGCCGAATTTTCAGAAATCTGTCGCCAACATAATATTAAGTTTATTGGTGCATCTCCCGAAATGATTCGCCAAATGGGAGATAAATCAACAGCAAAAGACACAGTAAAAAAAGCTGGAGTCCCTACTGTACCTGGCTCTGATGGTTTATTAGAATCTATGGAGCAATCCTTAGAAATCGCAAAACAAATTGGTTATCCCGTCATTATCAAAGCAACTGCTGGCGGTGGTGGGCGTGGTATGCGTGTGTGCCAAAACGACCAACAACTCGAAAAAGCTTGGGACGATGCACGCAGAGAAGCAGCAGCCGCTTTTGGCAACGACGGTATGTATTTGGAAAAATTTGTTGAAGAGCCGCGTCATATCGAAATTCAAGTTTTTGGTGACCAATTCGGTAGGGTTTGCCATCTTTCTGAAAGAGATTGCACCATCCAACGCCGTCATCAAAAATTAATCGAAGAAGCGCCGTCGCCTGTGATGACGCAAGAGTTGCGTGAAAGAATGGGAGAAGCAGCCATCAGAACAGCGGCAGCTATCAATTACGAAGGTGCGGGTACGATACAATTTTTGGTTGATAAAAACTTGAATTTCTATTTTATGGAAATGAATACCCGAATTCAAGTTGAACACCCAGTTACTGAAGAAATAACAGGTTTTGATTTGGTGAAAGAACAAATCAAAGTAGCGGCAGGCATACCTATTTCGGGAAAAAATTATTTACCAAAACAATTTGCGATGGAATGCCGCATCAACGCTGAAGACCCATCAAAAGATTTTAGACCTTCTCCAGGTAAAATACAACACTTACACGTACCAGGTGGACATGGGGTACGTGTGGATACGCATATCTACGCTGGTTATGTTATCCCGCCTTTTTATGATTCCATGATTGCTAAGTTAATCGTAACAGGGCAATCACGCGAAGAAGTGGTTGTGCGTATGAAGCGTGCATTACAAGAATTTGTGATTGAAGGAATTAAAACAACCATTCCATTACATCTCAAACTTATGGACGATGAAGGCTTTAAATCTGGAAAATTCACGACGAAATATTTGGAAAGTTTTGATTTTTCTAATTTATAGGCAAAAAAAAGCTTATTCAAATCAAATTTGAATAAGCTTTTTTTGCGATTTAGCTTCTTATGGAAAGCTTGTAGGGCTTTCACAAAGTCTAATAAACTTTTTTTGACTACTTAATCCTTATGAAATAACCAATTCATTTTGGGCTAATGCGGCTTCAATGTACTTAAATGTGGTTAAAATTTCTACTTGATTATTCATTAGCGCAACCGTGTGTTCAAAATGAGCGGAGGGTTTTCTATCGCGGGTACGAATTGTCCAGCCATCTTTTTCTTGCACAACATCTTTAATACCAAGATTGACCATCGGCTCAATGGCTAAAGTCATGCCGTTACGAAGCATGATACCCGAGCCTCTTCGTCCATAATTCGGAACATCAGGCTCTTCGTGTAAGTTTTTGCCAACACCATGTCCAACCAACTCACGAACAACAGAATAACCATGTTTTTGAACATGAGCCTGAATCGCAAAACTAATATCACCTATTCTATTGAATGGCTTAACTTGTTCGATACCTTTATAAAGAGATTCTTTCGTTACACGTAAAAGATTTTTTACATCTTCGCTCACCTGCCCGACCCCATAGGAAAAAGCAGAATCCGCATGGAAACCATTAAGATATACACCGCAATCAATGGAAATCAAATCACCATCTTTCATTTGGTAAGCACTTGGAAATCCATGCACGACATTTTCATTGATGGAAATGCACAAACTTGCGGGGAATCCTCTATACTTTAAAAAAGAAGGTTTAGCACCATGGTCGCTTATAAACTCAAAAGCAACCTTATCAAGCTCTTGGGTTGTTACACCAGGCTTAACAAGTTTTGCCACCTCACCATGAGTCCTACCTAATAAATCCGCGCTTATGCGCATCATTTCAATATCTTGCTCTGTTTTATAGACAATCATAGGTCTGTAAATAAGCATGAAGCGATTTTTTCGCTTCATGCAAATAATCTTTAAACAACAGGTTCGCCAACAGGAATATTGTTTTCGCCAGCCACTTCGCCAGTTTCCATCAATCCTTCGTATTGCTGTGTCAAAAGGAAAGTTTGTATTTGTTGCAATGTATCAATCGTAACCCCAACCATGATAAGCAGAGATGTACCACCAAAAAATTGCGCAAATTGCTCTCCTACTTTGAGTACGCTTGCAAAAGCAGGCATAATCGCCACAACAGCCAAAAATAATGCACCTGGTAATGTGATTCTATCCACAATATTTCCAATGTATTCAGATGTTTCCTCCCCAGGTCTTACACCAGGGATAAAACCACCATTTCTTTTCATATCATCTGCAATCTGATTTGGGTTAATCGTAATGGCAGTATAAAAGAAATTGAAAAGAATAATGAAAGTAGCAAAAGTTAGGTTATATTGCCAAGAGGTAAAATCACCAAAAGATTGCGCAATACTCGCTGCAAAATCACTTTTATCTACAAAAAGAGAAGCAACCATAGAAGGAACAAACATCAATGCTTGCGCAAAAATGATTGGCATAACTCCAGCCGCATTCACCTTTAATGGAATAAAAGAACGCGCTCCAGTAAGGCTTTTTTTAGAGGCAGACCGTCCTACAATTTGTTTTGCATATTGAACAGGTATCTTTCTTACCGCTTGTGTAAGTAAAACAACGCCCATAACAACAGCAAACAACGCGCCCAATTCAAGCAAGAAAATCATTAATCCATTGATGTTTTTCGAAAGTGTTTCTTCGATTAAAGCACCAGGGAAACGGGAAATGATACCAATCATAATCAACATTGAAATACCATTTCCAATACCTCTATCCGTAATTTTTTCACCAAGCCACATACAAAATACAGTGCCTGATGTGAGCAAAATAACAGACGAAATTAAGAAAAATGTACGGTCAATCACAATCGCTTCCACAGGAATTGTTCCTTGAATATAAGCAATAGATTGCGCCAAAGTGATTACGATAGTAAGTATTCTCGTATATTGATTAATCTTCTTTCTACCAGATTCCCCATCTTTTTGCAATTTCTGAAAATAAGGCAGAGCCATCGTAACCAATTGAATTACGATAGACGCAGAGATGTAAGGCATGATACCCAACGCAAATAAAGAGGCACGATTAAACGCTCCTCCCAAAAACACATTGAGAATCCCCAAGATACCTTGCGAATCAGTCGTCAATTTGTCAGGGTCAACGCCTGGCAAAACGATAAACGAACCCAAACGAAAAATCAAAAGAAAAAGCAACGTAATTAAGATACGATTTTTAAGCTCTTCTATCGAAAAAATGTTTTTTATCGTGGTGATGAACTTTTTCATGATTACCGACGAGCATAAAGAAGTAAAAGGCAGTCAGCACGAGTGCACCAACTGCCGAATATTAAATGATTGAAACCGAACCGCCTTTAGCTTCAATAGTAGCTTTAGCTGATTCAGAAATAGCATGCACAGTTACATTCACCTTTGCAGAGAGTTCACCGCGATTTAACACCTTGATAAGGTCGTTTTTACCAACCAAACCATTAGCGTGTAATGCTTCTAAATTAATTTCAATAATGCCTGTTGCATCTACCAAAGCTTGAAGTGCATCTAAGTTTATTGCTTTGTACTCAACTCTATTCGGGTTGGTAAAGCCAAACTTAGGCAAACGACGCTGTAATGGCATTTGACCACCTTCAAAACCAGCTTTTTTAGAATAGCCAGAGCGAGATTTAGCACCTTTGTGACCACGTGTAGCTGTGCCACCGTGCCCAGAACCCTGCCCGCGAGCAATTCTTTTTTCGCGTTTGATTGAACCGGCAGCGGGTTTTAATGTATGTAATTTCATTGTTGAAAGTGGTTATGAAAGATGAACCATCTGACAAAATTACTTTATTTCCTCATAGGAAACCAAGTGGCTGATTTTTCTAATCATGCCCAGAATAACAGGAGAATCGTCATGCTCAACGGATTTGTGAATTTTTCCCAAACCCAAAGCCTGCAACGTAAGAACTTGCGTTTTAGGTCTTTTGATAGCACTACGTACCTGTGTAACTTTAATTTTTCCCATTTTATTGAAAAATTAAGCGTTTGACTAACCGTTAAATACTTTAGAAACACTAATGCCTCTAAGTTGTGCTATCGCACGTGGGTCGCGCAATTTTGAAAGCGCGTCGAACGTAGATTTAACAACGTTGTGTGGATTAGATGAACCTTGCGATTTAGCTAAAATGTCTTTCAATCCAGCAGACTCAAGTACGGCACGCATAGCACCGCCTGCGATAACTCCTGTACCCGCTGCTGCAGGTTTGATAAGTACATTAGAACCACCAAATTTACCGTACACTAAGTGCGGAATAGTACCTTTGAATGCGTTTACTTTTATCAAGTTTTTCTTAGCATCATCAATACCCTTTTGGATTGCATCTTGAACTTCGGCTGCTTTTCCCAATCCGTGTCCGACAGTGCCATTGCCGTCACCAACGACAACAATAGCAGCGAAACTGAATCTGCGACCACCTTTTACTACTTTAGCTACACGATTAATCGCAACAACTCTTTCTTTGAGTTCGATTTCGCCAGCTTTGACAGTTTTGATATTTTGCATATTACAAAAAAGTCTTTGGGTTAAAACTGAAGACCACCTTCACGCGCACCATCGGCGAAAGATTTAACTTTACCATGATACAAGTAGCCATTGCGGTCGAATGTAACGGCAGAAATGCCTTTTTCGGCTGCTTTTTTAGCAATTAATTGACCAACTTGACCCGCCAACTCGAGATTAACACTTTTTCTTTCAACAATTTCGCGAGAAGTTGCTGCAGCTAAGGTTACACCGTTGATGTCGTCAATAATTTGTGCATAGATTGCCGAATTGCTTCTGAATACAGACAAACGAGGTCTTGCTTCAGTGCCTGAGATTTTTTTGCGAATCCTTTTTTTGATTCGTAAACGTCTATCTTCTTTTTGCTTAGCCATTGCTTTATAGCATTTAAGAATAATTGCACAATACTATTTTTTACCGCCTTTACCAGATGTTTTACCAGCTTTACGTCTGACAATTTCACCAACAAAACGAACACCTTTTCCTTTGTATGGCTCAACTTTGCGTAATGAGCGAATTTTCGCAGAAATTTGTCCAATCAATTGCTTGTCAATTCCCGTAAGGGTAATGATTGGGTTTTTACCTTTCAAAGTTTCTGTATGAAGTTTTATTTCATCAGGAATTTGAAAGTAAATACTGTGCGAATAACCAAGGCTCAATTCGAGAATTTGGCTGTTGTGTGCGGCTTTAAAACCAACACCAAACAATTCAAGCTCTTTTTTGAATCCTTCAGTAACACCGACAACCATATTGTTCACTAATGCGCGGTACAAGCCGTGCAAAGCTCTTTCGTCTTTTCCTTCTGAGAGGCGATCGAAAACCAATTGGTTATCTTCTAATTTTACCGTAATAGCCGGCTCTACTTTTTGTGAAAGTGTGCCTTTAGGACCTTTTACGGTGATAACGTTGTCCTTGTCGATTTCGACAGAAACATTGGACGGAACGCTTATCGATTTTTTTCCAATTCTTGACATTTCGTAAGAAGGTTTTTAGACCCAAGAATGCCTAAATGATGTAGGGTGACGCTCATTAATAAACATAACAAACAACTTCACCACCAATGTTTTTAATGCGAGCTTCTTTGTCAGTCATCAAACCATGTGAGGTTGAGATGATAGCCACTCCCATTCCATTAAGAACGCGAGGAAGCTCAGTTGATTTAGAGTATTTACGCAAACCGGGACGGCTAATTCTCTCAATAAGAGAGATTGCCGGCAATTTGCTCACCGGGTTGTACTTAAGCGCGATTTTGATGTTGCCAAAAGGTGCACCGTCTTCAAATTTGAAGCCTTGAATGTATCCTTTTTCATGAAGAATTTTCGTGATTTCTTTCTTAAACTTAGAAGAAGGAATCTCTACGATTCTGTGATTGGCTTTGATCGCATTGCGCAAGCGCGTTAAATAGTCTGCTATCGGATCGGTTACCATTACCAAAAAATTTATTGACGTTCCGAGTAAAGCGAATGAAAATCTTAAATGAAAGAATCGGACTTAACCGAAAATGAAAACAATCTTACCAACTTGATTTGGTTATGCCCGGAATTCTTCCTTCGGAAGCCATAGAACGGAACGTAACGCGGCAGATGCCGAACTTACGCATATAACCTTTTGGGCGACCAGTTAAGCGGCAGCGGTTATGCAAACGAACGAAAGAGGAGTTGCGCGGTAACAAATCAAGTTTGTTTTGTGCTTCCAAATCACCGTTTGAAGCTAATTTTTTAAGTTCAGCCCTTTTGGTCTGATATTTAGCGACTAACTTTTGCTTTTTTCTATCGCGAGCTTTGATGGATTCTTTTGCCATGACTACGCAGGTTTATTATCTTTGAAAGGCATACCAAGCGTTTTGAGCAAGAAAAAGCTTTCTTCATCTGTTTCGGCTGTAGTTACAAATGTAATGTCCATACCGAGAATTTGCTTAACTTGGTCAATACTAATTTCAGGGAAAATGATTTGCTCTTTAACCCCCATAGTATAATTACCTCTTCCATCGAAGCCCTTATCATTGACTCCACGGAAGTCTCTTACGCGAGGAAGAATGATAGTAATCAACTTATCAACGAAATCATACATTCTATCTCCGCGAAGCGTTACTTTTACACCGATAGGCATTTTTTCACGCAATTTGAAGTTTGAAATCGCCTTTTTTGAATAAGTCGCTACAGGTTTTTGACCTGCAATGTTTGCGATTTCATTTATAGATACGTCAATGAGCTTTTTGTCAGCAACAGCCGCGCCGACACCGCGGTTAATACAAATTTTGGTTAAACGCGGTACTTGCATCACCGATTTGTACTTAAATTTTTCCATTAAGGCACTTACAGCCTCTTTTTGGTACTTACTTTTCAATCTTGGTTGCATAAATCACCTCCCCGCTTTTCTTAGAATAACGTTCAGATTTTCCGGTTTCAGCATTTTTGCGTCTTCCGATACGTGTAGGCTCACCAGACTTAGGGTCAATGTTCATCAAGTTACTGATGTGAATTCCTGCTTCGATGCGCACAACACCGCCCTCAGGGCGATTAGCAGAAGGCTTAACGTGTTTTGTAACAAGATTAAGACCTTCAATGACAGCACGTTGTTTCTCAGCATTTACGCTTACAACACGACCTTTTTTGCCTTTTTCATTGCCGGCGATAACGAGTATTTGATCACCGGTGCGAATATGGAACTTAATCCTTTTTGTTTCTTGCTTTTTCATCTAAAAACTATGATGATTAAAGATTATCGGTAAATCAAAGTACTTCGGGAGCGAGAGAAACAATTTTCATAAACTGTTTGTCGCGCAATTCGCGTGCAACCGGTCCGAAAATACGTGTTCCGCGTGGTTCGTCTTGTGCATTAAGCAAAACAGCTGCATTTTCTTCGAAGCGAATATATGAGCCGTCTTTACGACGAATTTCTTTTTTGGTGCGAACAACAACGGCTTTCGAAACCGTACCTTTTTTAACATTACCCGAAGGAATGGCTGACTTCACCGTAACAACGATTTTGTCGCCTACCGATGCGTAACGCTTGCCTGTGCCACCCAATACGCGGATGCACATTACTTCTTTAGCACCACTGTTATCAGCTACTACTAAGCGAGATTCTTGTTGTATCATTGCCTCGTGTGATTAATCAGTGAAAATTACTTGGTGCGCTCGATGATTTCGACTAATCTCCAGCATTTGCGCTTGCTCAACGGGCGTGTTTCTGCAATACGGACTTTGTCGCCTATATTACATGTGTTACCCGGATCATTTGCCATGAACTTGGAAGTCATCTTTACAACTTTTCCATAGAGTCCATGTTTTACACGGCGTTCGACTGCAACTACAATTGAAGACTGCATTTTGTTGCTTGTAACGATGCCGATGCGTTCTTTGCGAAGGTTTCTATCAACGCTTTGCTCTGTTTGCTCCATTTTTTTTGTTAGTTAATGGTTATTGACCTTTTTCCAACTTTGCCAAAAATGTCTTCATTCGTGCTATCTGACGACGCGTCGAACGAATGAGCATTGGGTTTTCAATCGGTGAAACCGAGTGTGAAAACTTGAGCTTAAGCAATGTGTCTTCCGCTTCAGCAAATTTCGCTCTGAGTTCGTCAGCACCAAGGTTTTTGAGTTCTTCTGACTTATTCATGGTCATTTCAATTTAGGTTTCCCTGTTTTTGATTGTTAAACTTCAGCAAAATCCCTTCTAGAAACAATTTTGAGTCTGACTGGCATTTTTTGTATCCCAAGGCGTAAAGCTTCATTAGCCAACTCCGAACTGACACCACCAATTTCGAACATTATCGTTCCGGGTTTCACTACTGCAACCCAATATTCAGGTGAACCTTTACCTTTACCCATACGAACCTCAGCAGGTTTTGTACTGATAGGTTTGTCTGGAAAAATACGAATCCAAACCTGACCTTGACGCTTGAGATAGCGAGTTATTGCTATACGAGCCGATTCGATTTGACGAGATGTAATCCATCCCGACTCAAGACATTTGATTCCGAAATCGCCGAAGGAAACCATGTGACCGCGAGTAGCGATACCATCTTGTCTTCCTTTTTCCTTGTGCCTCTTACGGAACTTAACACGTTTAGGCTGTAACATCGTTTTGGAGAGGTTAGCCGTTAATCAATTTTTCAAAAAAATCCTATACAAAGGGAAACTGCTTCACTGTTTGTAGTGAAACTCTAAGACAAACAAAAAAGCATCTTTTTAAGACAAAAATTTGTTTAACTTTTAAGACTTACGTACATGAGTGATGAACGCAGTATCTCTTGTAGGGACTGCAAAGGTACAAAGGTTTTTGATGATTCCAAACAAATGCGCTAAAATTATTATGTATTTTCTATTTATTTTTCAGGGGATTTAAAAATGCTTTTAATGTAACAAGTTAAGATGAATAAACTAAAATTCGGTTTTTAAATTAAAAAAGAAACCATGTCCACCTATAGAGTTGAAGGAATATTCGAAACGGTATGCCATCGCATAAGCCGTTACAAAATCAATACCCAAGCCTGTGCTAAATATCGGGCGATTCGAAAGTTGGTCTTTTTCATCGCGCACAAATTGATTATTAACATAAGCCACATCAAAATAGGTTTTGAGGTAACAATCAATCGGAATGGACGCAAATTGTTTGATGGGAATCCAATCAAAGTTGGTTTTGGTCGTAAAGGCTCGCCAACGAAGCGTATTTTTACTCAAAACAAAATGCCGCCCTTCAATCACATTTAACTCATAACCACGCATCGTTTCCCTTCCATAGCCAAGCGCACGCATATTAGGATAGGGCTGTTGATTGGGCGTAGAAAATTTTGCCATAATACCTGTACCATAATACCAACGCTTAGAAAGTTGAAAAAACTTTAAACCCGCAACATTGACGCTTCCTATAATGATATTTTTCGGTTGTAAAACATATTTGAGTGAAACACCACCCGAAACTAAAAAACCTTTTAAAGGATATGCCGCATTGTCGCGCTCATCGTGCGTAAAACTGTATTCAGCCTTTATAAGGTTAAATGTTGTGCTGCTATCTAAAAAATAATTCCTGTTTAGCTCCGCAATCGTATCAGCGATGTGATTGCCTTCGTACCCCGCTACTATGATGTGTCGCGCATAAAATTTGCTGCGAATCGCCATACTCGCACTAAAATTCGTCCTTTGTAAAATAATTTTATCCGACGAAACAAAACTTAATTTGTTGCCCGAAGTTTGGTAGGCAATACTTTTGTTTTCGGAATAAGAAATTTTGAAGCCTAAACCT
>JFJP01039570.1_pt1 | contig 13761 bp, 13 predicted proteins | sample 431651 | NCBI WGS metagenome assembly JFJP01 (sample SAMN02602958, study PRJNA72255) | Microbial mat metagenome, whole genome shotgun sequencing project. | biome: fresh water; feature: sink hole; material: water; isolation source: purple microbial (photo- and chemosynthetic) mats found in... | reverse complement strand
CGCCCCGAAGGAAGTACCCTTGGGGTGCCGGAATCCGACCGAAGGAAGTGCAGAGCCAGAAGAATCAACGAACTGGACCCCGGCTTTCGCCAGGGTGACGCCCCGAAGGAAGTCCTCTTGGGGGACGAATAAATCAGCCCTTCCCTAGGGGCTTTTGAGGTTTTACACCGTGTTTTTCAACACATTAACTTAACGCCTAGGGAAACGCTGAAGTATTCGTCCCTCAGGAGGACTTCCTTCGTGCGTCATCCCCGCGCAGGCGGGGATCCAGAATGTTGATGTAACTGGGTTCCCGCCTACGCGGGAACGACGAAAACCGAATAATTCAGTGTATCCCTAGGTCGCTGACGGGCCTTTGTGAATTAAACGGGGCTAGCCTTCATGGCTGATCAGGTGCACGATTGTGTAGGAGCGCAGTTCATCTGCGCGATAAAGCGCCTGATCGACTGATTGCCACGTTTCACGGCGACATGCCCAGGTGAATGCGTAAGGCAGGGCAGGCGAAAATTGCAGTATGCCGCGCAGCCCAATAAACACGGCTGTCTTCAGGAGCAGGCTCTGCAGATCGCCTATCCACGGGGGCGCATCGCTATCACTCGAACACTTCGGCCTGCAGGAAAGCCTGCCCCTTGGCATCCTTGCCCGAGAGCTGCGGCTCGCCGATCAGGGTTGGTCAGGCTTCAGCCCGACAAACTTTTCTCAAGCTCCAGATGTAGAGCAATCTGATGGAATTCTTGCCAGAGCGTAGTTTATAAACTACAATAGGGCATGATCGAAATAAAGCAAACCGAGATTTTCCGAAAATGGCGGATGCAGCTCAAGGATGAACGGGCACGCGGCTTGGTAGCGTCTCGCCAATACGATCATCGTCTTGCTGTGCGGTGGCGACAAGAGCACGCAAGCAAAAGACATCAAGGCGGCAAAACGCCTGGCTGCTGAATGGAGTGAATGAAATGGCTGATAAATTAACAACCTACGATCCCGCCGAGGATTTGGCTTCTGACGAAGCAATGGCAACATTCATGGCCGAAGCGTTCGAGACGAACGATGCCAGCTACATAGCGCACGCGCTTGGCGTCGTCGCTCGTGCGAAGGGCATGACGCAAATTGCCGGACAAACAGGCCTTTCCCGGGAACAGCTCTACCGTTCCTTCAGCGAGAACGGCAACCCGACCTTAAAAACCACGCTTGCCGTAATGAAAGCTCTTGGCCTGGATCTGACAGCCAAGGTTCACGCCTGAATCCAGAGCCAGAAGCTTATGACGTCATTCCGGCGAAGGCCGGAATCCAGTGGCGCACTACTGGATTCCGGGTCAAGCCCGGAATGACGACGATTTTTATCGATCTGTTTCAGCATGACAACCTACAACCGCCAAACCCTCAACCCCACCGCCGCCAGCTTAGCCGCATCAAAGCACGCCTTCACATCGATAAAGCAGCCGCCCGGTTCAGTTAAGCTGTCATCCCCGCGAAGGCGGGGATCCAGAGTCAAGACTGTAACTGGCTCTGCATTCCCGTTGGTCAGATTCCCGCCTTCGCGGGAATGACTAATATTTTGATGCCTTTGCGTTATCTGAACGGCTTGTGTGACACCGCCGCCACAATGGCATCGGCGCGCGGCAGGTCGTCCCACGCAGTGAGACGTACGCCGTACTCGTGCATTGCTTCTTCCGGGTCGGCATACGGGTCGTGCACGAACACCTCGACACCGTAGCTCTTCAGCTCGTTGATCACGTCGCCCACCTTGGAGTTACGCAGATCGGCACAGTTTTCCTTGAAGGTCAGGCCCAGCACATTGACCCGCGCACCCTTGATGGTGCTGCCCGCCGCAATCATCTCCTTCATGGCCTACTGTATGCACACTACTTTTCTGTCATTCCGGCGTAGGCCGGAATCTGACCAACGGGAATGCAGAGCCAGTCTTTCGGAGCACAAACTGGATCCCGGCCTACGCCGGGATGACGGAAGATTGGCGATGTGTGCATACGTTAGCCTTCATGGCTGATCAGGTGCCCGCCGCAATCATCTCCTTGATCGTCTGTTCAGCCAGGAACTTGCCCATGCCGTCATTGATGCGCTGCCCGGCGAGGATCACCTGCGGGTGATAACCCAGCATTTCCGCCTTGTGTGTCAAATAATACGGGTCGACGCCGATGCAATGCCCGCCAGCTCGTTCATCAGCGCAATATTCAGGTCACGTTGACTGACTACTCGATTATGCTGCAAGAGGCAGCAAGTCTTTTGCGTTTTCCAATGGCCAATATCCGGCTTCTTTGGCATCAAGAATCGTGATCTCAGCGATTCCGTTGGCAGCGTAGCCAATGTTGACATTCCATCCATGGGAAACATCCTTGACGACAGGCTCCTTTGAAAACTCAATGTGGAGGATGTCGTCTTGGTCGTCGTACTTGATTCTCATGCTTCGTCCTCCAATTCCCAGTTAATCATGACTGTTTTTACAACAATCGATTCTTTTTTGACAACGGCCGCGCACAGTAAGTTGTCATCACGTCCTTTGATGTGGCAATAAACCCATAGGTTCGAGTCATCACTATGCTGAATATCGCCGTGCTCAATGACATACTCCAGCGTAGCATCGTCGATCTCGCGCTTCTCCATGCTCTTTACAGCATGGTTTGTAAGCCACACATCTTTACCAAATCTGCTACTAAAAAAGTTCGCCAATCCGGTTCTCCTTCCCCACTATAGTAACAAAATCAGAGGCTTTACCGAACTCCAGATGCCGCCGTTCCAGGGCGATTGCATGAATGCCAATAATATCGTCATCAGCAGGCTGAATTTAGCATCGTCATTCCGGCGAAAGCGCCCCGAAGGTAAGGCGAAGCCGTCCTGAGGAAGTACTCCCGGGGTGCGCCCCGAAGGTAAGGCGAAGCCGTCCTGAGGAAGTACTCTTGGGGTGCGCCCCGAAGGTAAGGCGAAGCCGTCCTGAGGCAACGGGGCCTTGGGCTCAAGTACTCCTGGGGTGCGCCCCGAAGGTAAGGCGAAGCCGTCCTGAGGCAACGGGGCCTTGGGCTCAAGTCCTCTTGGGGTGCAGAGCCAGAACCAAAAAGTTTTTGTAGGAGCCCAGTTTCACTGGGCGATAACGGTGCTTGAACACGAATCACCCATCGCCCAGTAAAACTGGGCTCATACCTTCGGGGCCCCTTCGCCGGAATTTGTGGGTCGGGCTTCAGCCCGACAAGCCTTTCTCAAACTACAACCGCCAAACCCTCAACCCCACCGCCGCCAATTCAGCCGCATCAAAGCACGCCTTCACATCGATAAAGCAGCCGCCCTTGACCAGCTTCTTCTGGAAATCCTCAACCGGCAGCGCGATAAACGGCTTGTGTGACACCGCCGCCACAATGGCATCGGCGCGCGGCAAATCATCCCACGCAGAGAGACGTACGCCGTACTCATGCATCGCTTCCTCCGGGTCGGCATACGGATCGTGCACGAACACCTCGACACCGTAGCTCTTCAACTCGTTGATCACGTCACCCACCTTGGAGTTACGCAGATCGGCACAGTTTTCCTTGAAGGTCAGGCCCAGCACATTCACCCGCGCACCCTTGATATAGCTGCCAGCCGCAATCATCTCCTTGATCGTCTGTTCAGCCAGGAACTTGCCCATGCCGTCATTGATGCGCCGCCCGGCGAGGATCACCTGCGGGTGATAACCCAGCATTTCCGCCTTGTGGGTCAAATAATACGGGTCGACGCCGATGCAGTGCCCGCCCACCAGGCCGGGGCTGAACTTGAGAAAGTTCCACTTGGTACCGGCCGCTTTCAGCACTTCCGACGTATCAATTCCGACCTTGTCGAAGATGATCGCCAACTCGTTCATCAGCGCAATGTTCAGGTCACGCTGGGTGTTCTCGATGACCTTGCAGGCTTCTGCCGCCTTGATACTGGAACAGCGATGCACGCCCGGCTTGACGATCTGTTCGTACAATGCCGCCACTTTATCCAGCGTTGCCGGCGTATCGCCCGAAACCACCTTGATCACATTAGTCAGCATGTGTTCGCGATCACCGGGGTTGATCCGCTCCGGCGAATAGCCGACAAAGAAATCCTGTTTCCACTTCAAGCCCGATTCGCGCTCCAGCACCGGGATGCACACCTCCTCGGTGGCGCCGGGATAGACCGTGGATTCATACACCACGATGGCGCCCTTCTTCATATTCTGACCGGTGACTTTGCTGGCTCCGATGAGCGGGTTGAAGTCCGGAATATGTGCCGTGTCGACCGGCGTGGGCACCGCAATGATGATGATATCGGCCTCAACCAGCACCTTCGGATCGGCCGAGTATTCGGCATGCACGGCAGCGCGCATTTCCTCATCCGGCAACTCGCGCGAAGGGTCAACCCCACGCTGGCAGGATTCAACCTTGGAATTGGCAATATCAAAACCGATGGTGCGGGAATGCTTGCCAAATTCGACAACCAACGGAAGGCCGACGTAACCCAGGCCGATAACAGCGACAGTAGTCATAAAATAAACCTCAAAACAAGAAATGTGGTTTGCGCACTAGGAAACGCTGAAATAATCCAAACCCGTCATTCCGGCGAAAGCCGGAATCCAGAAGAATCAACGAACTGGACCCCGGCTTTCGCCGGGGTGACGCCCCGAAGGAAGTCCTCCTGGGTGACGAATAAATCAGCGTTTCCCTAATAAATAATCTGGGTTCAAATCAATACCGTGCCAGTTCACTCGCCAGCACGTCAACAATCCGCTCGGCCGCCTTGCCATCCCAAAGATGCGGTCGGCGCCCCTGCTTGCCCTCACCGCGCAACACCCTGCGCGTTTGAGCAACGATGCGCGCCGGATCGGTACCCACCAGCACATTGGTACCTTCGTCAACGGTGATCGGGCGCTCGGTATTCTCGCGAATCGTGATGCACGGCACGCCCAGTGCAGTTGTTTCTTCCTGCAGACCTCCGCTGTCGGTAAGCACCACGGCCGCGTCTTTCCACAGATTGAGGAAGGCCATGTAAGCCTGCGGCCCGACCAGCGTGATGTTCGGCCCAAGATCGATGCCAAACTTTTCCAGATTGCCTCGCGTGCGTGGATGTACGGGGAAGATCAAAGGCAACTCAGCTGCGATTTCCTTCAGTGCCCCGCCAATGCGCGTCATCATCTCGGCGTTATCGACATTGCTCGGCCGGTGCAGCGTAATCACCCCGTAACGCCCGCCATTAGCCGTATGCGCGGCCTTGAAGGCGCTTGTTTCAAAGCCCGCTGTATCGGTGCGCGTCAGCTTCTCGGCTTGATAAAGCGCGTTATCAACCATTACGTGTCCGACATAATGAATCGCCGAATCGGCCTTGCCCTCGCGCTTCAAGTGTGCAACGCCACTCGGCTCGGTCACGAAGAACCAGTCCGAGATGCTATCCGTCACAAGGCGGTTGATTTCCTCCGGCATGGTCATGTCGCCACTGCGTAAACCGGCTTCGACGTGCGCCACTGGGATATTTAGTTTCTTGGCCACAATCGAGCAAGCCAGTGTCGAATTTACATCGCCGACAACCAGCACGGCATCGGGCCGTTCAACCTGGCAGAGTTCTTCAAACGCCACCATGATTTTCCCGGTTTGCTGCGCGTGGCTGCCGCCGCCTGCCGCCATGAAGAGATCGGGCTCGGGAATGCCCAACTCTTCGAAAAAGACATCGTTCATTTCCCGGTCGTAATGCTGGCCGGTGTGGATGATCTTGAAGGCCAGACCACCATGCGCCTGCAAGGCGCGAACAATGGGGGCGATCTTCATGAAATTAGGCCGCGCGCCGGCGACCAGGTAGATCGTTTTCATCACGCTGTTTCCATTGCAGCAGCAGGCCAGTACCTATCCACCAACTCTTTGGTATTGCGAATATTCCCCCGGCTCGACGCTCCGAACACAATCGCTTCGATATTCGGTTGCTGGCAGATCCACTCAATCGCCTCTTTCGGCGGGATGGCGCCGGAAGCAAACACCGACATGGCGATGGCGCGGAACTTCTTCTCGCGCAAGGCACGTTCATACGCCTCGAAACCACCGCACATACGAAAGCCAAGCTTATTGATGTTCGAGCAGACGATCGGGTTTTCGACGCCAACCGTTTCCAGCGCATCGAGCAACATCGGCATGTTCATGGTGATGAAGCCCGGCTCTGCGCCGTAGCGATTCTTCACATGGTCGGCAAAGATGCGGAATGCCTCGTTGAAACCCAAGCCGAGCAGCAGATCAACCACCACATTCTGAAGAAAAATAACCGGCGTGTTCAGCCCGGAAAACATTTTCATTTCTGCATCAACGAGCAGGGTTGTAATGCCTTCGATGTCTTTCTTGGCCAGCGACATACCACCCCGCATGGCTGCATTTAACAGGCCTTCGTCAGGCAGGAAACGTTTCAGCGTACCCAGAATGCCATCTTCGGTAACGGCATTGGCGTACTTGTGCGCGTAAGGCATGCACGGCATGAACTTGAAATTCGCGTAACGCGAGGGGTCGGCGCGCATGTGGTCGCACACCAGCGCAATGCGGTCGTGGGTGGTGCACATGAAACTCGTCACGCCTTCATCCATGGCGTTGTCGAGTACTTCGATCACCGCGCCGATGTCCTGAAAGCGCATCGCCTGGGCGCGCGCCTTTTCTTCAGACATGTGGTTCACCCCAAAAAACTGGTTGTCACCGAACAATAAACGATCCATTTGAAACTCCAATTTGAATTCAGATCACAAGCCGATACGCAGGCTGGCAGGGTTTAGTGGCGTCCGCCGAAAAACCCTTTTTTCTTTTTGGGGGCTACCGGCAGCGCTTCATCCGATGTCACCGAGGCGCCTTTCGCGGCGTCGGCAATCATCATCGAGATCACCTTGTCGGTCATCAACGCAGCATGGAAAGAATTGACGTTATCGTGTGCTCTCTTTTCCTCGATGCATTTGACGAAATAATCAAGTTGGGCCGAGTACTCCTCGCCACGCAGGTAAAACCACACCGGTTCCGTCAGATCCGTGGTGTAGCGGACATTCCAGCCCTGCTGGTAACCTGCGGGCAGGGATGCCGTATCGCGCAAATAAACCTGGCATTCCTGGCGATCGGCGGTGATGCGCCCGGCGGTACCCCAGATCGAAATTCGGGTGGTCATCTTGCGATAAGACTCATCACTCCAGTTCACCGAAATCTGCGCACTCTTGCCATCGGCAAAGAACAGGGAACCAAAAACCTCGTCGTCGGTTTCCTTCGAAAAAACGCTGTTCAATACCGTGCCGCCAACCCCTTGCGGCGCCCCAAAGTACCAGTTCACCAGATTGAGCGGATGCGCCGCATAGTCATACAGGCAGCCGCCGCCTTCAGTGCGTTGCGTACGCCAGGACGACCCCTTTGGCTTGAGCACCACCGGTCCATAGGCCTCGGCCAGCACGTGCGTCACCTTGCCGATGGCATCGCAATCCAGCAGGCGTTTGACCTCTTGAAATGCACCAACAAAGCGGTTGTGGTAACCCACTTGATTGACCAGCCCCTTCTCGGTTGCAAGGCGGGTGGCCAACTCACCGTCTTTGGTATCAAGGCAAAATGGCTTTTCACAAAATACGTGCAAGCCCTTGTCCAAAGCTGCTTTAACCATCATCGAGTGCATGTTCGACGGGGTGGCGATGATGATGGCGTCAAGTTCGACTTCGCGCAGCATCGCATCAAAATCGGTATAGGTACGAACACCGGTGTACTTGTTTAGAACATCCAGAACATAGCCGGTGGCATCACAAACCGCCTCAAGCTTCACACGTGGATGGGCATTGATCATGGCGTGGTGGGACAAACCCATTTTGCCAAGTCCGACAACTGCCAAACGAACCATTTTTTTCTCCAGAAAAGTAATTACTTGAAAACCGCCTTGATCGGCCTCAGCATGCCCGCCAGTGCGGCCTCAATGACAAAAATCAGCGACCACCAGTAGCGCCTGGCGCGCAGTTTTGGCTGGAGAATCAGGCGGAAAACCCATTCCAGACCAAGAGATCGTATCCACTTCGGTGCCCAGGGAATGGCGCCAGAGTGATAGTCAAACGAGGCCCCCACAGGAACCATCCATGGCGCATTGATGCGATCGAGGTGGTTTGCGACCCAGGCCTCCTGTTTGAGCAGGCCGAGTCCAACCCAAACAATGTCTGGCCGCGTGGCGTTGATTTTAGCAACAACAGATTCATCTTCCTCGGTTGACATTTCCCGAAACGGAGGGCAATAGGTGCCAACCACGTTCAACTCGGGGAACTGTTCTTTGAGCTTCGTTGCCATCAAATCGGCGACGCCTTCCTTGCCGCCATAGAAGAAGTGCCGCCAGCCACGGGCCTGCCCGTAATCACTGCAATCCAGTTGCAGGATGGGCCCGTTATACCGATTGATCTTGAGCCCCCAGAAGTACCCGGCTGCGATCACACCGACACCATCACACAAAGAGAACTCAGCACCCCGGATGTAGGCCATGTGTTCTGGCCTGCGCAAGGCGTGGTACATCGACTCGGTGTTCGTAATGCAAATAGAACCACCCGGACACTTTTCCTTGATACGACGGTCAATCTCCGCCAGGACATGCTCGTGGGAAACCATCGAAATCGGAATGCCCAGAATATATTTAATGTTGCTGGTTGCCATGGGTGCACTGATCATTTGTCGGGGTTGGCCAGGACGCCGACGACGCGCTCAATAAACCGCTCGAAAGACAACTCACCCCGAATCATCTGACGCCCGGCCTCGCCCATGGCTGACGCCACGGCGGAGTCGGACAGGACGTCGTTCAAACGGGCGGCCAATTCATCCGCGCTGCCTTCCTTGAGGCGATAACCGTTTCTGCCGTCGATCACGAGGTCGTCGGCACTGCCATCGGCGTAGCCGGAAACCACAGCCAACCCGTGAGCCATCGCCTCGTTGATCGCCAAACCCCCTGTCCCGGGCAACACAAACACATCCGCCGCGTCGAAGTAGGGGCCAACCCCATCGACGATTTGCCCCGTAGATACGAAATCACTTCGCTGACCGAACTTTTCCTTGATCGCCTTCAGGTGCGGCCCATCGCCGACCAGGAGGAATACGACGTCCTCGCGCTTGAGGATATCCAGAGCGTCAAACACCAACTCCAGACGCTTCTCTTCCAATACCGCCCCGACATAGAGAATTATTTTCCTGCCAGCAACGGCGGGCCAATGCTTTTCCACCAGTTTCCGTGCTTCAGCTCTGGGCATGCAGGCGATGACCGCCTCATTGATGGTGTTGTGCATGACTGTCACCTGGTCAGGCCGTGCGCCATGGGAAATCGCGTAATCTCTGGCGTTGGTGTGGTAGGCCAGATGGTGGTCGAAACGTGGCACAAATTTACTTAGAACCCATTTTTTTAGTCGGCCAGGATTAAATTCATAACCACACTGCCAAGCCACAAACTTGAACTTTAATTTTTTCTTTAATTGCCCTATTTGCCATTCTGACAAGGTGCCTGAATGACACATGGAAACTACCACTGCAGGTCGAATTTCAGAAATTATTTTGGCGATACCGTGTTGATACCGCAGCATAAAGCTACCGAGCGGACGCTCGGTTAGTTCGAACTCAACTTGATTTCTAACTACCATATTTTTCAGTGCTACACGCCCAGTCGTTGATTCCTTCTCTTTACCTGAAAGAAGAATTAATTCGAATCCATACAGCGGCAGTTCAGTATCAAGATGCCGAAAGAGTTCGCGGTGATAGTGCATTACACGATCAAATACAAAAATAATTTTTCGCAATTTAGAGCCCAGAAAAAATTGAGTATCTAGTCAGTCGGTCAATATGATTTGCTTGACTCACGACGCAGTTAACTTTAGACAGTCGCCTATATTTCATTTGCCGGATAAGCCCTGTTCAATTCGGGTTCGAATAACGGCCTTATTGATACTCTGCACCACATAGAAACCCGTTCTGGTACCACCCCCAACATTAGGCGCACTACCTACAAAAACCTGAAAATGGCCGGGCAGAGAGAACGTCAGTCGAAATGGCTTCCCTGCACACTCGATGTCATACGCCTTGGCGTCTTTGCTTTCATAGAATATGACATCCTTCCAGAATTCAAATCCGCCGGTCTCTGGTAGCCCTAAAGCAGGGGAGGTACCCGCAATTCGATTGACCGAAGATAAGACGCAGTTCAAATTCAGAACGATTCCCACAGACGAACTGGGGGTTTTTTGGGCGCCATCATTCACTGTCACCGTGTCCTCAAGGGCATCACCAAGAATTTCCAGCCGACGTTTGGCATGTACATTCCGCCTGTATTCGGGTTGCTCTGCCTCGACAGATATTCCCGGGTCGAAATTGATGAGAGTGCCCTTTTCCCAACCTTCCTGCCCCTTCCCTCCAACAGTTGGCACGTTCTGAGCAGCAACACGGCGAAAATACTTTTCCTGTAGCACGCTGCCATATCCGGCGGCTGACCCAGTGTCGTAACTTATTGGTACATCCCCATAATAGGCTTCAAAATTCAATGCTTCTTCTTGTGCGTGGTTGCTGGTACTTTGACCGAAATGAAAAAAAACCTGCCAATTTCCTTTTCGCAATACCGCCATTCTGCTCGCTTCAAGATTTCTGGAGCGCACTTCCGGCAAGCGGGTCGTATTGGAAACTTGAGGGACTGGATCGATTAGTGCCTCCCAGCTAGTCCCACGTTTTTTTTCTTCATCAAAGCCGATCATTGTCGGAAAAATCCGGCGAGCCATCAGAAACAGTGAGTTGTCTGGTGCCTTCATCCGATTGCCGTCACTTGGTGTAGGTGCGTAGCCGTCAGGGAAGCGCAGATACAACGGCATCAGCATCATGTTTTCCACAGCCAGCATCTGGGTAGTGAGGGTTTGCCATGCACGCTCATCACCACGGAAGGCCGTATGATGCAGGAGAGGCAAGAGGGCATAGACAATGTAGTTGCCATAAGCAATCGAACCCTCGACCCACAGGTAGTCCGAATTGATGCCTTGTGCAAGCAAGGCCAACAGGCCTTGCTCACCGTCCAGTGCTTGGTGCAATAGAGCAGCATCCTTCGTTTCGAGAGCAATAACAGCCATCGCTGCGCGTTGCCAAATGGAAATGTTGTTCAGTCCATGAAAAGAGAGCGCAAGGTTTTCTCCTATTGCGCCAAACAGCTTCTTGTTCCAGTTTTGCTTTCGCTCGTTTGACGAATAACTGTCAAGCAAGCGCGCCACTTCCGCGTAACGGACAACCAGGTTACTTTCATCCAGTGAGTTTTCGCCCAACCTTGCCAAACCGACCCGTTTTCGCAGCGGCCAATTCCGGTAACCGTTGGCATAAAAGTCAAGTTGTGTCGCCGCCCATTCCGCAAAGCGTCTCTCCCCGGTTAGCCTGTAGATACGCGCCGCTTCGACCATACGTTCGGCTTGGGCCCGGCGGAACAATGCAACCCAACCACCCAAAAGGCGGCTATTTGCCCCGTTTTTTTCCACCACCGGCGGTCGATCAGGAGACCATTCCAGTCGGCTCCCCGTGAATGCATCCGTGAATTCAAAACTTGGACCGGCCACCCACTCGAAATGGTCCTGGTACTTGGACATCCAACTGTCGATGAACGTCTTCCGCCCGCCAAGCCAGGTTCCCCAAGACGGGTTAGCTTTCACCGTGAGAACTGCTCCCTCCCAATTCTCAAGCGGCTTTCGATAGGGCTTCCCGTCAGCGCCAAAAATCTTTATTTCGCTGAACAAAAGCGTCGACTGGGCAAGCGGCGACATCGAGGTGCTGGCATGGCTCGGCACCACCAGTACAACGAGAAAGTACAGCAGGTACCGCAACGCGATCAGCCGGTCAGCGAGTGTGAAAGAAATGTTCAAAACCATCTACGCGACTCAAGTGCCATAGTTACCCCGCTTCGCCGGTACCGCCGAAATAACCTTTCCAGCATCTCCCGAGGCGCGCCGGGCAAATCTTAGTGCAGTAGCGCGAGAAATCGGGAACGAGACAAGTGCCAATGCCGAAAAACCGAGCGTGCCGGCACATCCACGTAAAGCCATGTAAATATAGGTGCCGAAGCCCCCGCGTTGAGCAGAGACTTTAACGAAGGTTTTGCCCCCAGCAAAAGAACGCCGAAGTATCCACGCCAGAGACGTACGTTCAACCGGAACTGATTCATAAACTGGCGCCTCGTCACACCAGTTGTAGCGGGCTCCCAAAGCCGCCAATCGGTTAAAAAAAGCCACATCTTCGCCACCCGAGAAGGCATAGGCGACGTCGAAACCAGGCCCGATCAGTTGCTGATTATTCTTGAGCAGGACGTTGCCGGTGCGTGATTGAATCCAATCGATAGGCGTGCCGGTTGGAAAGCGTGCCCTGTCAAATGATCCAGATTTGATGAGCCAATCCGGCGGAGCCGCATCGAACTGCGGAATTACTGGCCCGAAGACTGCGTCGCAATTGGAAGCAATCAGTGTTTCGTAAAGACGACAAATCCAGTCCGGGCTACACCATTCATCGTCATCGATAAAAGCGACAAAATCCCCCCGGGCTTCCTTCAGACATCGATTACGGGCAAACGATACGCCGCTCCGGGCTTCGATAAAGTAATTGATTGGCCACTGTGAAGTTTTGGCCGCCAGCAAGACCGGGGTCTGTGCGCTACCCTCGGCGTCGTTATCGACAACAACCAGTTCAAGAAGGCAACCTGGTGGCGAGGCAAGAACGCTTAGTGAATTCAGGGTGCGAACCACGCCTGCCTGCCGCCGGTATGTGCACAAACAGACCGATATGATCACGCGGCACATCCCACTGTCTTTTGTGAACTCATATGCCTAGCTTTCTCTTGCGGACAAGATAGCGGATGTAATGCTCGGTGTGTTTCATTGCCCCCCCTCCAGAATAATGAATTCGCCTTGAATAATCCTCGGCCATTGATGCCGCGAGGTTGGCCTGGCTAGCGCTCCCTTCGTGCCGACGGAATACGGAAAGAGCTTCCCTCAAGGCAAGTGGTGGATATTTGTTCCCAATTCGCAACCAAAAGTCGTAGTCCATGGCATAGCGGATGGACTCGTCGAAGCCGCCAAATTCGGCAAAGACTTCACGCCGGATAAAGGTAGCTGGATGGGGAATGAAATTACGTTTAAGGAGTTGTTTGTATGAATAACTTGGTGCCACATAAGACTCCGGGAAAAGTCCCCCCTCCACATCATTGACGATCCTTCCAAATAACCAGGCATTCGGATGTTGTGAAAAGTGGTATGCGACACGCTCCAGAACCCGGCTGTGCAGAAAGTAGTCGTCGGAATGCAAATGCACGATGAAATCACCTCGAGCTGCTGCTATACCAGCATTCATTGCCTTGGCAATACCGCCGGTAACTTCCGTCAGAATTCGAACTTCCGACCCGAGTGTCCTTAGGTAATCGAGGGTGCCGTCAGTAGAGGCACCATCAACAAAGATGTGTTCATAGTTACTGCAGGTTTGTGCTCTCACGGACGCTACGGTTTCTTTGATGAAAGGGAGGCTATTTCGTGTGCAGGTGACGATGCTAAATGTCGGCATTTTTATTCTCTCGTGTTTTTGCGCCTATACCTACTTGTGCATTGATTCTGGGAGGTGCGAATTCGGAGCATGAAGAATAATTGGATTGCTTTCTACGTTCCGTCTGCTCAATGCCAGGTGTTTTCTTCTCTCTCTAATTAACCCGAATGGTTTGTCCACTACGTAATAAATTAACAAAGACAAGGCGATTGTAATTGCGCACGCACAAAGCCCAAAGGTGATATTAAGTGGCCCC
>JFJP01039333.1_pt1 | contig 13761 bp, 8 predicted proteins | sample 431651 | NCBI WGS metagenome assembly JFJP01 (sample SAMN02602958, study PRJNA72255) | Microbial mat metagenome, whole genome shotgun sequencing project. | biome: fresh water; feature: sink hole; material: water; isolation source: purple microbial (photo- and chemosynthetic) mats found in... | reverse complement strand
ATATCAAGAAATTCGGCGATAGTCAATATCTCCTCTTTTCGGACATAAATCGTCCCGGATTCGCCGGTGCAGCACTTTCCGCATTGCTGACATTCAAAGTAGATGCCTTGGTCAAAAAAGTAAGTTACCTCACCCCCCGGCCCCCTCTCCGAAGGAGAGGGGGAGAGAAACAGCTTGGATTTCCGAATTTTCAATTTTTAATTTCCCCTGACAATCTTTGCTTCAGCAGCGTAAAGCGTTTCTGTGTTTTGTCGTTTTTCACGGCGATTGCCAATGCCTTTTTCGTACCGATCATAACTACTAATTTCCTGCCTCTGGTGACTGCCGTGTAAATCAGGTTTCGCTGCAAGAGCATATAATGCTGCGTCGCAATCGGAATGACTACAGCAGGATATTCCGAACCCTGCGCCTTATGCACGGAAACGCAATATGCCAGCACAATTTCATCCAAGTCGGCGAAGTCATAAACAACCGGATTGCCGTCAAAAGTAATCGTCACTTCCTGTTCCTCAGCGCTGATAGAAGCAATTCTTCCGATGTCGCCGTTAAAGACATTTTTATCATAGTTGTTTCTAATCTGCATGACTTTATCCGCGACGCGATAATTTCTATCTCCGCGAGAGATACCGCCATCGCCCGGATTCAATGCTTTTTGCAGTTCTATGTTGAGATTTCCCGCGCCGATAATTCCCTTGTGCATAGGAGTCAGCACCTGAATATCCGCCACCGGATCAAAGCCGAATCGCTTGGGCATCCGCTCTTTCACAACCTTCAGAATCAGTTGCAAAACTTTTTCCGGGTCTTCCTGCTGAATGAAGTAGAAATCCGTTTTCGGCGAATCGTTTTCAAATGAAGGAATAATGCCGTTGTTGATTTTATGGGCGTTGACAATAATTCGACTCTCTTTTGCCTGACGGAAAATTTCAGTTAGTTCTACTACTGAAACGCTGCCTGAAGCGATGATGTCTTTGAGAACATTTCCGGGACCCACCGAAGGGAGTTGATTCACATCTCCCACAAGAATCAGCGTGGCAGCCGCAGGCACGGCTTTCAGAAGATGATACATCAGCGTCACGTCAATCATCGAGGCTTCGTCAATAATCAGCAAATCGCAGTTCAGCGGATTTTCATAGTTTTTCTGAAAACCGCCTTTGGCAAAGCTGTATTCAAGCATCCGGTGAATGGTTTTTGCCTCATATCCGCTTGTCTCATTCATTCGTTTTGCGGCTCTGCCGGTGGGCGCGGCGAGCAGAATCTTTACCTGCAATCCGGCAAAAATTTTCAGCACAGCATTGATGATAGTCGTTTTGCCGGTTCCGGGGCCGCCGGTAATCACCATGACTTTGCTTTGCAACGCAGACCGCACCGCCTCAATCTGCTTTTCCGCCAGCAGAATGGAAAGCCGCTGCTGAACCCACTCAAGGGCTTTGTCCGCATCAACGGGGCGCACAGATTTCGGCACTTGCGAGAGTATCTTCAAACGCTTGGCAATGCCGGTTTCACAGGTGTAGAATTGGGAGAGATAAACCGCTTTGTTGTTTTCCTTAAATTCCTCAATGTTCTCATTCAGGTCTTCGATGACAAGTTTTTTGTCCGCAAGACTTCGGGCAATCGCGCCCGCAATGACTTCATTTTCCACATCAAGAATTTCCCGGCATTTCTCAATCAGCGGCTGATAGGGATAGTAAACATGCCCGTCATCAGCGAGTTTATGAAGCACATAAAGAATCCCGGCTTCGGCTCTGAGCGGAGAATCCTTGGCAAATCCGAGTTTTGCCGCAATCTTGTCAGCGGTGACAAAGCCGATGCCGAAAATATCCATTGCCAGCCGATAAGGATTTTCCTGTACGACCGCAATAGAACGACTTCCGTATTGTTTGAAGATTTTCGTGGCATAGGCGGAACTGACATCGTGCGCCTGCAAAAAAAGCATGACTTCCCGAATTTCTTTCTGGTCTTCCCATGCTTTTCCAATCATGGCGATGCGCTTTTTCCCGATGCCTTCGACTTCGGCAAGACTCTCGATGTTTTTCTCAATGACATTCAGCGTGTCTTCACCGAATTTTGCTACAATGCGCTCCGCAATTTTCTCTCCCACGCCTTTAATCAGACCGGAACCGAGATATTTTTTGATGCCGTAAACCGTTGCCGGAACTGCGGTAGTATAATAGACGACTTTGAACTGTTCGCCGTATTTGGGATGATTGCTCCATTCGCCTTTCATTTTAAGGACTTCACCGGGTTTCGGCGACATGATATTTCCCACCACCGTGACCAATTCCGAATGTCCGTAAACTTTTACCTGAGCAACGGTATAGCCGTTTTCCTCATTGCTGTAAGTAATGCGCTCAATTTGTCCCTGAAGGTCTGTCAGCATGGTGTTATTTTTTACTCTTTACTTGTGTTCAGTAAGGAACTGGGCAAAAGTGAACCACGAAAGCTGAACCACGAAAACACGAAAAAAACGACCTGCCGAACCGAAGACCGCCGATGCACAAGCACACCTTCATCCAAGCCTTGCTGACCGTGACCGCAGTGCTGGTGCTGTCGGCCTGCGGCAAGGAGGCACCGCCTCCGCAACGTCCGCTACCCCAGGTGTCGGTGATCACGCTCCAAGGGCAGGATATTCCGGTCACGCCCAGCTTCGTGGCGCAGACCGAAAGCTCGCGGCAGGTCAACGTCGTGGCACGGGTTTCGGGCTTCCTCGACCGCATCGCCTACCAGGAAGGCGAACTGGTGAAGGAAGGCCAGGTGATGTTCCTGCTGGATCAGAAGCCATTCCAGGCGCAGTTGGACGCTGCCCGTGGTGCATTGCAGTCCCAGCAGGCACGCTTCACCACGGCTAAGGCCAACCTGGCTCGTGTCAAGCCCTTGGCCGAGCAGAACGCGCTGTCGCAGTCTGACCTCGACCGAGCGCTCGGTGAGCACGATGCCGCCAAGGCAGCGGTCTACGTGGCTGAGGCCAACCTGGCCCAGGCCGAGCTGAATCTTGGCTACACGACGATCCGCGCCCCAGTCACCGGTCTGGCCAGCAGGTCCTTGCAGCGCCAAGGCGCTTACATCAACTCGGTGTCCGAGTCCGCCATGCTCACCTACGTCGCCGCGGTCGATCCGATGTGGGTCAATTTCAGCGTCTCCCAGAACCAGCTGGCGCGGTGGCGCGAAGACTTCAAGTCGGGGCAGGTGGTAGCGCCCAAGAACATGAACTTCGAGATCGACTTGGTGATGCCAGACGGCACGCAGTTTCCAGAGCGTGGCCGCCTGAATTTCTCGGATCCTTCTTTCAGCCCTGACACCGGCTCGTTCCTGGTCCGCGCCGTCCTGCCCAATCCGAAGAAGGACTTGCGACCAGGCATGTTCGTGACCGCGCTGCTCAAGGGCTCGGTGCGGCCCAATGCGATGGTCGTGCCGCAGCTCGCGGTCCAGCAGGGGCCCAACGGGCACCTGGTCTATGTGATCGGGCCAGAGGGCAATGCCGAAGTGCGGCCGGTGGTGGTGGGCGACTACTACGGAGACAAACAGATCGTGATCGTGAGCGGGCTCAACCCCGGCGACCGGGTGGTGACGGAGGGCGTGCTCAAGGTCGTGCCGGGTCAACCCGTGAAGATCGTCGACGCCGCCGCCAAGGCCGCACCGCCCGCGGCGAGCGCGACTGCTGCCAGCTCGCCCAAGAAGTAGGCGGGCGCGCATGTTCACTCATTTCTTCATCGTCCGGCCGATCCTGTCGTCGGTCATCTCGATCCTGATCGTGCTGGGCGGCCTGGTCGCCATGTTCGTGGCGCCGATCTCGCAGTTTCCGGAGCTGGCTCCGCCCCAGGTCAGCATCACCGCCCGCTATCCGGGCGCCACCGCCGAGGTCATCGCCAACACGGTGGCCGCGCCGATCGAGGCGCAACTCAACGGTGTGGACAACCTGCTCTATTTCACCTCGGTCAATTCGTCGAGCGGCAACATATCGATGAACGTGGTGTTCAAGCCGGGCAGCAACCCGGACATCAACCAGGTGAACGTGCAGAACCGCGTGAGCCAGGCCCTGCCGAAGCTGCCGCAGGCCGTCTCGCAGCAGGGCGTCACGGTGGATACCAAGTCGTCCAGCCTGGCGATGGTGGTGGCGATCTTCTCGCCCGACGGCCGCTACGACGCCACCTACATCGATAACTACGCCAACCTCTACGTGCTGGACGAGCTCAAGCGCATCCCCGGCGCCAATCGTGCGTCGGTGTTCGGCTCGGCCGACATTGCCATGCGCGTGTGGCTGCGCCCGGACCGCATGGCGCAGCTCGGCATCTCGGTGCAGCAGGTGGCGTCCGCGATCCAGAGCCAGAACCAGACCTTCGGCATCGGCTCGATCGGCGCCCAGCCCGCACCCGACGATGTGGAACAGACCTTCGTGGTCACCGCGAAGGGCCTGCTGACCAAGCCCGAGGAGTTCGAGGACATCATCGTGCGTACCGCGAAGGAAGGCGCGGCGATCGTGCGTGTGCGCGACGTGGGGCGAGTCGAGTTGGCCAAGCTGGACTATTCCATTGCCGCCCGCATGAACGGCAAGATCGGGACTGCGATCGCTCTGTACCAGCAGCCCGGCGCCAACGCGGTCGCGACTGCCGCCGCCGTGCGGGCGAAGCTGGCAGAGCTGAAGAAGTCCTTCCCGAGCGGGCTGGACTATTCGATCGCGCTGGACACCAGCCTGTTCACGATCGAGTCGATCGACAAGGTGGTGCACACCTTCTTCGAGGCCGTGGTGCTGGTGGTGCTGGTGGTATTCGTCTTCCTGCAGTCGCTTCGCGCCACGCTGATCCCGATCCTGGCCGTGCCGGTGTCCATCATCGGCACCTTCATCGGCATGCACCTGTTCGGCTTCTCGATCAACATGCTCACGATGTTCGGCCTCATCCTGGCCATCGGCCTGGTGGTGGACGACGCCATCGTCGTGGTCGAGAACGTCGAGACCAACATGACCAAGCATGGCCTGGGCGCGCTCGAAGCCGCCAAGCGGGCGATGACCGAGATTGCCGGGGCGCTGATTTCCATCGTGCTGGTGCTGGTGGCGGTGTTCCTGCCGATGGCATTTCTCACCGGCGTCACGGGCACGCTGTACCAGCAGTTCGCGGTCACGATCTCGATCTCGGTGGTGATCTCGGGAGTGATGGCGTTGACGCTGTCGCCGGCGCTCGCGGCGATCATCATCAAGGCGCACCATGGCGAGAAGAAGGGCTTCTTCCGTTGGTTCAACAAGGGCTTCGACCGGCTGAACCACAGCTACGTGGGCGGCGTGGCGCGGATGGTCCAGGGCTGGCCTATCGCACTTCTGGCCTTCGGCGCCGTGATCGTCGGTATCGTCATGATGTTCCGGATACTGCCGAGCAGCTTTGTGCCCGAGGAGGACCAGGGTTACTTCTTCGTGGTGGTCGAGACCCCCGACACATCCAGCCGGGGCAGCGTCGACAAATTCATGAAGAAGATCGAGGCCGTCCTGGCCGCAGATCCCGCAGTCAGCGATGTCGCGGCCATCAACGGCTACAGCTTGATCGATGGCACCAACCGCAACAACGCGGGCACCTTCTTCGTCTCGCTAAAGCCGTTCGACCAACGCAAGGAAGCGTCTCTGCTGAGCTTTGCCGCCCTGCCCCGCATCAACCGGCAACTGGCCGGCTCCACCGAGGGCTTCGCGCTCGCCATCAACCCGCCGTCGATTCCCGGCCTGGGCACCACGAGCGGCTTCGAGTTCTATCTGCAGAACCGAGGCGCGGGCGACGCGAAAACCACTGGCGAGACGCTGCAGGCCTTTCTCAAGGCGGCTCGCGCCAAGCCAGAACTGGCAGGCTTGAGCACCACGTTCCGCGGCTCGACGCAGCAGCTGTTCGTCGACCTGGACCGCAGCAAGGCCGAGGTGCTGGACGTTGCGGTGGGGGATGCTTTCCAGACCATGCAGGCGTTCTTCGGATCGCAGATCGCCGGCCAGTTCACCCAGTTCAGCCGCATCTGGTGGGTGGTGCTGCAGTCCGACGCCGAGTACCGCATCAATCCGTCCGACTTCGAGAAGGTGTACGTGCGCTCACGCGGCGGCAAGATGGTGCCGTTGTCTGCGCTGATCCAGGTGCGCTATGTATCCGCGCCCAAGCTGCTTGAGCGTTTCAACGGCTTTCCGGCGGTGAAGATCACCGGCGTCCCGGCCGAAGGTTACAGCTCCGGGCAGGCGCTGGCCGCGATGGAGGCGGTAGCCCGCGAGACCTTGCCGAGCGATTTCGGCTTCTCCTGGGCCGGTCAGGCGCTGCAGGAAAAGAGCGCGGGCAACACCTCGACGATTGCCTTCACGGCCGGGCTGATCGTGGTGTTCCTGCTGCTGGCGGCGCAGTTCGAAAAGTGGACGCTGCCGCTGGCCGTGGTGTTGACCGTGCCCGTGGCCATTCTCGGCGCGCTGCTCCTCACCTGGGCCTTGGGACTGGAGAACGACGTGTTCTTCCAGGTTGGGCTGGTCACCCTGGTCGGCTTGTCGGCCAAGAACGCCATCCTGATCTGCGAAGTGGCGATCGAGTCGGTCCATGCGGGCAAGCCGGTGCTCGAAGCCGCGCTGGAGGCGGCGCGCTCACGATTGCGCGCGATCGTCATGACCTCGCTCGCGTTCGGCTTGGGCGTGGTGCCGCTGGTCATCGCCAGCGGACCGGGCGCCAACAGCCTGCGCTCCATCGGCACGGGGGTGCTCGGCGGCATCCTGGCTTCAACGTTGGTGGCCATCTTCTTCGCCCCGTTCTTCTTCTGGATGCTGGAGTCGGCCAGCCAGCGCTTTGCGCGCAAGCATCCCAGCCCGCCTCCTGCCAAGGTCGAGGGCACCTGACATGAGAACCCTCGGCATCCTTGTCCTCGCCCTGTCGCTCACGGCCTGCACGGTCGGCCCGAACTACGTGCGCCCCACGGTTGAGCCCCCACCGAGCTGGCGCATCGAGTACACCCAGGCGGCCGAGCTGGCCAACGCGCGGTGGTGGGAGCAGTTCCAGGATCCGGCTCTCAATCAGCTGATCGAGCAGGCACTGCGCGAGAACCCCGATCTGCGGATCGCCGCGGCGCGTGTCGATCAGTTCATCGGCCAGCTGACCACCACGCGCTCGCAGTTCTACCCGCAGCTCGGCTACGGCGCCGACGCCAGCAGAAGCCGCAGCAGCCGTGTCGGCGTGCCCGCGCTGCCGCCCGGCACCGACCCGTACTCCACCCTTTACCAGGGGGCGCTGTCGGCGCAATGGCAGATCGACCTGTTCGGCCGCGTGCAACGGCAGAGCGAGGCGGCGCAGGCGCAGCTTTACGCCAGCGAGCAGGGGCGGCGTGGGGTCGTGCTGTCGCTGGTCACCAGCGTCACGGCGAGCTACATCACGCTGCGCGGCCTCGACCGGCAACTCGAGATCGCACGCGCCACGGCCGACAACTTCGCCGGCACCCAGCGGATCTTCGACCTGCGCTTCAAGGGGGGTGTGGTCTCGCAGGTGGAGGTGGAGCAGGTCAATTCCCAGTACCAGGAGGCGCTGGCCGCGATTCCGTTGCTGGAGCAGCAGATCGCAGCCCAGGAGAACCTGATCTCCACGCTCCTCGGTCGCAACCCGGGACCGATCGCGCGCGGGCGCGGCATCGAGCAGTTCCAGGCGCCCGCGGTGCCTGGCGGTCTACCGTCGTCGCTGCTCGAGCGCCGTCCCGATATCCTGCAGGCCGAGCAGGAATTGGTAGCGGCTAACGCCAATATCGGCGTGGCGCAGTCGCTGTACTACCCCGACCTGTCGCTCACGGGCCTGCTGGGCGCTGCGAGTACCGAGCTGAGTGATTTCCTGAGTGGATCGGCCAGGACCTGGTCGGTGGTCGCGGGACTCAGCGGCCCGATCTTCACCTTCGGCTCGATCGAGGGCCAGGTGCAGAGCGCCGAGGCACGCCAACGCGAGGCGCTGGCCAACTACCAGCGTGTGGTGCTCAACGCCTTCCGCGAAGCCGACGACGCGCTGACAGGCACGGAGAAGAAGCGGCAGGAGGCTGCCGCACAGATTCGGCGCGTGGTCTCGTTGCGTGAGTTTGCGCGTTTGTCGTCGCTGCGTTTCGAGAACGGCTATGCCAGCTATCTCGAAGTGCTGTACGCGGAGAACCAGCTGTTCTCGGTGGAACTGAGTTCCGTTCGAACCCAGACCGAGGCCTATACGCAGATCGTTAACGTCTATGGGGCGATGGGCGGTGGATGGGTCACTGACGCGGCGCAGCAGGCGCCACAGCCTCAAGGCATGGCGGCCAAGGCGCCGCCGACCGATAAACCCGGCGCCAATTAGGCCGGCCCAAGTCGGCCGTGCAGCGCTCGCGGCGCGAGCCCGGCGTGACCGATTCCGCACCTAGCGCGCGGCCCAGGTCAGCGTGGCCTGCACGACCCCCGCATTGATCAGATCCTGCACCAGCGAGGCTGCCAGCGTGACCACGAGAAACGCGCGTGGGGCAGCACCATGCTGGAGCGTGATGCGCTGCATCACGGTCAGCCCGACCGGCATCGCCCCGAGACCGAATCCCATGAATCCACCGGCCGCCACCGCCCCGTCGCGAGTGGCCTGATGACCGGACGAGCCGAGCATCGCGGCGTGACGCACCAGCGTCACCGCAATCAGCAGTGTCACCACGCATTGCAGCGCCACGGCGCTGAGGATCAGACCTGCGGCACGGAACACCGCGCCCAGGTCCAGGCTCATCAGGCTCATTGCAAGAAACAGGCGCAATGCCACAGTGCCGACGACATCGGCGGTTTCGAGATCCACCCCGCGCTTGAGCAGGTCGACCACGTTGGTGAACACCGCCGCGGTGAGCAGGCAGGCCAGGAACAGCGGCACATTGATGCCACGTCCCGCCAGCCAGGGCTGCCAGGCCAGCGCCACGGCGATGGCACCGCTGACCACCAGCAGCTGCCGCAGCCACCGGTCAGACGAGGTCCACAGCCCGAAACGTCCGGCGGCGTCGATGCCGTGCATCGCCACCTCGCCAACCACTGCAGGCTGTCCGGCCTCAGGGATGCTCGCTTCATGAGCCCGCGCCAGCAGCCGCGTGGCCACCACGCTGCCGAGCACGCCACCCGCGACCAGGCCGAGTGTGGCGCAGGCCATGCCCACCTCGAAGGCATTGCTGGCACTGACCGCAAGCGTCTGCCCGGCCCAGGCGGCGGTGGTGCCATGCCCACCCAGGAACGCAGCGCTGCCAAGAAACACGGCCAGCGACATCGGCTCGCCGAAGGCCCAGGCCACAGCCGCGCCGACCACGTTCTGCGCCACCGCCAGCAGCGCGATCGCCAGGGCCATCAGCGCCACCGCCGCCCCACCGCCGCGCAGCGCACTCAGGCGCGCGGTGAGCCCCAAAGTCGTGAAGAACACGAGCAGCAGTGCGCTGCGGGCCTGCGTGCCGAATCTCAGCTGCCAACCCAACTGCTCGACTGCGAGCAGCGCCAGCGCCACCAGGAAGCCACCGACCACGGCCGGAGGGATGGCGTAGCGCTTCAATGGCGACACGCGTGCAATCACGCGCGTTCCCAGGCCAATGGTCAGCAACGCGACCAACAGCGTCCAGAGTTCATTGAGATCGATGGTGTGCATGCATGTCCTCATCGACCGGCTTGGGCACGAATCGGACGCAGTTTAGGCGGGGCATGTCACAAGCCGTCACGCGATCGAACCCTAGAGTTCGAGAACCTTCTCCCCGGAGTCCCATCCCATCGACTGCCCAATGGCGACTGACGATCCATGGCGCTTTGCCTTCCATCTCGCCCGAGATAAGCAGGGCCTGGAACATAGAATCTAAGGGTATGCATCTGCCAAACGAGGATCAGACAGTGCCACTGCGGAAGGAATCGGGGGTCCAACCAGTCGGTCGACCTGTACGGCGAGCGCCGCATGACATGCCCTGTTCGCACGATCCTTGTGCGGCCCTGGCCTCGTTTGTCTCTTGGGTCAGACTTTGACATTCGGCGACGTCGACGTGTCGGCGAATGTGCCGCTGATGCACCCGTGCCCGGTCGACCCTGGCTGCCCTCACTGCAACGGCCAGAGTCCACCAGACGCACCGGACTGGTCCTTCGTGGACGCGGTCTACTGCATCTCCCTGAATTCGCGTGGCGATCGCACGCTCGAAGCTGCGGCCGAGTTTCACCGGATCGGGCTGTGCAGGCATGTGACCTTCTACAGGCCGAACAGGCACCCGGTGAAGAGTCTCATCGGCATGTGGGACTCGCATCGCAAGGTCGCGATGGACGCGCGCAAGCGGGGCGCCCAACGTACGTTGATCTTCGAAGACGACGTGCATTTCGTGCGTCCGGTGACGCGCGAATCCGTTGCCGCTGTCTCGCATGCGGTCGACCGACTGCCCGCAGACTGGACGATCTTCCATCTGGGGCATTGGCCCCTGTCGGGCTACTTTGTCCATGCCAATGTCATGCGGACCTCGTCTGCCTGCGCGCATGCCTATATCGTGAGCGCGCGGATGGCCGAATGGCTGGAGCACCACCCATGGGGCACAGCCAATGTCAAGCTGCGGCCGATGCTCGGCAAGGGGCTGGACTCGGCGTATGCCGCGCTGGCCGACACCTACGCGCTCTTTCCCATGATGGCGATCCAGCGCCCCAGCCCCAGCGACCACTTCACGCGCCCCCGCCCTGTGAAGCGGCTGCGCCATCTGGTCACGCGCTCGCGCCACCGCGAGGCGCTGTTGTCCAAGCTGATGCGGCCCTCCGAGTTGGCCGTTGCAGCCTTGTCCCCGCTATTCTGGATTGCGGCCAAGTGGCGGCGTCGCTGAGCTGACGAGCAGCCCTGTCATGCTGGCCAGCGTTTCAGTGTTCTTCGTCCAGTGGGCCGTCACCGCGCTGTCGCTGTGGGTCGCCAGCCATGTGTTCAAGGGACTGAAGTTCGACAAGACGTCTTCGCTGATCGTGTCCGCGCTGCTGCTCGGCTTCGTCAATGCCGTGCTGCGACCGATCCTGATCGTGCTGACGCTGCCGTTGACCTTGCTCACCCTGGGACTGTTTCTGCTGGTGATCAATGCGCTGCTCCTGATGCTGGTGTCGAAACTGATCCACGGTTTCAGCATTTCCGGTTTCTGGACCGCCTTCTTCGCGAGCATCTTCATCTCGCTGCTCAGCCTCTTCGTCGGCGCCCTCCTCTTTGGTGGTCAGGTGTCCTGGGACTCGCCGATGCCGATGCAGCCGCGTCCGGTCTGGATCTGAGGGCTCGCGATCTGTTGCGAGCCAGCGATGGCAACGGGTTCGACGGCAAAAAGCGCTGCGTTGCTCGTCTGCTGAGCTCCAGGCGCTCAATGACACCGACGGCCCAATGAGCACAGCGACGGCGACGCTGGCCCGACACCTCGCTCGATCGGTTCCGCCCGGGCTCAGGCCGACAGGTGACCAGCACGGCCTTGAGAGAGCCGGTGCAGCACCTGCTGGCCCGATTCGGCCACGCGTTGCATGGCGGCCTCGAGCAAGGCCATCTCGTGCAGGGACTGGGCCAATGCCTGCACCTCAGCCGACTGCGACTCCGCCACCGCGGCGGGTGGCGCTATCTCCTTCAGCGCCCCCGACACGGCCGCAAAGCTCTGCCGCAAAGCGGCCAGTTGCTCGCGCTGTGCGGCGCTGGCGGCCGCAGGCACCGCGCCGGCTGCAGCCAGCGCGTCAAGCGCCTGGGTCAGCGTCTGTGCCAGTGCGTCGAAGGCGCCGTCTTCTCGCGCCGCCAGCATGCGCGTGTCCTCGCTGCGCTGCGCGGCATTGCCAAGCAAGCGCAGCGCAGCGCTGCGCATACCGTCGACCTGCTGCTCCAGGTCGCGGTTCAGCGTTCCGAGCCGCGCGCCCACCGACACCACCTCACCGAGAATGCGGTCGAGGTCGTTCACGACAACGCTGATGCGGTCGAGGAAGTGGTTGAGATCCTGCGCCAGCTCACCAAACTCGTCGGCGCTGTTGACGGCCGCGCGCGGCGACAGGTCCATCAGCCCCCGCGCCAGGCTCGATACCGTGCTGCGCAGCGTCAGCAGCGGCGCCATGCGCACCTTCAACAGCAGGAAGAGCACGATGGTGTGGACAAGGATCTTCACGCTCAGGGCGCCGGCGGTCAGCCGCACCTCCTGCCACCACACGGCCTCCTTGCGCTCGAGGTAGCTGCGCACGCTCACGACGCCCAGCACGTCGCCGACCTGGGCCTTGACATGGCAACCAAGGCAGAACTGTTCGGCCTTCAGGCCCACCGAAGCCTGCTGGTGGCTGCCCTCGCGCCATTGCGGCTGCAGGCCTAGCACTTCCATCTTGAACATGGCGCGCATCGACTCCACCGTCACCGCCGACGGCAGCACGGCGATCGCGAGGCCGAGGTCTTCGTAGTTGCGGTTCAGGATCGGGTAGACCGTCCGCGCCGCCATCGGCCCGCCCGAGTTGAGCATGATCGATTTGACGTCGTCGGCCAGTTGCTGCGCCGCGCGGTCAACACGGGCGGGTTCCTGGCGGTTGAAATCGTAGCGCAGCGCGGCATAGCGGATGCCCAGTTCGATACCGGCCACAGCCACCAGGAGCAGGAAGAAGTCCCGGATCATGTGGAACATGAAGGACTGTTCGAACTGCCCGCTCCCTACCGTCGCTTTCGACATACCTGCGCCTCTGCTCGCCACTGGGCTGCTGATCGTGGTAATCCACCGCCATGCCCGTGGCGTCTGCGGTGACACGGATGATCGTCGGTCCGGCGATGCCATGCACGCAGGCAGGGTTCTGCGGTCTTCGCACTCGCGCGGCGGATCAGGTCAGCGGCGCGCCGCGAGGCGGCATCGCGTGTGTCATTCGCACCGACCAGGGCCCACCGAGGCTTGGCATCGCCGTTATCGGTAGCGGCCAGAAAAAAGCACCTGGCTTTTCCGCCAAGTGCCCGTTTTCCCTACCGAATCTGGTAGGCGCGATTGGACTCGAACCAACGACCCCCACCATGTCAAGGTGGTGCTCTAACCAGCTGAGCTACGCGCCTGAGGAAGGGCCGCAGTGTAGCAGCGTTGGACTCAGTACCGGCATCGCGACTACCGGCGCCGCGCGCTGCGAACGCCCTCGATGCGGCAGGCACTGGCCAGCACGCCGTTCAGACGGCCCGAGTCGCTGACCTCGACCGTGAACATCATCGACGCAAGCCCGCGCTGCGACTGCGTGTGCACGCCGACCACGTTCATCTTCTCTCGCGCAAACAACTCGGACAGGTCGCGCAGCAAGCCGGGCCGGTCGGTCGACTCGATGCTCACGTCGACCGGGTACACCGCGCCCTCGCCCGGACGCGCCGCGCCCCAGGCCACGGCAATCACGCGCTCGGCCGTGCGAAGGGCCATCTGCCTGAAGTTGGGGCAGTCGGCCCGATGGATGGCCACGCCGCGGCCACGGGTCACGTAGCCACCAATGGCATCCGGCGGCGCAGGGCGACAGCAGCGCGCCAGGTTCGTCAGCAGCGTCTCCACGCCGACCACCAGCACGCCGCTCTTGGGTGCCGTGGCACCGCCCGGCCCGCGGCTCAGGCGCTGCGCGATCAGCTCGTCGACATCGGGCACCGGCTCGGGCGGACGCAGCAGGGTCTCGATGTGGCGCAGCGACAGCTCGTCCTTGCCCACCACCTCGAACAGGGCGTCGGCATGCCGAAAGCCCAGTTTCGCCGCGAGCTCGTCGTGCTTCATCGCGGTCTTACCCTCGCGCTGCAGCAGCTTCTCCACGGCCTCGCGGCCACGCGCGATCGTGTGCGCCTGCGTCTGGGC
>JFJP01039332.1_pt1 | contig 13762 bp, 7 predicted proteins | sample 431651 | NCBI WGS metagenome assembly JFJP01 (sample SAMN02602958, study PRJNA72255) | Microbial mat metagenome, whole genome shotgun sequencing project. | biome: fresh water; feature: sink hole; material: water; isolation source: purple microbial (photo- and chemosynthetic) mats found in... | reverse complement strand
CTTTATGGTGGAACAGATCCTGCTGACAATTCCGGTTCAATAAAATATGTTTCAATTCGTCATGGCGGAGCAAACATTGGAGAAGGAAATGAAATCAATGGTCTGACCCTCGGTGGTGTTGGTTCCACTACAGTTATAGAAAATGTTGAAATAATAGCCAACCAGGATGATGGTATCGAGTTTTTCGGTGGCTTAGTAAATGTTAAAAATGCTATTGTATGGAATGTCGGTGATGATGCAATTGATACTGACCAGGGATGGGGAGGCACTCTTGATAATTTCATCGTCATTACTCCAGGTGACAAATGTTTTGAGCTTGACGGTCCGGAAGGTTCATCTGCACCTGCTGCAAAGCATACTATAAAGAACGGACACGTAAGAGCAGGTAATGCAGTAGGGCTTGTTGACATTGATGATGCAAATGACAGCAAAGATTCCTATCTCGATTTCATGAATATATACTTCTACAAACTTAAGACAACTGCGCCTTTCCAGACGTTTGATGCAATTCCTAAGTTTTATGCTTTTGACTTCAATCATTTCGAGGTTGTAGTACCAGCTGCTGCTACTCTTCCGCTAATTTTCCTGAAAGGGTCTGATGCTTACGCTACAGCTGTAGCAGAAGGTGCTAACACTGTAGGAGCAAACCCCTCAGTATTTACTGAAACCTGGTCATGGGCTGCAGCCGCTGAAGCATTTTAATTGATCAACTTGATAATTTATTAAATAATAAAATCCTATAAAACTCGCAGGCGTAAAGCCTGCGGGTTTTAATATTAAACAGAACAACAATTTCAAATTTTACCTATGCGTCCAATTAAAGTAATTTTATCGATCATTATCTTATTGTTTTCCTGCCAGTTATATTCACAAAAAGGAACAATCAGGGGAACAATTTTTGAAGAATCTCTTGGAGAACCTATGATAGGTGTAACAGTATTCGCTGAAGGCACCACCTTCGGCGTAATATCTGACCTGGATGGTAAATTCAATCTTACCCTTCCTGCCGGTAAATATAACCTGAAGTTCTCTTTTGTCTCATTCGAAACACTGACAATCAATGATGTTACAGTTGCAGACGGCGAAACACTTCTGCTGGGAGATATTCACCTTAAGCCTGCAACTGTCGGGCTTGAGGAAATTACTGTCACAGCCAATGCTGTCCGCAATACTGAAAATGCCATCATGACTATTAAAAGGAAATCCCCAACTCTGCTGGATGGAATTTCAGCAGTCGGATTAAGGAAAATCGGAGATTCCGATGCTGCCTCTTCTATAAAAAGGGTTCCTGGTGTCTCGGTTGAAGGAGGGAAATATGTATATGTACGCGGGCTCGGTGACAGGTATACAAAAACAATTCTTAACGGAGTGGATATGCCGGGACTAGATCCTGACAGGAATTCAATACAGATGGATATCTTCCCGACCAGTCTTATTGATAATATTATTATTCACAAGTCCTCCAGTGCCGATATTCCTGCTGATTTTACTGGTGGTATGGTTGATATTGCCATCAAAGATTTCCCGGAGGAAAGAAAAGGGAATATCTTTATCAGCGGAGCATATAATCCTGATTATCATTTCAGGAATGACTATCTCACATATGAAGGTGGAAAAACAGATTTCCTTGGATTTGATGATGGAACCAGGGCAATACCGGCTACCGAAAACATTCCATTTTTTTCTGAAGTGGCGGTATTACCTCCTACAGATGAAAAAAGCATGCGGTACAATGAAATACTCCAGGGCTTTAATCCTACCATGGCGGCTCTGAAAACGATGAGTTTCATGGATTACAGTTTTGGTCTTTCATTAGGGAACCAGTTCCCACTCAAAAAAGTAACTCTCGGGTACATCTTTGGTTTATCGTATAAGAATAACACGGAATTCTATAAAGATGCAGAGTATGGCCGGTATGGCCTGGCTGCCGATCCTGAGGTGACCGAGATGGAAGTACGTGAATTCCAGAAAGGTGATTTTGGAATTAGTAATGTTCTTGTAAGCGGACTGGCAGGTTTTGCTTTGAAAACCCAGCGATCAAAATTCCGGTTAAACATATTGCATCTGCAAAACGGTGAATCAAAAGCAGGAGTATTTGATTACCAGAGCTCCGATCTTGGTACAATCTTCGAAGGTATGCAGCATAACCTCGAATACAGTCAGCGCTCTGTTACAAATGTTCTGCTTGAAGGGAAGCACTCATTGAGCGATGCAAAATGGGAGATTGTATGGAAAGTTTCTCCCACCCTTTCAGTAATAAATGATCCTGACGTAAGGTTCACAAGATATGTAAAGCAGAATGGCAACTATGTTATCGGAACTGAATCCGGATTCCCCGAAAGAATATGGAGGGAATTATCCGAAATGAATATTGGAAGTATCCTTAATTTGACCCGGGAATTTAATTTCCGCGGTGAGATGGCCAAACTCCATTTCGGAGGCGCCTATACCTACAAGGAACGTGATTTCATCATTAATAAATATTCGTTTAATATACGTAATGTATCTATCACAGGTGATCCCGACGAACTTTTCAGGGAAGAAAACCTTTGGCCGTATCAGGGAACAGATACCTTCAGCGGAACAACCTATGAGGCTAATTTTGTTCCTGTCAATCCAAACAAATACAATGCAAAGTCTGGTAATGCAGCAGCTTATCTGTCAACAGAACTAAGCCTCTTCAGGAATTTCAGGGCGATAATCGGATTAAGAGCTGAGAATTATATCCAGAGATATACCGGCCAGGACCAGTTAGGGACGAATGTGCTTAATGATGAAGTGGTCCTTGATAATCTCGATTTTTTTCCGACTGTTAATTTAATCTTTAATGTCAGTGAGAAACAGAATGTCCGTTTCTCCTACGCAAAAACTATTGCAAGGCCGTCATTTAAAGAGATGTCATATGCAGAAATATCAGATCCGATAAGTAACCGTACTTTTATCGGAGGTATGTTTCGTGATGCAGATGATGTTGCAGGCGTTGAGTACTGGGATGGTAACCTCGTTAATACTTACATACGGAACATAGACGTCAGGTGGGAACTGTATCACTCAATCGGCCAGATGATTTCTTTAAGCGGATTTTACAAGTCGTTTGAAAATCCGATAGAGATTGTTCAGTATGCCACGACGCAGAAGGGATCTTTTCAGCCAAGGAATGTGGGAGACGGAAAGGTACTTGGTATTGAAACGGAATTCCGTCAGAATTTGTCTATTATTGCCCAAGGTTTAAAGAGTTTCTATCTCGCAGGAAATGTCTCATTCACATCGTCCAGTATAGATATGAGTCTTACAGAATATCAATCAAGAGTTGAAAATGCCCGTGCCGGACAGACTATCGAAGAAGCCAGGGAGATGGCCGGGCAAGCCCCGTTTATTATCAATGCAGGATTATCTTATGACGGCGGTGAGAATGGATTCTGGGAAGGTCTGGAAGCCGGATTGTACTATAATGTCCAGGGCACAACCCTTCAATATGTAGGGATTGCCGACAAACCGGATATTTATATGCTTCCTTTTCACAGTCTTAACTTCAATGCAACCAAATCCCTGGGAAAAAATAACCGTACCCAGTTAGGAATCAAGATTGAAAACCTGCTGAATGATAAAAAGGAATCTGTTTTCAGGTCATTTAATCCAACCGACCAGTTCTTTACTAAGCTGGAGCCGGGAATAACTTTCCAGGTCAAATTAAGCTACTCCTTGTTCAAATAATAACCATGCTTTTACTTTAACATGGACGCGGTGCCCGGATGAAGCAGCAATATGCTTCTCCGGGCATTTTTTTTTAATCAATCGGCTCATGCCAGAGAGCTGTCATCGCTACTGTCTCAAAATTAAAAAAGCCACACTTACGCGTGGCTTTCTGATTTCTTTTGCGGTGCGGACGGGATTGACCTCTGCGCTGTGGGCGCATCGGTCGGACCCTCTCCTCCACGGGTAACCTTGCAAGAAAAACAAAAATTGATGCTGAGGCATCAATTTAACGTATTTAAATATGCTGGCTCTTGCCAGCAAGCTGCTATCGCCTCCATATTTAAATACTAAAGCCCCTCGCTGTAGGCTCAGGGCTTTTTGTTTTCTTGCGGTGCGGACGGGACTCGAACCCGCGACCCTCGGCGTGACAGGCCGATATTCTAACCAAACTGAACTACCGCACCAAAAGCGATGCAAAATTAATCCAATTTTTCATTCCTCAAAATATTTTGTTCAAATATATCTGAAACACCCGCAAACACCTGAGAATAGTCTACTGTGAACATTTAAACCTATGATATTCACCACTGATCCTTATCTGAATCCGACAGGTTTCTTATATTTGTTTTAGAACATTCTTATGAAAAATATTTACTTCCTGATACCAAAAAGCGCGGAACCCGGATCTTGCCCGGTGCTGGCGACAGTCACAGGTTCTACGGGATCAACACCAAGAAAACCTGGCAGCTCGGCGCTCTTTCTCGGAGGCAGGCTTATTGCCGGTTCCGTAGGCGGCGGCGTTGTTGAAAACAGAACCATGGAATTTGCCCGTACATGCTCTGAGGGAGGCGAATCAGTACTGCTTCAATTCTCGCTGGATAGTGCGACCTCAGAGCATGAAGAGGATGTCTGCGGTGGCACAATAACCATCCTCGTCGACAGCAATCCACGTGCCCACACCACAGCTTTTACCGAGATGGAGGAGAGCATCAGGGCCGGACAATCCGGAGTGCTGGTCACTAAGGTCATCCCATGGAATGAAACACAGGTGATGATCAAACGGTGCTGGACTACAGGCACCGGAGATATTCCAATATCATGCAGCTCCGGCGAAGACCTTCAGAAAGAGGTCAGGGCATTACTCGAAACAGGTAACCGGGCCGGATACAGGGAGATAAATGTGCCTGTCCCAGGCGAGAAACATTCCTCAACGATATTCCTTGAACCTGTATTCCCCCTTCCCCGACTGGTGATAGCCGGAGCAGGGCACATAGGCAAGGCCGTAGCTCACCAGGGGCGACTGCTCGACTTTGAGGTGACAGTGATTGATGACAGGTCAGAGTATGCCAATCATGCCAACCTTCCTGACGCTGATAACATAATAGTTAGGGATATAGGTGAGGCGATGAGGGAATTTCCCAAGGATAAGGATACGTTCATCGTCATAGTGACCCGCGGCCATGGACATGATGCCGAGGCACTGAAACCGTGCATAGGATCATCGGCGGCTTACGTGGGGATGATGGGTAGCAGGGTGAAAGTGGCAAAGATGCGCGATGAGTTCATCTCAAAAGGATGGGCAACAGAGGAACAGTGGAGGAAAATATTCACTCCGGTAGGTGTGGCAATACACTCGGAGACAATTGAGGAAATAGCCGTGAGTATTGCAGCACAGCTCGTAAAAGTAAGGAGAAGTGGGAATTGAGAGTCAGACAGTAGGCAGTAGGCAGTAGGAATAAAGAATTGATAATGAGGGAGCTATGCGCCATAGTGCTGGCAGCAGGTGAGTCCAGGAGAATGGGCTCGCCCAAGATGCTTCTTCCCTTCAACGGGATGACCGTTATTGAACAGGTATTAACGAATATTCAGGCAGCAGATACAGGCGATATTTTGGTGGTTCTCGGGTCGGGACGTGATGAAATTATCAGGGCAATAACAAAATATCCCGTAATTCATTGTTATAATAAAAATTACAAGAGTGGTATGCTCTCATCCGTCCAATGCGGGTTCGCATCCCTGCCGGACCATTGCAGGGCTGCACTGATCCTTCCGGGTGATCAGCCAATGATTGGTCCCCGTGAGATTAGCAGAGTTGCCCATGCCTGGAAAGAGTCCGGAAAGGGAATAGTGATGCCGGTATTCAACGGGAGGAGAGGACACCCGCTGATAGTGGACCTGAAATACCGCACTGAAGTTTTTTCCCTGGACGGTATGCAAGGCCTCAGGGTACTGGCTGACCTTCACCCTGACGACATTTATGAGGCAGAAACAGATGACCCTTCAGTGCTCAGGGACATCGATACGAGAGAAGATTATCTAAATGAGATCAATTTAATTGAAAGAGATGGAAGAGACAATCAGGTTTAAGCTTAACAACAGGGAAACAGAGCTGGTTACTGATCCCAACCAGATACTGCTCTGGGTTCTGAGGAATCAGCTCGGTCTTACCGGCACCAAGTACGGTTGCGGAATAGGCTTCTGCGGAGCCTGTACGGTGCTTATTGACAATGAGCCCGTCAGGTCATGCATGGTGCCAGTCAGCGAGGTGGCAGGCAAGAGCGTGGTCACAATCGAGGGCCTCGCAACAGGCGAAAAGCTGCATCCCGTGCAGCAGGCCTTCATTGACCATGATGCCCTGCAATGCGGGTTCTGCACGCCTGGTATGATACTCACTGCCGTGGGCCTGCTTGACAAGAATCCTGACCCAACACGTGACGAGATAGTCAATGGTCTGGAGGAGAACCTATGCAGGTGCGGAGCACATACGCGCATAATCGATGCTGTCACGGATGCGGCCAAAGCAATGAATGGAGGAACCAAAAAATGAAAAGGGATAAGACAAATGAAACCATAACGGCTGTGCAGACTGGAATGAAACGAAGGAGTTTCTTCAAGGTCCTGGGAGGCGGGATAATTATCTTCTTTAACCCTTGGGGAGCAGTTGACCTGCTCTCGTTGCCACTGCCGCAGCCAAGGTCGCTGACGAAAGACTACAATGCGTTCCTACATATAGCGGAGAACGGCACGATAACGTGCTTTACCGGTAAGATAGAGATGGGTCAGGGTATCATTACCTCGCTGCCGCAGATGATGGCAGACGAGCTCAATGTGCCTCTGGAGAGTATTAAGATGGTAATGGGTGATACCGACCTCTGTCCATACGATCAGGGAACCTGGGGATCTCTCACCACCCGTGCTTTCGGTCCGGCCATGCGCGCAGCTGCTGCTGAAGCCAGGGCTGTACTTGTTGAAATGGCTTCTGAGAAGCTTGGTGTGCCGGTAGGCGAGCTGGAAGTAATAGACGGAGTTGTTTCCGTTGCCGGTAATCCTTCGAAAAGCGTAAGCTATGCTGAACTGGCAAAGGGCAAAAAGCTGGAAAAATATCTTGACGTAAAGCCCCCTGTTGAGGATCATACCAAATTTACCTTTGTAGGCAAACCATATAACCATAGCGATGCCCGTGAGAAGGTCACAGGCAGGGCTGTCTATACCGGCGACCTTAAACTGCCCGGAATGCTCCGTGCAAGGATACTCAGGCCTCCGTCACACGGGGCCAGGCTGGTCAACGCGAACACCTCAGCAGCGGAGAAGATTGAGGGTGTTCAGGTTGTCCGCGACGGTGACTTCATCGCTGTTCTGAGTGAGAACCAGGATCTTGCCGATATAGCCGTGGTTCAGATAGATGCCGAATATGCACCTGATGAGATAAAATTCACTGATACGACGGTCTTTAATTATATAAACAAAGGCGAATACAGGGTCAATGTAGTCCGGACAGATGGAGACATGGATTCCGCCCCCGCCCTGTGTGAGAAGGTTTTTGAAAATGAGTACCATGATCCGTATCTTGCCCATGCTCCCATTGAGCCGCACACAGCGCTCGCCAGGTTTGAGGGTGAAAAACTGACAGTATGGGCCTCAACCCAATCGCCGTTCGGACTCCAGGATACCCTCGTAAGGGATTTGGGATTAACCCGTGAGAATGTCAGGGTGATCACCCCGTTCGTTGGTGGAGGTTTTGGCGGCAAGAGCTCCAACAGGCAGGGCGTGGAGGCGGCCAGGCTGGCACGCATGACAGGCAAACCGGTTATGGTGGCATGGACACGTGATGAAGAGTTCTTCTATGACACTTTCCATCCGGCTTCAGTTATTAAAGTGAAGTCAGGTATCGACAAGAACGGAAAAATAATCCTGTGGGATTACCATGTTTACCTCGCCGGTACACGAGGAGCCGAGACAATCTATGATGTTCCCAATGCACGCATAACCAGTTACAATGAGGACAGGTCGAAATATCCTGTTCATCTCTTCGGAACGGGAGCATGGCGGGCTCCTAACAACAATACAAACACCTTTGCCCGCGAGACTCAGACAGACATCATGGCAGCTGCAGCAGGCGCTGACCCGCTTGAGTTCCGGCTGAAGAATCTGAAGGATGAAAAGATGATCGGGGTACTTAAGGCAGTGGCTGAAAAATTCGGATATGTACCCGGTAAGACTCCTTCAGGCAGGGGAATAGGCATAGCTTGCGGCACCGATGCAGGTACCTGGGTGGCACATATTGCCGAGGTAGAGGTGAACAAAAGCACGGGAGAGGTAAAAGTTCTGAAACTGGCCTGCGCCCAGGACATGGGTCTGTGTGTCAATCCTCAGGGAGCACTGATTCAGATGGAGGGTTGCCTGACAATGGCCCTCGGGTACACTCTTACCGAGGAACTGAAGTTTGAAGGCGGCAATATCCGCGACAGAAACTTCGACAGTTATGCTATTCCGAGATTCTCATGGCTCCCGAAGCTTGAATGCGTCATCATGGACAGGAAAGACCAGGCGCCACAGGGTGGGGGTGAGCCGGCGATAATTGGCGTAGGGGCTGCTGTGGGCAACGCCATTTTCGACGCCACGGGCGCAAGACTCTTCAGTGTGCCGTTTACGCCGGAGAGAGTGGTGGAGGCGATAAAAGGTCTGAAGGGCTGAGGTCCCGATACACTTCGTTATCGGGATTAAGTCTCCACCAATGGTGGAGCCTCAATCTGAAGGTCCAAAAGATTTGCGATTTGCGAAATTCGATTAAATCGACAATCGAAAATCTGGAATCGAAAATTCTCATAACTAATGCCTATTGCCAACTGCCTATTGCCTGGTAAGACTGCTGACTGAGTACTGGGCATCATGCCATAAAAGAAAAGGAGGGAGTTTAAAAGCCACCCTCCTTTTTGTTTGTTTAATGCCTTCAGACTATTTGCCTGAGGTATACCAGGAGTTCTGGATGAGCAGGTCATTTACCTGCATCTCCCTGAAAGGTATCGGGAGTATAAGGTTTCCTGCATCATAAGCATCAGTTCCTATATTCATCTTCCACCTCTTCAGGTCATGCAGGCGATGACCCTCCCAGCATAGCTCGAGGTATCTCTCTTCTCTTATCTGGGCTTGGGTGACAGGTGCAGGATAGGCAGTTGCGTTTGCCCGTCCGCGGATAAGATTTATATCCTCCGTCGGTGTGTTCGGGCCTACGTCTGTTGCCGGGTTCTCAAAGTTGGCCTCAGCCCTGATGAGATACATCTCAGCAAGCCTGATGAGGGGTATGTTCCTGTAGTAATCGCCCCACTTTGCAGTGTTGATACCTCCGTAATTCAGAATCGTGCCAACACCCGTGTAATACATCATTGTAATATCACCAATGACGTCTCCCTCCTGTGTGTCCTCCTGGTACATTCCACGCAGATCTGCAGGGTCGAACCTGGCGAGGAATGATTCCTGGATCTCGTAATCGCCTCTGCCTGCACCTGCAAGAGAAGCAAACATTACTGTCAGCCAGCTGGTTTCAGAAGTGGCGTTCTTTTGAATTGCAAAGATATCCTCTGTTGAATTCTCTGAATTATTAAATGCCTTCAGCGGCGTTTCTGTTAGCTCGAAGAGTCCGCTTTCAATCACTCTGTTTGCTTCGATGGCTGCCTGGGCGAAATTGCCAGACTGCAGGTGGAGTCTTGCAAGGACAGCGCTGGCTGTCATTGATGATCCATATACTCCGTTTTCATCAGGAAGCAGATCGCGGGCTGTAGTGAGGTCCTCTGTGGCCTGATTGTAGCACTCCTCAACGGTGTTTCTGGCTACCGTTACGACATCATCGACCTCCTTTGTAGGCGTAAATACTAGCGGAATGCCAGGTTGGTTATTAGCCTGGTTAGGTTCATACGGCAGTCCGTACAGCCTTGTCATCTCGAAGATAACCCATCCTCTGAGGAAGAGAGCTTCACCCTTCACAATATCTTTATCCCCGGCGTCAAGCAGAGCAAGAACATCCTCCTGTAACAGGTTATTGCAGGTATTGATCAGCTTATAGGCCTGAATCCATGTAGATTCAACATAACTATTTGTAGTTGTGGCCTCCTTATTTATGAATTCACGCGGTTGCGTGTAGGTACCCATAAACAGCATATCTCCTGTGGCGGCATACAGCTCGCTGTACTCCTGGAAGTAGGAACCAAAAATGGTTGAGCTGCTGGCCTGGAAATAGGCTCCCACCAGCGCGGTTTTAATTTTATGAGGGGTTGTCAATGCATCCTCAGCCTCTATTGACTGCCTGGGTTTGATGTCAAGCTTTTCAGTGCATGAGAAAAGCATGGTCAGAACCGGAACAATCAATAACCATATTTTGAATTTGCTTATCATATTTTTCATGACTATTGGTATTTGGTGTTAGAATGAAAGGTTTATACCAAGAGTATAGGTTCTTGCCTGCGGTGCAGTATAGAAGTCATATCCCTGGATAATATTGGTGTTCTGGGTAGAACGGCCGGCACCTGTGTAGTTCACTTCAGGATCCCAGCCTTTGTATTTTGTCAGGGTGTAAAGATTCTGTACGCCTGCATAGATCCTCACCGATGACATCTTCAGTCGGTCAGTCAGTGACTTGGGAACAGTATAACCCAGGTTTACATTTCTGAACCTGATATAAGAACCGTCATAGAGGTACCTGCTTGACACCTTCGTTCCGTTGCCATAGCCAAGGCGTGCCTGGGGCACATCCGTGATATCGCCCGGATTCTGCCACCTGTCCATCTGATCGATTGTCTGGTTGTCAAACCAGTCACCGTTTGCAGACTGATAGTTTCCGGCACCGTTATAGATCATGTTACCGTAGACGAAGCTGATCAGTACATTGAGATCAAAACCGGCAAATTCGAAGTAGTTATTAAAGCCGCCTGTGAAATCGGGGTTTGGTGATCCGACTACCTGCGGAGATGCCAGGTTAAAGTTGTTTGTTGTTTCATCACTGTCAGCATCGATATAGTAGAGGGCGTCACCGTTTTCCGGGTCAACTCCTGCATACTTGACAATTTTAAACACTCCGATGGGCTGGCCTTCAATTACATAGTTGATAGCATTGGGAGTAATCTCCGGTCCGTCTATACTTATGATCTTGTTACGGTTGAATGCCAGATTAAAGTCTGTCGTCCAGATGAATTTGCCTGCCAGGTTATTTGAGTGGAGTGAGAATTCTATACCCTTGTTCTCCAACTCTCCCACGTTGTTCCAGACACCTTCAAATCCTGATGTGGCAGGTAAGGTCCTGTAGAGAAGAAGGTCTGTGGTTTTCTTTTGATAGTAGTCGAACTCCCCGGTGAGCCTGTTGTTGAAGAATCCAAAGTCGAGACCGATGTCAAGCTGTGAGGTGTTTTCCCATCCTAGTTCCCTGCTCCTAAGTTGGGTTGCCTCAGTACCGATTCTGCCAGCATAATTTACTCCGTCATAGAGTGCAAGGTGCGCATAGTCAGGAATTCCCGAGTTCCCGGTGATGCCATAGCTGGCTCTTACCTTCAGGTAGCTGAGCATATCCTTGATGCCTTCCATGAAATCTTCCTGGGTAATTATCCATCCTGCCGACGCTGCCGGGAAGAACCCGAAGCGGTTATCAATACCGAACCTTGAAGATCCGTCAACACGGCCGCTCAGGGTGAAGAAATACTTCTCATTGATCTTGTAGTTCGCACGGGCGAAATATGAAAGGTAGGAGGTTGCTTCTTCCCAGCTTGAGAAGGTTGTAGCCTCAGTAGCACTGGCAATGTTGGTGAACTCGTCTGATGGGAATCCCTTGGCGATTATATTTGAGCCCATAGTATTTGACTGCTGGTATGACATACCGCCTACGGCATCGAGGTGGTGGACGCCAAATGACTTTCCGTAGGTCAGGTAGTTTTCCCAGTTGTAGTTTATAACCCTTACAGAACGGTTCTGGGCTTCACCGGCGGGTCCACCAGTGATTGTTTTTCTTCCCCAGAAGTTTTTCTCCCTGAGGTCATAGATATCAGTTCCAAACTCGCTCTTGAATGCGAGATTCTTTAAGATATTATATGATGCATTCAGGTTTGCCAGAGAGCGGAAAGATGTCTGGTTGTTGGTTTCATCTCTGAGTGAGATCAGACCGTTGTAATATATTGTGTTGGTATTCAATTCGCCTGTCTCCGGGTCATAGACCGGGGTGAGGGGAGACTGTGCAACGAGCTGGAGCGGGGTTGCGAAGGCATTGTCATTCTGGACTCTCTCCATCTCTGTTCTGATGACGTTCATCTGAACGCCGAAGCTCAGCTTCTCGGTAGCCTTCTGGTCGAGGTTGAGGCGTGCGCTCATCTTGTTCATGTTGTTACCGCGAAGGATACCCTTGGTATCATCATAGCTGATGCCGGTATAGTATTTGGTGTTTTCCGATCCGCCTGAAGCAGAGACGTTGATCCTGTTCAGCGAGCCCTTCTGGAAAGCCTCTTTCTGCCAGTCGGTATCATTACCGTCATCCCATGCCTCGCCAATAAAAGTTTCCCAAACGATATCCTTGGTGAAGCCAGGTTCGCCCCAGAGCCAGCCGTTCTCATCAGAGGCGTTGTCAATTGCTTCCCCGATGAGCGTCAGGTACTGGTCGGCATTCAGCCATTCAACAAGCCGGCTCGGCTCGCTGATGCCCGTTGTGTACTGAACGTCAAACTTTGTTGCACCGGTCTTGCCTCTCTTGGTCTGGATAATTACAACCCCGTTGGATGCTCTTGAACCGTAAATGGCAGAAGCAGATGCGTCTTTGAGAATCTGAATTGACTCCACATCGGTCATGGCCAGATCAGCAAGCGGGCTTGTGGGCTGGTTGTCGGCGTTCGAGAGGTTTTCAGTAGTGATGGGTACACCGTCGACAACATAAAGCGGCTGGTTATTTGCCGAAACTGATGATGATCCCCTGATCCGCATCTTGATAGTTTCTCCCAGTTTGCCGCTTGCCTGCTCAATGAAAACACCCGAGGTCTTTCCCTGTATGGCTGATTCAAAGCTGGCTGTGGGCATTTCTGCGATACCCCTGGTCTCGACTTTTGTGATGGCCCCGGTCAGCTCACGCTTGATGGCTGATCCGTAACCAATCACAACAATCTCGTCAAGGCCCACATTGTCGTATTCAAACTCCACGTTGATGGCATTGCCGTCACCAACCGGAATTTCCTGTGTCTTCATTCCGATAAACCTGAAGACGAGTATATCGCCGGGTCCGGCGCTTATTGAGTAACTGCCATCCAGGCCGGTTGCTGTACCGCCGGATGTGCCCTTTACCTGGACGGTTGCCCCGATTACGGGCTGTCCGTCAGTTTTGTCAGTGACCAATCCTGTAATGGTTTTAGATTGTCCGAATGAATTCAGGACTACCAATACTGAAATCACTAATGTCAAAAATAGTTTTACCATGGCTGAAATGTTAGAGTTAAGTTTAATCAATCTCTATAAAGACCGGAGAAAAGTCAATATGACGCATAAATATTGGTTATTTTTACGTTAATGTGCGAAAATGTTTGATGCTCAGGGCTTGTAGAAGTCTTGATTTACGTCGTTTGGCGACGGAAGAAGCTAAAATTAACATTTCCGTAATTTCTGTGTTCTGATAACGAGATATGGCCCGAAAAATCCGTTGTCCGGGGATGTTCGAGGATGAAGAGGGTGGATTCGTTTACCGCGCCTGATCCGAGAACCATATCGGGGATCTCCGCCAGCCACTTCAGGGCATAGGGTGGGTCGGCAAAAATAATATCATATTGCC
>JFJP01011312.1_pt2 | contig 13762 bp, 7 predicted proteins | sample 431651 | NCBI WGS metagenome assembly JFJP01 (sample SAMN02602958, study PRJNA72255) | Microbial mat metagenome, whole genome shotgun sequencing project. | biome: fresh water; feature: sink hole; material: water; isolation source: purple microbial (photo- and chemosynthetic) mats found in... | reverse complement strand
TGGTTATTTGGGCGCGGGCTGTCTTATCGTCGCTCGTTTGCTAATCGGCTTTTTGTGGATATTTTATATAGTTATCTTGGCCTGGCGGGTAAAGTGGAAGATACTGTCGTTAAATTGCGCTTGGAGGCCATGGGGAATGATTTATTTCCGCAACGTAAAAATGAGATAATTCCTTTTTTAGCCACCATGTTAGGCATTACGCTTGACCCCGAAGTGGCAGAAACCTTGCCCTTGAATGACCCCCAAGCGTTACAACAGCGTACATTTCTGGCTATGGGCGAATGGGTGGAAACTCTCGCCCAACGCCACCCCGTTATCATGGTCTTTGAGGATTTACATTGGGCTGACCCTAGCTCCGTAACGCTGATTGAATATCTTTTTGGCTTGGCTTTTTATATCCCCGTCATGTTAATTTGTGCCACTCGCTTTGACCGTGAGACCAATTTCTGGAAGGTTAAGGAATCTAATAAGATTGATTACAAAGATGAGATTCATGAGATGATTTTGTGGCCGTTAACCGATTATGAATGTCGCCAAGTCATCACTCGCTTACTGCAAATTGACCAAATTCCGACGGACATGGAGCAACTGATTCTGAGTCGGGCGGAAGGCAACCCGCTCTTTTTGGAAGAGGTGTTGCGGAGTTTGATTGAGCAAGAAATTATCCAATATCAGGATAATCAATGGAAAATTACCCGTGCCGTGACGGAAGTAGATATTCCGAACACCTTACAAGGTGTTTTAACCGCTCGGCTCGACCGCTTGGAGAATGATGTTCGTGCCGTGTTACAAGTGGCGGCGGTCATTGGACGGGTCTTCCCGCGCTTCATTCTTGGCCCCATGGTGCCTGAGCCTGATAAGTTAGCTGATGCGCTCTCTAAATTACAAGCAGCGGAACTCATTGAGATACGCACCCAAGACCCTGAGCCAGAGTACATGTTCAAGCACGTTTTGACCTATGAATTGGCTTATAATAGCATGTTGTTGCAACAACGTAAGGTTATTCATAAGCGGATTGGCGATTACATGGCGCGGCTTTTCTGGCAACTCGGCGAGGAATATGCTTCTCATGTGGCGGTACATTACACTAAGGCTGAGGAGTGGGATAGAGCCTTTCGTTATTTAGTTCGGGCGGCCGAGGCCGCCATGCAATCCTTTTTCAATCGCGAGGCGGTGGAATTTTATAGTCGTGCCTTAGAAATTGTGGATAAGATTCCTGCGGCTAAATTAGAAAAAAGTGCCGTAATGGAAGTGTATTATGGCCGCGCCCGTATTTTGTCTCGCTTAGGCCACCCACAAGAAGCCATTGCGGATTATGAAGTTATGCGGGCGAAGTCGAAAGAACTGAAAGATGACTCGGCGCAATTGCGCGCCTTAAATGGCATTGGCGCACTCCATGCGAATTATGATTTTTCCTCAGCGACAGAGCTATTTCAATCGGCTTTACGGGTGGCCCGTCGCATTGGCGATAAAAGTGGCGTGGTCGATACGCTCAATCAATTGGGTAATTTTTACCTCAACATGGGCGATTTGAACCAATCTGTAACGTATTATAAAGAAGCCCGTAATTTGAGCCTAGAGCTGGAGAAAGAATCCACCCGAATCGAGGCTGAGGATGGCTTGGCCTCAGTGAATTTGGAACGAGGCAAAACGGCTGCCTGTATCCAACGATATGATGAGGAAATTTTGCATGTGCGTCGTCGGTTGGGCTATCGAGGGGGTTTGATTAAATCTTTAGCCACTTTATTACGGGCGCATACTTATAGCGGCAATTATTACGAGGCGCGTTTAATTGTGGAAGAGCTAGACCAATTGAATAAGAAATCAACGGACTTATTCTTAATGCCCCTCATTCGGTATCATCAAGGGCTAGGGCTGCTTTATCAAGGGCAGTTTGATGCGGCCATGCAGAATTTTGAGTTGGGGCTGGATATTTCTTATAAACAGCAACAAAAAGGGTGGCAAGTGTTGGGGCTGACCATGATGAGTTTTTATCACTTAATTCTGGGCTTGGATGAAAAAGCCTTAGAGCAAGCAACCCAAGCCAATAATTTAGCTCTGGAATTAGGTTCACCGTTATATATTTTACGCGCCCAATCCGTCTTAGGGGCGGTCTATCGCCGCTTGAATCGCTTAAATGAAGCCACCATGCTTTTAGAAAATATCTATAATGTGGCGATTAAAATGGATTTAATGTTAGATGCCGTAATGATATTGTATCAATTGGGGCGGACGTATGTCAACCATAATCAATGGCATAAAGTGAAAGATACGGCCGTCCAATTGCTAGAGTTAGCCCAATCTACCCAAATGCGGGAATATGTGGTGCTGGCACATTTGTTACAGGCAATGGTTGAAGTGCAAGAAAAACGGTATCAAACTGCCTTGAATTTATTGGCGGATGCGGCGACTTTGGCGGAACATCTTGAAGGAGTTTTGGGTCAATATTGGATTACGATTTATCAGGCTGAGTTATATACTATAACCAAAAATGAAGTAGCCTATAAAGAAGCGATGCTAACGGCGCAGAAATTACAACAAAGATTGGCCGAGACGATGGCTAATCCCACCCTGCGCGATATTTTCTTAAATGATAGACATGGGCAACGCCTCCAGCATTTGCTGTCCCAACATGCGATTTGAGTAGGCTATGAATACCCCCCTCAGTCCCCCGAATCGGGGGGAAGGTTTGCTCCCTCTCCTAATTAGGAGAGGGTTGGGGTGAGGTTTTTGCTTACAAACATGTCCACCCCTTTATTAACCAAAGTACGTCTTTTTTGCCAGAAACATGGCCTTTTTGTGACAGGGGATAAAGTGGTGGTGGGGTTGTCAGGTGGCCTGGACTCGGTTTGTTTACTGCATATCTTACGAATCTTACAAGCTGAATGGGGCTTGACCCTCATTATCGCCCATTTGAACCATGAATTGCGTGGCGCGGCCTCGCAAGCAGATGAGCAATTTGTGCGTGAATTGGCGCAGGCGTGGCAACTGCCCCTGTATGTGGAGAGTCAACCTGTCGCAAAGTTGGCAATACAGCGCAAGCAATCGTTAGAGGAAGCGGCGCGGCAGGCACGCTATGAGTTTCTGGGGCGAGTCGCCGCAGAGGTACAGGCCACCAAAATCGCGGTGGCTCACCAGGCCGACGACCAAGCGGAGACGGTTCTCATGCACCTGCTTCGAGGGACGGGGACGCGGGGCTTACGCGGTATGTTGCCATTGACCGTTATCGGCCAAGCGGCCTTGATACGCCCATTACTGGAGGTTACACGTCAGGAAATTGAACAATATCAGCAAGCCATGGGGTTAGCCTTTTCTCAGGATGAATCTAACAATGACCTGACGTTTTGGCGCAATCGCCTACGCCATGAAGTGCTGCCCTATTTAGAACAGTATAATCCGCAACTACGCTCAGCGTTGCGCCAATTAGCCCACATTGCCGTGGCAGACATGGCTTTGGTCGATGATACCTTGAACCAAGTTTGGCCGAAGTTAGCGCAGTTAGAACTGACGGGTCGGGTGGAGTTCGATTTGGGCTGTTGGTTTACATTGCCGTTGTCGCTACAACGGGCGGCGTTACGGCGAGCCATTTACCAGGTCGCCCCTGGGGTGGAAAATGTTGGTTTTGAACCCATTGAGCAAGCCATTCAGCTTATCTCAGGCCAACAGACAGGGGCGCAGGCGACTTTGCCGCAGGGTATTATATTACGGGTGAGTTACCAATGTCTTGTCATCACTCAGCCCGATTTTAAAGCCGTTAGCCCTACCCCTGCATTAATGAACTTAACTGAAATTACGGTTGTGGTGCCAGGGGTCACATCGTTGCCTGAAACAGATTGGCAATTACATGCCCAAATTTTACCCATGACGGCTGAAATTATGGTGCAAGTGAAGCAAGCTGACTCATGGTCAGCCTATTTAGATGCAGATTTAGTCACTTTGCCCTTAACATTGCGTACTCGACGGGCGGGTGATAAATTTGCCCCGTGGGGTTTACAAGGACAGCAGCAAAAAATCAAGAATTTTATGATTAATGCTAAAATTCCGTCACCTCAGCGTAATCAAATACCCTTATTAGTGGCTGATGAACAAATTGTGTGGGTTTGCGGTTATCGCATGGGTCATCCCGTGGCTGTTCAACCTAACACCTCGCGACTGCTTTATTTATCTTTTGTATTATTACCTTTTTGAACACCGTAACCCTTGTTTTTTGTAAGCAAAATTTCACATTCTGGGAGAATTGAAAATGACCATGCCCTCCATTTTACTCATCGTTGAAAATAATAACCTGAATCAAGCTAATTCTTTAGCCTCACATTTAACATTGGAAGAGTCCCAACTTGTCCAGGCTCATACCATTGAGACCGCGAAAGAACAAACCAGCCTTTTATGGCCTAATTTAATTTTGTTACATCTTCATCAGTGGGACATTGATGTCTTACAGTTGCAACAAACCCTTAACCAACTAAACCTTAATCTTCCGTGGGTGATTGTGGGCGAGGAAAGTCAATCGCTGATTAGTTCCAACGCCCATGTCAGTTGGGTTACACCCAATAACGTGTCTCAATTGAATGAGGTCGTTGTTCAGGCGTTAGATAAACAAGCCAATCGCTTTGTCCGTTTCCGCCAAATTGTGCTGGATTGCCAAAATCGGGAGGTGTTACAACGTGAAACATCTCATTCACTTACGCCCAAAGAATTTCGCCTGTTACACCTGTTGCTGACGCGGCCAGACCAAATTTTAACCCGTAAAGAAATTATGCAACATGTGTGGCAAACTGATTATATGGGCGATACCCGTACCCTGGATGTGCATGTGCGCTGGTTACGTAAGAAAATTGAAGATAATCCTGCCCGTCCCGATTACTTAAAGACCGTACGGGGCGAGGGCTACATTTTTGTTACCCGCTCATTAAGACAACCACGCGAAACGGCAGCGGCAGTTCCTACCGAGCCAGTAGAGTAGGATAATAGTACGGTATGATGATGGAAAGCACCTCAACGGGTGCTTTTTGTTATCAACACAACACAACAACAGATTGAGGAAGAAACGGATTTTTATGTATGGTTATATCCTAGGATTTATCCAAACACCTCACCCCAGCCCTCTCCTACGTAGGAGAGGGAGCAACATCTCCCCCTGATGTCGGGGGGATTAAGGGGGGTAGATTTTGCTTTTGCGTAAGTCCTTCATCCGTTGTGGTTTTTATAAGGAGTTAAATTTGAAATATAAAGTCATCTATTTCGTCCTGTTATTGTTCCTCACGGGCTGTGGTGAGCAACGTAATACGCAATCTTACGCGGCCACGCCATCCCGTCCTGCTGCTGCCGTCCTTCCTGTTGCTCTGCCCGCCCCGACCTCCATTGTGTCAGATAAGGTCACAATTAATCAATTTGTTCATTCATCCAGCCGTTTTAGTATCAACTACCCTGACAATTGGCGGGTGGTGGAACGGTCTGATAGCGTCTTATTGGTTGACCCTGGCGATAATGGTGGTTATACCGTTTTTTTTGCGGAGGCCGCGCAGCATTATGATGCCAACCAACTTAAGCAATATTTAGCGCAGTTCATGGCCGAAACCTTGATTTATAAGCCTGATAATTTTACTTTGTTAAACGAAAAGCAATTGCCCGATGGCTCAACGGTGGCGCAATTTCAAGCCCTTGACCCTACTTTTGGGCAGACTATCAATGAAGTCCACATTTTTCAGCGCGAGACCATCATCTTTATTGTCCTAATCAGCACCAGCCAAGCTCAATGGTCTATCTCCCATCCTCAATTAGCGGCCTTAGCTAACAGTCTCATGCCGCTAGATACCGCGCCGATGGTAGCCGTTACCGCTACGCCCGTGCCACCGACCTGGTTATTAACTGGCCCAACCAGCCATGAGTTTGCCTTCCTTTACCCCAGTGATTGGCAAATCTTACTCCAAGAGGCGCATCTCGTTTCGGTGCGGATGCCTGAGACGGAGATTGTCTTTACGGCGAATAATTACGTTTGGGCGGAGGATGACCAAACGAATCTGGCGCAAAAAGCGGCGGCTACTTACCTGAAAAAGTTGAAAGAAAAGTTCGCTAATGTTAAAGAAAGTCCGCCCGCCGATTTTGCCGTGGATACCCTGGACGGGGTCAATATTGATTTTACCTATCGTACTAAAAAAATCGACATGGCAGGTTCACTCATCACTGCGGCGGCTGATGGCAAAATTTATCAAATTATCTTTACCACGCCTATCACTGATTATCAGGCGGGATTGAATTGGTTTAACCCCATGTATCAAAGTTTTAAAATTTTGAACCCCGCCGATATTACACCGAAATAAGCGTTCAGCGTTCAGCGTGTCAGCTAAAAGCTGATAGACTGACACGCTGACTCGCTGATATTGCCCGCTATAGTAACCAATGATATAATTCTCGGCACGATTATGTGATTTGACCATCTTAAACCGAGCGTTTCTATGATGAAACGAGTCGGTTTTTTATTGATTAGAAGTTACCTTGCTAGACCTCACAGGTTTTTAAAAACCTGTGAGGTCTATTCTAGCCCATAAAATGACTGTGAAACGTCTTCTCTTTAGCTTACTGTTTTTGACCTTCATAACGGCTCTGCCCGCCCAGGCGGATATTCCTGAAATTTGTAGCGGGTCTGACAATTTGTTGCAAAATTGCCGTTTTAATGATGGCACCTCGAATTGGAATCACTTTACCGAAGAAGGCAATGCTGCTTTCATGGTATTACAGGGCGGTGGCGAGTGCCATGCCCCTAATTGTCCGGCGGGTTATATGGTCATTGAGGATTATTTTGTGGGCGGAATTTACCAGCAAATCCCAGCCGTCGCGGGCAACAACTATCAAGCCAACATTGTTTGGCTAGGGTTTGACTCCCTGACCAATGATAAATCCATTAATGATGCGGTGGGGGGAATTGGTCGTAAAATGGGCATTGACCCGCTGGGTGGCACTGACCCGCGCGCCTCTAGCATTGTGTGGGGGCAAGAAAGTTGGGAGGGTAGCTGTCGTTTATGTAATGGTTATGAAGTGGTGGCGGCGGCACAGAGCGATAAAATAACGATTTTCTTACGTTTTGATGACCGTTGGAAAGTTCATGCTCGTGAGAAGGGCTATCCTGTGCCACCGAGCAAAGACCAATTTTGGTTAGATGATATTGGGGCGCGCCAAGTGAGTGGCGAAGCTGTAGCGGCCGCCGCGCCCACCAATACACCTGAGCCACCGACCAACACCCCACCGCCCACCACCGATACACCTGCGCCTGAACCAACCGTCGCCGCGACCACCCCTAAAACGGAAGTGGCTGCGGCTGCGGTTGAAACCGCAACCGCTACGCCTGAGGCCACGATGACTGTAACGGCAACCTTAGCCATGACTCCTAACGCAGAGATAACGACAGTCGTCGCAACGGCAACCTTAACGACCCCCGTCGCGTCCTCTATGGTGGCAGCGAATGAATTGCCTAAAGTTATCTTGCCGCCACCTACGTTGACTCCCACGGCAATGCCGACCTCAACCCCCACGCGCTCGGCGGAGGAACTTGTGGCGAAATCGTTGCTACCCGCGCCTGAACCGTTTGCACCCCAAGTTCAGCCCACCCAAGCCCTCATTATGGAGGAAAATTGGGTTAGTTGGGGTGGCTCAGTTGCTTGCGGCCTCGGAGTGTTGCTTATCACCCTCGCCCTATTTTTATTGGGCGTAATTTGGTTATATCGTTTAGGCTCAAGGCCATTTGCCCCGCCCACCCCTAACGCAGAGGATGAGCCGATGACGGTTGAAGTTATTGATGATGGAGAAGATTTATGAGAAGAGAGAAAGGAATAATATGATGACAAATAATTTAGCGAATGAAGCAGCGACCACCTTCAAATTACAATGTATTCGTTGCCCGAAAACGTATCCTGTTACTGAGGTGCGCTATGTGTGTGACTGTGGCGGTTTGTTAGATGTGTGGCATGATTTAGAAATGCTACGCCCGCAAATTAGCCGAGGGCTATTTGATGGGCGGCTCAGTGGGGTGCCTGGCCCCCGTGTTGCGCCTACGACCAATTCGGGGGTGTGGCGTTATCGAGAGATTATTTTGCCGACGACGGTAGATAACATTGTCTCTCGTCCCGAAGGGCATACGCCTGTGTATGAACATCCCCGTTTATCTCAATGGGTCGGGCTGAAGAATTTTTACCTTAAGCATGAGGGCGAAAACCCAACGGGTTCATTCAAAGACCGTGGCATGACCGTTGGCGTAACGCAGGCGAAATTGATGGGCGCGAAGGCCGTTGCTTGTGCCTCAACGGGGAACACCTCCGCTTCACTGGCCGCGTATGCCGCGTTAGCCAACATGGCCGCGTTTATTTTTATTCCTGACGGTAAAATTGCCGCCGGTAAATTGGCGCAAGCTCTGGCGTATGGGGCAAAAACATTGCAAATTGCGGGTGATTTTGATGATGCCATGAAATTAGTGCGGCAAGTCTGCGATGACACGGGCGTTTACTTGTTAAATTCGCTTAATCCGTTTCGTCTTGAGGGGCAAAAATCCATTCCCCTAGAAATTATACAAGGCTTTCGGTGGCAACCGCCTGATTGGATTGTCTTACCTGCGGGGAACTTGGGCAATACCGCCGCGTTTGGCAAGGCGTTATATGAAGCGCAACAACTCGGCTTAATCAATAAAATCCCCCGTTTAGCGGCCATTCAAGCGGCGGGCGCGAGTCCTTTTTATCAAAGTTATCAGCTTAATTTTGCTGAACGTAAGAGCATGAAAGCTAATACGGTGGCAACGGCGATAAGTATTGGCAACCCTGTCAGCTACCCGCGCGCCATTCGCGCCCTAGAGTGGACGAATGGCGTAGTGAGCAGCGTCACCGATGAGGAAATTATGGACGCGAAGGCCATGATTGACGGTGTGGGCATTGGCTGTGAACCTGCCTCCGCCGCTGCCGTTGCGGGGACGCGCCGCCTCTTGGCTGAGGGCATCATTAAGCCTCATGAAATGGTGGTCGGAATTTTAACAGGTAATTTGATGAAAGATTCGGCCAATACGGTAGATTATCATACTGGGGCATGGCCGAACGCCAAATATCCCAATCCGCCGATTAAGGTTGAGGCAAATCTTAATGCGGTGCGCGAGTTTATTGAGCAGAAATTGTAATAAAAAGGGGGTGAAACCATGACGGTTTCACCCCCTTTTTTTATTAGCTAAAACCCTTACTTATTGCTGCACAAAAATCGCCGTAATGTTTTTAGCCGTATTCAGCGTCACCTCTAACGGGTCAGCCTCACCACTCTCGTCGCCACTCCAACCACTAAACAGCCAGCCATCCTCCGCCACGGGATATAATGTAACCTTTTGGTTCGGTAAATAGGGTGCGTCCTCACTCACATAAACCTCACCTTGACCAGTGGTACGTAGCACTAATTCCACTTCTTCATTGTTGTAATTGATGGAATTGCCCTCAATATCAAAGTTCATGTTCCCACTGCCATCCCAATTGCCAAAATCGAGTTCGCCTTCGTCATCACCGTCTAAGCTGATGTCATTATTGACATAATATTCCTCAGAGCCATCAGCATTAATCCGAGTCACTTCAAGTTGGTAGGTATCGGCATTGCCGTCATCATCCTCAAAATGAAGGCTACCTTTGGCTAAATCAAGCGTCACCGTGACAGTTTTCCCACCTTCAATGGTGATACCACCAGCATCAAAAATATAACTTGCCCCACTAGGGTCAGGGTCAACCGCAATGAACATGTGGGGTGTTTCGCCATCTTGACCCGCCTGATAAGTAATGAGTTGTCCATTTGGGCTAATGCCCATTTTTAATTTTTCGCCTGGGTCTAACCTAATCCCATCAAAGCCAACAACATACCCTGGCCCCTCCATTGTTAAATCGCCATTGATTTCAGCTTGTTTACTGCTACCAATAATCGCTTGGTACGGGGCATTATTGGCCTGAAATGGTAAACTTAGGATAGGAGGCAAATCCTCTTTTAAGCCCCCCGCCATCTCGATGCTTTGTGATTGGCTAATTTCGTTGACCTCTTTTTGGCTGTCAAAATCATAGCCTATCTTCTTGCCCTGGTCGTTAATGACCAGCAGGTTTCCCTCACCCGTGAAGGTAAACTTAACCATGGGCGTGTTATTCTGGCGGCCTGCGGCTTGTTGACAGAAACTACAATTCCACGTCCCCTCAGTATGGAGGGCAATGGGGCGTAACCCTAGCGTATTACTGTTGGCAGTCCCTGACCAGGGGCTTTGAGGTTCGTTAGGGTTCAAGCCCGCCAAATCATATTGCCACGTATTTTTATTGGTATCAATCACCATGGAAGTGGTTTTATTGGGGTGATTATTGTCATATTGGTTAATCCAATAAATACCATTCCCTTTATCTTCAATCGCATATGGCGTGGTGGCATGGCCACCAACACCCTCTTGGAAAAAGACCATTACATAAGCAGTACCGTTTTTCAATCCGTTGCTCAAAATAGTCAATATTTCTGTGGGGGTTTTAGGTTCACGCGGCCAACTATTAGGCCCAATAAAACCTGTACTGTTATCACCCACTTTAGTTAAGCCCTGGGTACTGAAATAACGCATAATGTCGGCGCGGACGGCCTCATTATTTGGCAAATCAAAGGTTGTTGCGCCCCCCAAAGTTCCTGGTGAGGCCATACCTTTATAGAAGCGTAAACTGGCCGCAGCCATGCCATAACAATGGCCGCCTTGCGCTGATTCCAACCATTCAGCTCGCCATTTACGGGCTGCCGCAGTTAAAGCACAATCACCCTGGTCATTAGCACAAACTTTATCCCGCCCAAACATGCTAATTAAATCAGCTGCATTGAGTTCTTGTCCAGTAGACGGTGGCTCTTTACCCCAATTAGCAAAATTGTACCCATTGGGGTTGGGTCTAAAGCCTAAATCCGCGGCCAGCCCACCGCTACTTGGTTGGGTGGCTGTAGGTGTAGGTTCAGTGCTAGGCGTGGTAGCAGTTGCTGTAGGTTCGGTGCTAGGCGTAGTGGCCGTTGGCTCAATGACAGATATGGCGGTAGGTTCAGTGGTGTTGCCGTCTGCTTTAATGAGAATGGGCAAATAGGTGTAATAATTTGTTCCTGGCACATGAGTCGCCGTAGGCATGGTAGTCGCGGTTGGTTCGCCTGGCATAGTCGTCGCGGTTGGGGTAAGTTGACTCACCCCACCTGTTTTGCCATTAATCCAATCAATATAACGGGACACCCGCGCATACACGCCTGGCACATTGGGTTTAGCACAACCATCGCCAAAACTCACCACGCCAGCCTGTTTATATCCCCCTGCGCCATCAGGCACAACATATGGCCCGCCACTATCACCCTGGCATGAATCCTCACCGCCTTGGACCGTGCCACCCGCGCACAGCATGTTGTCAGTAATTGTATTAAACTGACTACAGGTTTGGGCAGAGACAATGGCTAAACTCACCTGTTTTAGCACATCGGATGACGCGCCCCCATCCGAAGTATTGCCCCAGCCCGTCACGGTTCCCTTCGTACCAACGGCCGCGAGGGTGGCTTCGTTATTTGCTGTAATCAAGCTGACGAGTTTCACGCGGTCATTGAGCGTTGCAGCTGTGGCTAAATGGATAAGCGCGATGTCATTATCATTGGTGGTAGCACTATAATTCTCATGGACAAAAACTTGTGCAGCAGCTATTTTTTGTTGGGAAGGCTCATCAACACTAATGTTGTGTGCGCCTAAAGTAACGTTCACTTGGTTGGCTGGAATAGGGGTTTGTCCCTCAAAAAAACAATGGGCCGCCGTCAAAACCCATTCGGTGGCAATCAATGACCCGCCACAGAGAGACTGCCCAGGAGCAATCATGGCTTGCCAGGGCCACGTCCCTGGCACGGCTTCTTGCCCGCCGACAATGCGGGGGTCTTTCGGGCTATCGGCTTGCGCTTGAGTAATGGTTAAGACTAGGGTTACTGCGATGAGTATTAAAAGTAAATACCCTGTTTTTTGCATGTGCTTCATCTTACACTCTCCTTATGATAATGCGGCCACTGTAGTAATTTAGTTAAATTGTAGCATTAGAGTATACCTAATTTTAGGGACTTGGCAATTGGGATTACTTCGCGGCGGGGATGTCCTCTGATTTGATAATTATGGGTAAGAAAATATAATAATTTTCACCTGGCACATGGGTGGCGATAGGCGTGGGGGACTTTGTGGGCTGAGGGGTTGCCGTAGCAGTAGGCGTGGGTTGCAGCCCGCCTGTTTTGCTCGTAATCCAACCGATATAATGGGATACTCGCGTATATACACCTGGCACATTGGGTAGCCCACAGCCGTCACCAAAACTTACAATCCCCGCTTGTTTATAACTGCCTCCCGTAGGCACAACATACGGGCCACCACTATCGCCCTGGCATGAATCCTCACCGCCTTGCGCCTTGCCACCCGCGCAAATCATATTGGGAGTAATTCCGCCATACACATTATTGCAGGTTTGATTGGAAACAATCGCTATCGTTACCTGTTTTAATACATCCGATGACATGCCACCATCAGCCGTATCTCCCCAGCCCGTCACCGTTCCCAGGATGCCCACGCCAGCCAGCGAGGGTTCTTCATTCAGCGTAACTAAACTAACTGTTTTCACGCGTTCATTCAAGGTCGCGGGGTGGGTTAATTTAATCAGCGCAACGTCATTATCACTGCCGTAAAGTTCATGCACAAAAATTTGTGCCGCATTGATTGTTTGCTGCGAAGGCTCATTAATGTTGATATTATGCGCTCCTAACGTGACCGTTACCTCATTCGCGGGCGTGGGATTATTTTGGTCATCAACCAAACAATGCGCCGCCGTCAACACCCATTCAGTCGCAATCAACGACCCGCCACAACCAATGTTAAGGGATGCCTGCCACGGCCAAGCCCCTGGCGTGGCTTCCCGTCCGCCGACAATGCGTGGGTTTTTAGGGCTATCGGCTTGGGCTTGGGTGAACGCGAACAGCAATGTAATTATAACCAATAGTAAACGTAAATAGATTCCTTTTTGCACCTGCTTCATTGTTACCTCTCCTTTGATAATAGACCGATTGTAATAATTTTGTTAGACTCAGTATTTCAACATTTCCACCTGTAAATTTTTAGGTGATATACCTTTGGAACAGACAGGAATGTCTGTTCTACCTTTGCATCAGGTAGGTCAGACATTCTTGTCTGACCAGACCATCACCGTATTATTTACAGGTGGCAACATTTTGGGGGGAGTCAGCAGATGACTATACTGCGCGAGGGCATGAATTAAACTTTTCAGGAGTGCGAAAATTTCATTTTCGCTGTCAAAATGAAATTTTGACGGCATGAATTAAACTTTTCAGGAGTGCGAAAATTTCATTTTCGCTGTCAAAATGAAATTTTGACACTCCAGTTTATGCCCTCTCGCAGTATCAGTATTTCAAGATTTGTCACCCTCACCCCAGCCCTCTCCCAAAGGGCGAGGGAGTCTCTTGTCTCCCCTCTCCCAAAGGGAGAGGGGCGGGGGGTGAGGGTGATTTAGTAGTTGCACTCAAATCTTGATATACTGAGTATAGTACAGCTAGGCAGAAATAAGGTGCAAGCCCTTATAAGGTTCAAAACCTTATAAGGGCTGGGCGGACTACACACTTATTTACGCCCAAGTGTTATACTGCATATCAAATGAAAACTACACTTTCGGCGCAGGAGTCCGCAATTATTTGCGGGCTGTCCGCAAAGGATTGCGGACTCCTGCCA
>JFJP01010497.1_pt1 | contig 13762 bp, 9 predicted proteins | sample 431651 | NCBI WGS metagenome assembly JFJP01 (sample SAMN02602958, study PRJNA72255) | Microbial mat metagenome, whole genome shotgun sequencing project. | biome: fresh water; feature: sink hole; material: water; isolation source: purple microbial (photo- and chemosynthetic) mats found in... | reverse complement strand
GACCAAGGCCGCATCAGCGCCTTCGGGAACGCTGACCAGCAACTGAGCGACGTTGTACTGTGCGGGTGCAGCACCGCTGGCGCGAGAAGCCAGGAGGGCATCGATCTCGCTGTCGCTGATCTTGATCAGGGCCTGCACTTCGCGCTCCCGAACCCGCTCCAGCAGCAACTGATCACGCAGATTGCGGCGAAACTGCGCGTAGTCGATACCGTCTCGCTGGAGCCGTTCGCGCAGCTGGGGAACCGTCAGCCGGTTTTGCGTGGCCACGCTCACCACCGTGCGGTCGATCTCGCCCTCGTCGATTCGCACGCCGGCGTCGCGGGCATGCGTCAGCTGCGCGCGCTCGTCGATCAGGACCTCGAGCACCTGCTTGAGTAGCGCGTCGTCGGGCGGCAGGCGCTGCCCACTCTGCGCGGCCTCGCGACGTGCGGCGGCCACACGCTGGCGAATCTCGGCATTCGTCACCAGTTCCTGATTGACGACGGCGACGATGAAGTCGGCCGATGTGGCAGTGCCGGACTGCGCATTCACGTTCCCTATCGCCCCGGAGCAGGCCAGCATCGCAAGCCATATCGGCAGCATGCGTCGGGTCGAGACAAAGAGCGTTTGCAGGGTCGCGGGCATCGAGGTCACGGAGTCAGGAAGGCTGGCGTGGACGACGGGTCTCCATCGCGCGGCAGCCGGTAACCCGGCACATTCTCCCTCAGCACCCCAAGCGGGTTCGCGCCGAGCCGCGACAGACCCACGAATTCGAGCTGGAACAAGAAACTCGTGTTGGCCGTGTTGGTGCCGGTCGACTGTCGATTGGCCACCACCCGGGCGATCCAGCAGCCCGAGTCGTACTCGAATCCCATGATCGCGCTGGTCAGGCGCGAGTCCTGCATGCTGTAGTTCACGCGCCCGACGGTGTACCAGCCACCGGCGCAGCTGGATGATCCTGACGCGCGTGACGACCCGAAGATGCCGTCGTCCGACAGCGAGTCCCGGGCCTGCTGCGCCGCGGCGTAGGACCGTGCAGACGCGTTGAGCGGCCACTGCCAGCCGACCCCGATCTGCTCGCTGGAGTCGCGGTTGTAGCTATAGCCGACGCCGATCGTGCGGAATGGACCGGGTGAGTACCTGGCCGCCAGCACGGATCGCTCGATCCGACTGTTCTGCGAACCGTACTGCAGCGACGCGTCGAACCCCCAATCGGGCACCACGCTGGTGGACCCCAGCAGCAGCACGTCGGACAGGCGCTGCGTGAGCGTCTCGCCATCGGCGGTGATGCGCTGATCAGCAAGGAGCAGGCGCTGGGCCACGCCCAGGCGCAGGTTCTCCGAACCGGTCTGGCGATCCAGAAAGCGCGTTGTTACGCCGGCAGTGACCTGATTGGCATCAGACACCAGATCGACGCCGGAAAACACGTTGTCGGAAAAGATCGACGTGAAGTTGAAATCCTTTGCCGCGCTGTCGAACACCGGATAGTCAGACTGGTTCCGGTACGGCGTATACGCATAGAAGAGCCGCGGCTCCAGTGTCTGCGTCACATCGCGACCGAACAGCTGGGCATCACGCTCGAGCACCCAGGCGCTGTCCAGTGAAACCGTGGGGATGACCCGGGACGCCGTACGGCCACCGCCGGCGGGCGGTTCGTCCACGTCGTAGGCCGCGGCGTTCAATGACGCACGAGGGGTGACGGTCCAGCCTGGAGTTCCGACCGGCGACCACGGCAGCGCCAGCGAACCAAGCGCATGCACCCGCGTGCCCTGCTGCAGGCTGGAGTCTTCGTTGGTGAAGCGGTTGATCTCCGTCTCCCAACTCCACTCGAAGCCACCGGCTGCCGCACGCTGCCGCACGCCGACCTGTGGTGCTCGCTGGTAGGGCGGCGTGATGCTGGCCCCAGGATCGGTGTCCTGCAACACCTGCCATTGCAGAACGCGCGCATAGGTCTCGGTATCACCTGGCGCCTGATCGAACCGCATCGTCGCCTGTCCGATCGCCGGCAGCAGCCGCGGCGTCGGGCTGGGAAGGCTGCGCGTGAAGTCCTTCCAGTAGTCGTCGTCGGACACGCGCTGGATGTCCACGCGGAAGTCCACCCCATCGGCTCGCGGGCCGTCCCACCGCGCCTCGTGCTCGGTCCAGAGGGACCAGCGCGAGCGATTGGCCTCCAGATCGTCGGGAAGCACCTGGCCTTGCAGCGAGCCTCGGAAGCCCGGCTCCAGATACCGAAAATCCCCCCCAAGCGCTGCGCCGCGCTTCGAATACATGGTCGGCGTGAGTACCGCGTCACGGTTGGGCGCTATGTTCCAGTAGTACGGCGCCGACACCTGCACGCCGCTCTTGTTGTCGATACCGATGGAGGGCGGCAGCCAACCCGACTTGCGCGCATCCGAGAGCGGAAAAGTCAGCACCGGCAGTGCCAGGATCGGTACGCCGTAGAAACGCAGCACGGCGCCCTCGGCGGTTCCCTCGTCGGTCTCCTGGTCAAGCAAGACACGATCGGTCTGAAGCACCCACGCCGGGTCGGGGGCCGGACAACTCGTGTAGCTGGCGCCGGTGGCGATGGATCGGTTCTTGTCGAGAAAATCGAAGCGCTCGGCCTCACCGCCCGCTTGCGTTCGCTCGAAGAAATAGCTCGGTGAACGAAACCAGCCCTCGAAGCGCTGCACCTGCAACTCCAGTTCCGGTCCCCGGTAGACGTTTCCGTCGGCCCGGATCTCCACGCTGCCGATGGCTCGCACGGTGTCGGTCGGCTGCGAATACTCGATCCGGTCGGCCCTCATCGTCAGGTTGCCGCGGCGGAATTCGACGCTCCCCTCGGCGACGGTCTCCTGATCCGGGCGGCCCGTGATGCGATCGGCGTCGATGACAACCGGGCCGGCGTCATCGCCGGCAGGCAGCGCAGGCCCGAATCGTGCGCGTGTGTTGGCCGATGGCTTCAGGCCAGGCCCTGTCTGCGCCTGAGCATCAAAGGCCACACCGCCCACACCACCCGCCACGGCCAGCACCGACGCCAGCGCAAGCGGGCCATGGAGCCGTCGCGTCGCGCTCTTTCGGCGGACCGCGATGCGAACTTGCGGCCGGGAAGTGGACCAGATGCGGGGCAAGGGATGGTGCGTGCAGCAGAACGTGAAGGCCCGAAACGAGTCGTCGCAGGCCAGCCGTCTGGCGCCGCAACGCCGGCGGGCGAAGGCGATTTGTAGAATCAATTATTCCATGCGGTGCTCGCGGCGACGACAGTCGCAGGAGCCATTGCGGCTGATTTGCAGCCGGCCGTCGAACGACCCGCCGGGGCCTGCCTCACCGCCGAAAGCATTCCCATTGAGCCTCGCTGCCCCGATCACCTGGAACGACCCAACGCGCCGCACCGCGTTCGAAGACTGGCTGGCAGGCTTGCCGAAGAGCCTGGGGCTCCTGCCCGCCAGCGTGCATCCGGCGAGTGCCGATGCCAGCTTTCGCCGCTACTTCCGCATCGACAGTGCGCACGGTCCGCGCATCGTGATGGACGCGCCTCCCGAACGCGAGGACTGCGCCCCGTTCGTCAAGATCGGTGCAGCCCTGCGCAGCGGCGGGCTGCACGTTCCCGAGGTGCTCGCCTGGGACCAGTCACGCGGCTTCCTGCTGCTGACCGATCTGGGTTCGACCACTTATCACGCCGCGCTCGAGGGCCCACCGCGAATGGCGGCTTCGCAGGCGCATGGCCTCTACGTCACGGCGCTGGACTCACTGGTGCGTCTGCAGTCGCTGCCGATTCAGTCGCTGCTGCCCCCGTACGACCGGGCGTTGATGCGGCGCGAGCTCGACCTGTTTCCCGATTGGTACATCGCCCGTCACTGCGGTGCGGTTCTGAATGAAGCCGAGCGCGATGCTTTGGATCACAGCTTCTCGCTGATCCTCGATGCGTGCACTGCGCAACCTGCCGTGCCGGTGCACCGCGACTACCACTCGCGCAACCTGATGCTGCCCGATGCGGCCGATCCGGCCCTGCGCCCCGGCGTGCTCGACTTCCAGGACGCCGTCTGGGGCCCGGTGACCTACGACCTGGCATCGCTGCTTCGGGACGCCTACATCGAGTGGGACGAACAGGTGCAGCTTGACTGGGCCGTGCGTTACTGGGAACAGGCGCGCAGGCAGGGACTGCCGGTCGATCGCGACTTCGGTGTCTTCTGGCGCGACTTCGAGTGGATGGGCCTGCAACGACACCTCAAGGTGCTCGGCATCTTTGCGCGCCTGTCGCATCGCGACGGGAAGGACGCCTACCTCGAGGACCTGCCGCTGGTCTGGCGCTACGCGCACCGCGTCACGATGCGCTACAACAGTCTGAAGCCGCTGGCCCTGCTGCTGGAACGCGTGGTCGGCGCCCAGCGCGAATCGGGCTACACGTTCTGATCCATGACCCGCAACGTCCACGCCGGCGCAATGCGAATACGAGCCGCCGCCAGCCCTGGCGCTGAAACTGCAGCCCCTTGACCATGCCCCGCTTCCTGGTCGATCTGAAACCGCAGACCGGGCTGGAGCTGCCGCTCTCAGGCGCGGTGGCGCGGCATCTGCAGGTGCTGCGGCTGCAGCCAGGCGCGGCGATCACGCTGTTCGACGGCAGCGGCGAGGAGTGGGCGGCCGAGGTGCTGCGTATCGCGCGCAGCGAGGTCTGGGTGCGCGTCGACGCGGCCGAAAGCGTGGACCGGGAGTTGCCCGTGTCCGTACAACTGGCCATCGGCATGCCCGCCAACGAGCGGATGGACTGGTTGGTCGAGAAGGCCACTGAACTCGGCGTGACGGAGATCCAGCCGCTGGTGTGTGACCGCTCGGTACTGCGCCTTGATGGGGAACGCGCCGAGCGCAAGCGTGTGCACTGGCAGGCCGTGGCTGGAGCCGCGGCCGAGCAATGCGGTCGAAACCGGCTCCCGCTGCTGCACCCGGTGCGTCGTTTCGAGGCTTGGCTGCCCTCGCTGATGCCGTCGCAGCACCGCTTCGTGCTCAGCCTGGGCGGTGGAGCCCAGCCCTTGATCCGGGCCTTGGCATCCGGTCTGTCACCTGGCTCCCGTCTGCTGTTCCTGAGCGGACCCGAAGGCGGATTGAGCCCGGCGGAAGACCACGCGGCACGACTCACCGGCCTGGCTGCGGTGAGTCTGGGGCCGCGAGTGCTGCGCGCCGAGACCGCCGCCATCGCCGCGCTGGCCGCCGTCGCAGCGATCGTCGCCTGACGGGCCGCCCGACCTGCAGCCGAGCCGATCTCAGCGGCCGCTGCAGGCCGCAGCGATCAGCACTTGCGCGGCGTGATCTTCTGCTCCGCGGCGTACTTGGCCGCGGACTCCTCGACCATCTCGCGGATCATCTTGCGATCCGAAGAGACCCAGTCGGGCGTGACGATGTTCCACTTCGCGCCGTCCCACTGCATGATCTTCACGACCCCGGCGCCTTCATGGTCCGAGCAGGACAGCCGGAACGGCGGGAGGAGGCCTTCGATCCCGAGTTCCTTGAGGCGGCCCGGGGTGAAGTTGAGAGCTTCGAACCCGGCGCGGATCTCATCCCCGTTGAGCGTCTGACCGCGCTTGTCGGCGATACGCTGTCCGTTGCGCAAGGCCTCCACCCAGATCACCGCAGCGGTCACACCACGGTTCCAATAGATCGTGCCGATGCGCCTCGCGTCCTCGAGGTTGCCCTTGCCGGCACCGTAGACGACCTTCTCGATGTCCTGCACCAGCGGGTACTGCTTCCCGCTCGGCGCGTTGGTCGCGGCAAAGTAGCCCTTGGCCGCCTCGCCCGCAGGGAGCACGTCCTCTTCCGAACCAGCCCACCAGACACCCACGATCCTGTCGCGAGGGAAATTCATGCGGGCTGCGCTGGTCAGCGCGGTCGAGTTCATGCCGGCGCCAAAACCCCAGAACGTGATCCAGTCGGGGCGCTCCTGGCGTACCCGCAGCCATGCCGACTGCTGCTCAAGCCCGGGCGGCGTGACGGGAATCTCGGTCAACTCGAAGCCCCACTCTCTGGACAGCCGGCGAAGCACCGGGAGCGGCTCGCGACCGAAGGCCGAATCGAGGTACACATGAGCGATCTTCTTGCCCTTGAGCTTGTCAACACCGCCTTCACGCTGCGCGATCCAGTTGAGCGTGGCTGACATCTGCGACCAATAGCTTGTCATCGTCGCAAAGACCCACGGGAACACGCGGCCGTCGGCAGCATCCGACCGCCCATATCCGTATTGCGTGAGAACGACCTTATCGTCATCGACACGGTTGATCACCCCATAGGCAATCGGTGTGGCCAGCGGCTCGAAGACGTGCATCTGCTGGTCGGCTTTCTTCAGCAGGCGCAGATAGCACTCGACACCACGGGCGGAGTTGTACTCGGTCTCGCACTCGGCCCAGGTCAGCTTCACGCCGTTGACGCCACCCTCCTTCATGTTGACGTACTGCAGATAGTCGATGATGCCGCCGAACAGGCCCGTACCGCCGGCAGCGAACGGCCCAACGCGGTAGCTCGGAATGCCGAAGTACTGCTCCTTGGCCTGAGCACAAACCAGCGAAGGCGTGGCAGCCACGGCGGCCAACAAGGCCGATGCGAGCAGACCGCGCCAAGCGCGGGATAAGTCAGATCCGAAGTTCATTCAACGGCCCTCTTGGGCAACGCGGGCCTGCACGACAGACCCCAAGGCCGCCGAAGGCAGAGCGGCAAGCATCAGAGCCAGCGCTTGCGTCTGCGGTAGGACTTCATGTCGCGGAAGCTCTTGCGTCCTTCCTTCGATAGACCCAAGTAGAACTCCTTCACATCGGCGTTCTCGGCCAGAGCCTTGGCCGGGCCGTCCATCATGATGCGGCCGCTTTCCAGGATGTAGCCGTAGTCGGCGTACTTCAAGGCGACGTTGGTGTTCTGTTCGGCCAGCAGAATGCTCACGCCTTCCTTCTGGTTCAGGTCGCGCACGATCTCGAAGATCTCGGCCACGATCTGCGGCGCCAGGCCCATCGACGGCTCGTCCAGCAGCAACATGCTCGGCTTGGCCATCATCGCGCGACCAATCGCCGTCATCTGCTGCTCGCCACCGGAGGTGTAGCCGGCGAGGCTGGTGCGACGCGTCTTCAGGCGCGGAAAGTAGGCGTATATCCTTTCCAGCTCGTCGCGCACCTGAGCGCTCTTGATGGGCCGCGCGTAGGCGCCCGTGATCAGATTGTCCTCGACGGTCAGGTGCGCGAAGCAGTGCCGGCCCTCCATCACCTGCACCATGCCCATGCCGACCATCTCGCCGGGCGTCAGCGCTTCGGAGCGTTTGCCCCGGAACTCGATCGAACCCTTGGTCACCTCGCCCCGCTCCGACGCCAGCAGCGTGGACACCGACTTGAGCGTGGTGCTCTTGCCGGCCCCGTTGGCGCCGAGCAGCGCGACGATCTTGCCTTGCGGCACCTCGAAGGAGACACCGCGCAGCACCAGGATCACGTGGTCGTAGATGACCTCGATGTTCTTGACGGCCAGGATCGGCTGCGCCGCAGCCTGGGGCGCTGCGGCGGCGCTCGCAGTGGTGCTGGCCGGATTCACGGGCACTTGCGCGGCGTGATCTTGTTCTCGGCGGCAAACTTCGCGGCCGAATCCTCGATCAGCTTGCGGATGAAGACCGGGTCGGGCGCAGGCAGCCAGTCGGTCACCAGCTTGAACTTGCTGCCGTCCCACTGCATCATGCGGAAGCGCTCCGAGCCGTCATGCTTGACGCAGGACATCTTGAACGGCGCCGACATGCCTTGGATGCCGATCTCCTTGAGCTTGGCGTCGGAGATATCCAAAGCTTCGTAGCCGTCGCGGAATTCCGGCCCGGTCACCGTCTTGCCGACCTTGTTGTGGATGCGCTGGGCATTCTTCAGCGCCTCGACCCACATCACCGCCGCGCCCACGCCGCGGTTGTAGTAGACCGTGCCCACCCGCTCAGGGTTCTGCATGTTGCCCTTGCCGGCGCCGTAGACCACCTTCTCGATGTCCTGGATCAACGGGAACTTGCCCGGCACGGCGTTGGCCGTCACGTAGGTGTCCTTGGCCGCATCACCTGCAGGAACCATGTCCTCCTCGGCACCGCCGAAGGAGACATAGATCATCCGGTTGCGCGGGAAGCCGACGCGCGCCGCATTGGTGATGGCGGTCGAATTCATGCCCGAGCCAGCGCCCCAGAACGTCACCCAATCAGCCTTCTCGCGGCGGATCTGCAGCCACTGCGACTGCTGCTCCAGCCCCGGCGGAGGGACCGCGATCTCGACCAGACGAATGCCCCACTGCTTGGCGATCTCGCGCATCGCCGGCAGCGGCTCGCGGCCGAAGGCGCTGTCGATGTGCAAGTGCACGACCGTCTTGCCCTTCATCTTGTCGATGCCGCCTTCCTGCTGCGCCATGAACGCCAACTGCACGGCGACCTGGCCCCAGTAGTGGCCGGCAGCATTGAAGACCCAGGGCCAGACGGTACCGTCGGCGGCATCGGTGCGGCCGTAGCCGTACTGGGCCAGCACCACCTGGTCCGGCTCCATCCGGTTGATCACGGCATAGGCGCCGGGCGTGCCCAGGGTGTCGAAGACGACCATCTTCTGGGTACCCTTGGTCAGCAGGCGCTGGTAGCACTCAACGGTGCGCGCCGCGTTGTACTCGGTTTCGCACTCCTCCCAAGTCAGCTTGACGCCGTTGACGCCGCCGAACTTCAGGTTCACGTAGTTCAGGTAGTCGATGATGCCGCCGTAATAGCCGGTGCCCATCGCCGAGAACGGCCCGACGCGGCTGCTCGGGATGCCGAAGTACTGCTCCTGCGCCTGGGCCATCACGGCAGTGGGTGCCACCGTTGCAAGAACCAGCCCGGCGGCAAACACGCCGCGCAGGGCCAGACCACGAATCCTGTCGATGATCATGCTCATGTCTCCTGGTTGTAGGTTCGGGGGGAAAACATCAGTACTTGAATGGCCACAGGCGCAGCCGCTCCTTCGTGACCTGCCACAGGCGCGCCAGCCCCAGTGGCTCGAAGATCAGAAACATGATGATCATCATGCCGAAGATCACCTGCTCCAGGGCCGAGGCGATGGTGGCGTCGACAGCGCGGCCGAGAACGGCGTGGAAGGCGATGTTCAGGAAGATGGGCATCAGCAGGATGAACCCGGAGCCGAGAAACGCACCCAGGATCGTGCCCAGCCCGCCGATGATCACCATGAACAGGATGCGGAACGACAGTTCGATGCTGAAGGCCGCCGGCTCCGCCGTCTGCAGGTAGGCGAACAGGAAAAGCGCGCCGCCGACACCACAGTAGAAAGAGCTGATCGCGAAGGCCTGCAGCTTCGTGCGCAGCAGCGACAGGCCCATGGCCTCGGCCGCGACGTCCATGTCCCGTACCGCCATCCAGCCGCGCCCGATGCTGCCGCGAGCCATGTTGGCAGCCAGCAGCGTCAGCGCCGCGACGATGGCGAAGACCACGACGTACTTCTCGGCCGGCGAGGCGAAGGTGTGCCCGAAGATGACGATGGCTTGCGCGTTGACGATGCCCGACGTGTCGTAGTTCTTGAACCAGCCGAACTTGTCGAGCGCCCAGACGATGAAGAACTGCGAGGCCAGTGTCGCCACCGCCAGATAAAGCCCGCGGATGCGCAGGCTGGGCAGCCCGAACAGAATGCCGACGACCGCGGCAATCAGCCCCGACAGCAGTACCGCCGCGAGAAACGGAATGCCGGGAACGCGCAGGATCAGGTTGTAGCAGGCGAAGGCGCCAGCGGCCATGAAGCCGGCCGAGCCCAGCGACAGCTGCCCCGCGTAGCCCATCAGGATGTTCTGCCCGAGCGCCACGAGCGCAAGCACGAGCCAGGGAACCAGGATCGCACTCAGCCAGTAATCGCTGGCGACCAGCGGAATGCCCACGAAGCCCACCGCGAGCATGACAATCATGCCGATACGGTCCTGCCGCAGGGTCAGCAGTCGCCGATCCTGCGCGTAGCTGGTGGAGAACTGGCCGGCTTCTCTGTAGAACATGGGGACTCTCCGCCTTTCAGACGCGCCGGATGATCTTTTCGCCAAACAGGCCTTCGGGCCTGACCAGCAGGAACAGCACCGCCAGCACGTAAGGCAACCAGCCTTCGATGCCACCGCCGACATAGGGACCCAAATAGACCTCGGCGAGCTTTTCTGCAGCACCGACGATCAGGCCGGCGACGATGACGCCGGGTACTGAAGTGAAGCCGCCGATGATCAGCACCGGCAGGGCTTTCAGCGCCACGCCGACGAGTGCGAACTGCACCCCGCTGCGCGCGCCCCACATCATGCCCGCCACCAAGGCGACCACGCCAGCGGTCGCCCAGACCAGCACCCAGATCTGCTTGAGCGGGATGCCGATCGACTGTGCCGCCGCGCTGTCGTCCGCCACCGCGCGCAGGCCACGGCCGACCTTGGTCTTGGAGAAGATCAGCGCCAGCACCGCCACCATGATGCCGGCCACCAGCCCGGCCGCGATGTCGAGCTGGCTGACAAGGATGTCCGCCTTGTCGGCGAGCCAGCCCATCGGCTCGTCCCGGATGCCCAGGTCCAGCCGCCGCACCTCCACACCCCAGGCGAGCTGCGCTGCCCCCTCGATAACGAAGGCCAGGCCGATGGTGGCCATCAGCAGCGTGTCTTCGCTCTGGCCCACCAGCGGCCGCAGCACGAAGCGTTCCGTCAGCACGCCCACCGCCACCATCAGCGCGATGGTCACGGGCAATGCCGCCCAGAAGTTCAGGCCCAGTTCCATGAAACCGACAAACGACAGCACGGCGAAGAACACCATCGCGCCCTGCGCGAAGTTGAACACCGACGAAGCCTTGTAGATGAGCACGAAGCCCAGCGCAACCAGCGAGTACATGATGCCCGACAGCAACCCGCCGACCAGTACTTCAAAGAAGAAACTCATGTCTCCTGGCCCTCAGTCCGCAACGCCCAGATAGGCTTTGATCACGTCGGGGTTGGATCGCACCTCGTCGGGCGGGCCGTCGCCGATCTTCTTGCCGTAGTCGAGCACGACGACACGGTCGGACAGGTCCATCACCACGCCCATGTCGTGCTCGATCAGTACGACAGTGGTGCCGTAATGGTCGTTGACATCGAGGATGAAGCGGCACATGTCCTGCTTCTCCTCGATGTTCATGCCGGCCATCGGCTCGTCGAGCAGCAGGATCTTCGGCTCGGCAGCCAGGGCCCGCCCGAGTTCGACACGCTTCTGCAGCCCGTAGGGCAGCCGCTTGACCGGCGTCTTGCGAATGTGCTCGATCTGCAGGAACTCGATGATCTCCTCGACCTTCTCGCGGTTCGCCGTCTCTTCGCGTCGCGCCCGCGGCAGCTGAAAGGCCACCTCGAGGAAGTTGGCCTGCTCGCTCAAGCTGCAGCCGGCCATGATGTTGTCCAGCACCGTCATGCCCTTGAACAGGGCAATGTTCTGGAACGTGCGCGAGATGCCCAGGCGCGCCGCCCGGTTGGGCGTCATGTCGGTGAGCTTTTTGCCGCGGAAGGTGATGGTGCCTTCCTGGGGCCGGTAGACACCGTTGATGACGTTGAGCATCGAGCTCTTGCCGGCGCCGTTGGGCCCGATGATGGCGCGTATCTCGTGCTCGAGCACGTTGAACGAAATGCTGGTCAGCGCCTTGACGCCGCCGAAGCGCAGAGACACCGAATCCAGATCGAGGATCGGGTCGCCGATCGGATACGCGCGCTGCGGCGGAGCGGCAGCGGGCGCCTGCCGGTCTGCGTGAATGGCCATATTCATCTCAGTAATGCCCGGCAGCCCACAGACGCTGGGCGCCAAGCTCGCGGTACCGCAAACGACGTGAGCGAGGGGATTTCATCTCAAGCCGCCTTCTTCAATGCTTGGGGGGCGAAGGTCTTCGCATCGCGGATCTTCACGTCAGCCGAGACGATCCCGATGCGACCGTCCTCGTAACGCACCTCGGCGTCCACCCGGCCCTGGGTGCTCCCGTCGTACAGCGCCTCCACCAAGCTTGCGAAGCGCCGGGCGATGACGTCGCGGCGCACTTTGCGCATGCGCGTGAGCTCGCCATCGTCAGGCTCCAGCCGCTTGTGCAGCAGCAAGAAGCGGTGAATCTGCGCGTGCGCCATCCGGGGGTCAGCGGCCAGTTCGGAGTTGGCCCTGGCGATGTCGTCGGCGATCAGCCCGTAGACCTCATCGAGGGCGGCCAGGTCGGCGAAGCCGGTGTAGGACAGGCCTTGCTTGTCGGCCCAGTTGCCGACCGCCTCGGCGTCGATGTCGACGAGGACGCAGACGCGGTCGCGCCCGTTGCCGAAGGCCACGGCCTCGTTGATGTGATGGGAGAACTTGAGCTTGTTCTCCAGCAGCTTGGGTGCGAACAGTGTGCCGTCGCTGAGTGCGCCGACGTCCTTCACCCGGTCGATGATGTGCAGTTGGCCGTCCTCGCTCAGCCAGCCTGCGTCGCCAGTGCGGAACCAGCCTTCGGCATTGGTGGCCCGGCGCGTGCCTTCGGGGTCGCCGTGGTAGCCCAGGAAGAGGCCGGGTGAGCGCACCAGCACTTCGCGTTCGGGACTCAAGGCGAGTTCGACACCGGGGGCGGCCGGGCCCACGGCGTCGGGCTTGACCTTCCCATCGATCTGCATCGTAACGAACAGGCCCGTCTCGGTCGAGCCGTAGAGCTGCTTCAGATTGATGCCGATCGAGCGGTAGAAGAGCAGCAGGTCGGGGCCGATGGCCTCGCCCGCGGTGTAGGCCACGCGCACGCGGCTCATCCCCAGTACGTCGCGCAGCGGCCCGTAGATCAGCAGGTTGCCCAGTGTATAGGCCACGCGGTCGGCGAATCCCACCGACTCGCCGGCCAGCACGCGCGCGCCAACACGCTCGGCCACCGACATGTAGCGGGTATAGAGGGAGCGCTTGATGCCACTGGTGTCGTTGATGCGGATCGACACCTGCGTCAGCAGCGCCTCGAGCACGCGCGGCGGCGCCAGGAAGATGCTGGGTCCCATCTCGCGCATGTCGTGCAACATGGTTTCCGACGACTCGGGGCAACAGACGCATGAGCCTGAAACCATCGGCAGCGCATACGCGAACACATGTTGTCCGATCCATGCCGGCGGCAGGTAGGCGATCGTGACATCAGTGTCAGTGAGGCCATCCAGCGTGGCGGCCGTGCGGGCGCGGTCGATCATTGCCCCATGCGTGTGCACGACGCCCCGTGCCGGCCCGGTGGTGCCCGAGGTGAAGAACAGCGCCGCGGGGTCCTTTCCGCTGCCGAGCGCGAGCTCGGCGTCGAGCTTCTCCCGGCGGCCGGCCAGGGCTTCGCGGCCCTGCGCAAGCAGCGCGTCGTAGCCCAGCAGCTGTGGCTGCTCGTAGTGCCGCATACCCCGGTTGTCGTCGAAGAACACGTGTCGGATCATCGGGCACTGCGGCAGCAGCAACAGCAGCTTGTCGACCTGCTCCTGGTTCTCGGCAAAGACAAAGGCGACGTCGGCGCTCCGGATCGGGCCTGCGATCTCTTCGGCCGTGGTGTCGGCAAAGAGCGGCACAACCACCCCCCCCAGCCACTGCGCTGCGGCCATTGCAGCGGTCAGGCGCGGCCGGTTCTCGCCCAGCATCCCGACATGGTCGCCGCGCTGGAAGCCCTGCGCCAAGAGGCCGGCCGCCAAGGCGCTCACCTCGTCGGCCAGCTGGCTCCAAGTGAGCGTTTGCCAGATGCCCCGGCTCTTCTCGCGAAGTGCGGGACGATCGCCGCGCTGTTGCGCGTTCTGGAGCAGCCATTTCGGAAAGGTATCCGGCTGCGCACGATCGATGACCATT
>JFJP01039331.1_pt1 | contig 13764 bp, 16 predicted proteins | sample 431651 | NCBI WGS metagenome assembly JFJP01 (sample SAMN02602958, study PRJNA72255) | Microbial mat metagenome, whole genome shotgun sequencing project. | biome: fresh water; feature: sink hole; material: water; isolation source: purple microbial (photo- and chemosynthetic) mats found in... | reverse complement strand
TCCTTTGACTTTCATTCCTGAAAAAGGTGTATTGCGGCTTTTTGATCTGAATGTGGAAGGATTGATCACATATTCATTATCAGGGTCAATGATGGTTAAATCAGCAATATTCCCTTCTTTGATATCATTATTAATACCCAGAAGGCTTGCCGGTTGTTTTGCCATTTTATTCACTATATCTTCCATTGTTAACTTCCCATCATGAACCAGTTTTAAAGACAGAGAAAGGGACGTCTCAAGCCCGACAATCCCAAAGGCTGCCCTGTCAAATTCCACATCTTTTTCAATGACGCTGTGGGGGGCATGGTCTGATGCGATCATATCAATGGTTCCGTCACAAAGGCCTTCAATGACGGCCTGCCTGTCTTCTTCAGATCGTAGCGGCGGATTCATCTTGAAATGGGTATCATAATTTTTAACATTCTCATCCGTTAACGTAAAATAATGGGGGGCGGTTTCACAGGTTATTTTCACGCCCCTTTTCTTTGCCTGCCGGATGGCTTCCACAGATTCCTTTGTGCTGATATGACAGAAATGAACAGGGGCATCAGTCAGTTCCGAAAGGATAATGTCCCTGACCACCATGATACTCTCGGCTGCATTGGGAATTCCTTTTATTCCCCAGAAAGTGGAAAAAGGGCCTTCGTTCATGGAGCCGCCATCGGCAATGCAGGTGTCTTCTGCATGCACAAAAACGGGTATGTTCAACCCTTTGCAATATTCAAGGGTACGCCGCATCAGGTTTGAATTTTCAACTGGTTTGCCGTCATCGGTGACGGCAACAATCCCTGCCTGTTTCATATCATACATTTCAGAAAGTGCTTCGCCTTTCAGACCTTGTGTGATGGCACCCACCGGATATACCCTGGAAAGTCCGACTTCCTTTCCCCGTTGGATAATAAATTTTGTAACCTGACTGTTATCGTTGACCGGATGGGTGTTGGGCATGGAACAAATGGCTGTAAACCCGCCCCTTGCCGCTGCCGAGAGTCCTGTTTCAATAGTTTCCTTATATTCCTGACCCGGTTCCCTTAAATGGACGTGGACATCAATCAATCCCGGAACAAGAATTTTCCCTGTGGCATCAATGATGTTGATATCCGGTTCAGTATCTTTATATCCAGAATCAACGATTGCATGAATAAGATGGTCTTTAATAATGATATCTTTTTTTGAATCAAGATTTCCAGGGTCAAGAATTTTTGCCCCTTTAATGCGAATCAACATTCCTGTTACCTCCTGCAACCAGGTAAAATAAAGCCATGCGTAAGGCAACCCCGTTCGTGACCTGCTCAAGAATGATGGAACAGTCTGAATCGGCAACTTCACTGGATATTTCAACTCCCCTGTTCATGGGGCCGGGGTGCATGACAAGGACATCTTTCTTGGCAAGCTTCAGGCGGCTCCTGTTTAACCCGAACAATGTTGAATATTCTCGTTCTGTGGGGAAAAGGATATTCCCCTGCCTTTCCTTTTGAATCCGGAGCATCATGACGACATCAGCGCCCTCGATGCAGGCATCCATATTGGGTGATATAGTGCATCCCAATCTTTCTATTCCTTTGGGGATCATAGTTTGCGGCGCACAGATGGAAACCTTGGCGCCCATTTTTGAAAACCCGGTGATATTGGATCTTGCCACCCGTGAATGGGAAATATCCCCGATAATTGAAACCTTCAGTCCTTCTATCTTTCCTTTTTTTTCCCTGACACTCATCATGTCCAGTAAAGCCTGGGAAGGATGGGCATGGATTCCGTCTCCTGCATTAATCACGGAAGCTCTCACCCGTTTTGCAATCAGATGAGGCGCCCCGGATGAGGGGTGTCGCAGCACAATGACATCCGGTTTCATGGCTTCAAGGTTTTTGGCTGTATCGATGAGGGTCTCGCCTTTGACAATACTGGATGTACTTGCAGATATGGAATGAGTGTCTGCAGAAAGTCGTTTGGCTGCAGCATCAAAAGAAAGCTTGGTTCTTGTGGAAGGTTCCTGAAAAAAAAGAATAATGGTTTTGCCCCTGAGGGTCGGTACTTTTTTTACAGGCCGCTCTGAAATTTCCTTCATACCCTGAGCTGTATCCAGAATCATGGAAATTTCCCAAGGCTCAAGTGAATCAATGTCAAGAATATCTTTTTTTTCAAACCGCATGGCGCGTACCTTATTTTAATATATCACCGATTCTATTCCATCTGACTCCGAATTTGTCACCATCCCAGGACCAATAGATGATCAATGCCTTTCCTCTGACCTCCTTCAAATCAACAAATCCCCAGAACCTGCTGTCATGGCTGTTATCCCTGTTGTCACCCATGACAAACAATTTATTGGCCGGAACGGTGAACTTTGGAACATTGTCTCTCCTGGCTCTTGTGCGGTCCGGATAATCCGGTGGGAATATATTATGATCCTTGTATTGTGCATAGGGTTCTCCTTCAACAAAATTTCCATTGACATAGAGCTTTTTTCGATCCACTTCTACAGTATCACCTGCAATTGCTATCACCCGTTTAATAAAATCCTTGGATGGATCTTCCGGATATTTAAAAACCACAATATCCCCCTTTTCAGGTGTTTTAGCAGGAATAAGGGTTTTACCGTCAGTAAAAGGAATCTTGACCCCATAGATAAATTTATTCACCAGAATCTGATCACCGATCTGAAGCGTTTCCAGCATGGAGCCCGATGGAATCTTGAATGCCTGTATAAGAAAGGTACGAATAAACATGGCAATAATGACCGCAATAACGATTGCCTCTATATTTTCACGCAAAGAACTCTTCTTTTTTTCTGCCATTTTTTTCCCTTTATACTATTTTCTAATAGAACATGTGCTGAGGTTGAGTTAAAAAGAACTTAGCCTTCAGTATTGATTTTTTCAAAATATCGGCAATTTTTCGTGCCTTTACCATGCTTGACAGCGGTACCGTTGGAATTTTTTTACCTTTGAGAGTAATCGATCCACTTTTCAATTCTGCATAACTGACCTGACCATAGGACCGTGAAACGCCTTCAGGATAATCAAATCCATAATCAACAACCTGTGTAAAAATCTCTTCATCTGAAACCGCTGTGTATTTCAAAATCTCTTCATTCAGGATCGGAATGGGAATGCCAAATCCAATGGATAATGAACAGCCGTAACCTCTGATACTTTGCCCCACAAGCCATTCCGGAGACATTTCCTTTAAATCCCCAATAACCGAAAGGGTACCGGCAGGTTTAAGGGGAACACCATTCAGGCCTCTTTCAACATCCTTTTTATGCTGGGTTCCTGTCCAGGTGACATACCCCTGAGCACCACCTAAAAAAATACGGGTACCAACACCAATGGTTTTCAGATACGGGTCATTCAGCAAGGGGCTGAGTTCTCCTGATGTTGAATAATTGGCATTGCCCATGTCCGGTTTTAAGGTCCCCATATAGGTATATTTGATCTTCTCAGATCGATTGATGGCACAATTATAATTCTGATAGGCATTTCTGGGATTGCACAGCATTGCATTGGGAAGATCTTTCAGAGTAACGAGTTTCTCTATTTTCCGGTTGGGGTAGCAATCCGTGCCATAGCTTTCCGCCCTGATATGAACCTGTTTTCCGGCAACCAGATCCTGGATGACATGACCTCCGCCATAATTGAACTCCCCCGGATGACGTTTGTTCAAAGGATCATCCTCGCAGGTCTGAGTGACTCCGAGATAGCAATCCACAGCAGCAACCCCTGAATAGGCAAATACATTATTGAACCATGTCTTGGTCGTTCGGATAAGGGGTTTGGATTGACCGATATTGATAAATGCCCCTGAAGAGCACATGGGTGCAAAAGTGCCGGTTGTCACAACATCAACCTTTTTTGCCGCCTCCACAATCCCTTCTCGTTTTGCAATATCAATGATCTCTTCTGCCGTAACCACGACTGCTTCTCCGGCAGCGATTTTCCTGTTGATCTGTTCAATTGTTTTGTTTACTTTGTAATCATTCATAATAAACCTTTACCATTATATATCAGATCGCTTTTTTACTGCTTCTATTTTAGATGTAATATTCCAGACCCGAAGCAAGACTTCTTTTCAATAAGAATACCTATTTTTTCAGTAGGTTAGTAAATTTTATGCAAAATTACAGTAAAATAGCAGCTCTGCTTCAACTTATCAAGCAATTTTCCATTCTTGACTTTTAGGGTCCTAAAATATACTTTGGCCTCACAAACCATAATTTTGGACTCATTTATGAAGAATTATTTCTATAATTTAATTGATAGGCCCGACCCTGTTTTTTTTCTTATTGCAGGTCCTTGTGTAATTGAAGACTACGACACTACCTATCTGATCGCCCATACCCTGAAAACTATTTCAGCCCGGCTGAATATCCCGCTGATTTTCAAGGCATCCTTTGACAAGGCAAATCGGACATCTATCCAGTCCTACAGAGGGCCTGGCTTTGAAAAAGGGTTAAGCATCCTTGATGAGATTAAAAAGTCCCTTAATCTTCCGGTGATTTCAGATATTCATCTGCCTGAACAGGCAGAAAAAGCCGCAAAAGTCCTTGATGTAATTCAGATACCGGCATTCTTATGCAGACAGACGGATTTGATACTGGCTGCCTGCCGGACAGGCCTGCCGGTAAATATAAAAAAAGGACAGTTTTTATCCCCCCATGACTGTCGCAATATTCTCAACAAAGCAAAACAAACCGGCAATTTGGATATTTCCATCACCGAACGGGGGTCATCCTTTGGTTATAACAATCTTGTGGTGGATTTCAGATCTATTCCCATCATCAAGCAGATGGGAGTGCCAGTTATATTTGATGCGACCCACAGCGTCCAGCTCCCGGGCGGTTCTGCAGATTCTTCATCAGGAGAAAGGCAATATATTCCTGTTCTTGCCAAAGCCGCCATAGCCGCAGGAGTGGACGGATTATTCATGGAAACTCATCCCGAACCTGAAAAAGCCCTCTGTGATGGACCCAATTCCTTCCCGCTCAACGACATGGAAAACCTTTTATCTACTCTTCTTTCCATAAAAAAGGCGGTTGGATAAGCACATGAATTCCAAGCTTGCCGATATTCAATTATTATTGCTGGATGTGGATGGTGTTTTAACGGACGGCAGTATTACCTATTCCGACTCAGGAGAACAGATTAAGACCTTTAATTCAAGGGACGGATTAGGATTAAGGCTTTTAATGGATTCCGGCATCAAGGTCGGCATTATAACCGGACGCAGTTCAAAGGCTTTGGGATATCGATGTGAAAATTTAGGCATCACCTTATTATTTGAAGGTGTAAAAGATAAATCAGCAGCACTTGAAACCATCATCCTCGAAACCGGGATACCTGCCGGTAATATTGCCTTTGTTGGTGATGACCTTATTGACCTCCTGGTCATGAAAAAAGTAGGGGTTTCTTTTTGTGTTGCCGATGCTCCACAAGAGGTTAAACAACATTCCCAAATTGTCACCATCCGGGAAGGAGGTCATGGTGCTGTGAGGGAAATCTGTGAAAGCATCCTCAAAGCAAAAGGGTTCTGGGAAAAAATCATAGCTCGATATTTATCATGAAACAGTCAGCAAAACAAAAATTTACCTATTTTCTGATCGGGCTTCTGATATTCATGATTGTTGCTGTATCCGGATTTCTAATTTTCAATAAATTGCTGTCCGGACAATTGAAAATAAATGATATTAAAATAGATTCAACTGCTGCCTTGAAATTGAATATCCTAAAACAGGTCTCCAAAAAAAACGGGGTTACAGAATGGGAATTAACAGCCAAATCTGCCAGTCTTTTAAAAGATGAAGACAAAGCAGTTCTTGAAGATGTGGTGGTTGCTTTTTTTGCAAAAGAAAAGAAAAAGGTCGAATTGAAATCAGATACAGGCACGCTGAATACAAAAACCCATGACATGACTTTTTCTGATAATGTGGTGGTGACATATGTAACTGCTACGCTCCGAACTGATAAGTTGCATTATGATAAAAAAGAACATATAATAACCTCCAATGCTCGTGTGAGGCTTGAAAAGAGCGGTTCTTTCATTGAAGCGGATTCAATGAAAATATATTTGAATGACAACAGAATAATTTTTGAAGGGCGTATCCAGGGATCTTTCAATGAAAAGTTCAATATTCAATTTCAATAAATCAATACTCAATTATATATTCCTGCCTCTTACTATATGTGTGTCACTCTTATTGGGCATTGGAGCTGCCAATGCCGAGGAAAAAAATGAGCTCGATGATTCTCCCATTCACATCACCTCAGATAAAATGATTGCAGAAAAAGGGGCTTCCATGGTGGAGTTTATCGGGAATGTTGAAGCGACAAGGGATGACTCAATACTTCTTGCAGATTCCATGAAGGTCTATTTTGTGACAGACAAGAAAAAAGACAAAAAGAATGATACTCAAAGTAATATTACAAAAATTGTTTCCACTGGAAATGTCCGATACACATCCGGGGAACGTAAAGCCTTTGCAGATGAAGCCGTTTATACAACAATTGATGATGTCCTTGTTTTAAAAGGAAAAGCTCCACGACTCGAAACCGGTACAAGTTTTGTAACAGGAAAGAAAATCACCCTGTATCGAAAACAGGACAAGGTTATCGTTGAAAGTGACGGTCAAAAACGAGTTGAAGCACTCCTTAACCCTGAAGACAAGCCCGACAAAAAAAAATAATGACCCGACTCGTATTAAAAAATCTTATAAAAATCTATAATGGCAAAAAAGTTGTAGATGAAGTGAGTCTTTCGGTAAAGCAGGGTCAAGTTACCGGACTTCTGGGTCCAAATGGTGCCGGCAAAACTACAACTTTCTATATGACTGTCGGTTTAATCCGACCTGACAGCGGCAAAGTAACCCTTGACAGAGAAGATATCACCCGGCATCCGATGTATATCCGAGCACGGAAAGGAATTGGTTATCTTCCGCAGGAGTCGAGTATTTTCAGAAAATTGACGGTTGAGCAGAATATCACAGCCATACTTGAAGTTTTACCAAAAAACGGATTTAACATTGCACAAAAAGCCATGGATCTCATGAAAGAACTCGGAATCAGCAAGCTTGCCCATCAAAAAGCCAATTCCCTTTCAGGTGGAGAGCGGCGTCGGCTTGAAATTGCAAGGGTCCTTGCCACCGATCCTTTGTTCATTCTTCTGGATGAGCCATTTGCAGGAATAGACCCTTTGGCCGTGATTGATATCCAGCAGATTATTAATCAGTTGACTAAAAAAGGAATTGGCGTTTTAATATCAGATCATAATGTCAGAGAAACACTGGGTGTGTGTGACAATGCCTATATCATGGGGCAGGGAAAAGTCATAGAGTCAGGGAATCCTGATAAAATCATTTCTAGCGAAATAGCAAAAAAAATCTATCTGGGAGAAAACTTTAAACTCTAATATGGAACTTGGATTACAACAGAATCTGATTTTAAGCCAACAGCTTGTCATGACACCTCAGCTTCAGCAGGCGATCAAGCTGCTTCAATTGTCTCGCCTTGAGCTCGCTGAAATGATCCAACAGGAAATAGAGCAGAATCCAGCACTGGAAGAAGCAGGACCAGACGAGGTTTCAGACAGAAAAATGCCTGACCTGGAAACCGAACCCATTGCTCCTGAAAAAGAAATCCGTGTCAAAGAAATCACCATTGAAGAAAAAGTAAGATCCGACACAGACTGGGAAAGCTATATTAATGAATATAATTCCACAGGAAAACTGTATATTGAATCAGAAAATAAAGACGCTCCTAACTATGAAGCCTTTACAATGGAAAAAAAGACGCTTGAAGATCACCTTCAATGGCAGCTCAGACTTTATGGGTTTTCAGATTTGGAAGAAAAAATTGGTCATACGCTTATCGGTAATCTTGACAGGGATGGGTATCTGCGCAGTGACATAGAAGAGGTTGCTCAGACTTGCAATTCTGATGTTCCCCTTGTAGAAAAAGTGCTTTCCATACTTCAAACCTTTGATCCTCCGGGCGTTTGTGCCAGGAATCTTTGTGAAACCCTGCTGATTCAAGTGAAGCAGCTCGGCATTGATAATCCCATCATTATCGAGATTATACAGCATCATCTTAAAAATCTTGAGAACAGAAACAGTAAAAAAATTGCAAAAGCATTAAAAATATCCATCGATGACGTCAGGGCAGCCGTAAAAATCATTCAGTACCTTGAACCCAAACCCGGCCGTGCTTTTTCAACCGATGAACCTTCCTATATTACTCCGGATATATACGTTTACAAATTTGGAGATGATTTTAAAATCGTAATGAATGACGATGGCCTGCCAAAACTGAGAATCAACCGATTTTATAAAAATGCAATAGCTGACGGCCACAAAATCTCAAAGGATGCAAAAAACTATCTTAATGAGAAAATGCAATCCGCCTCCTGGCTCATAAAAAGCATTCAGCAGCGTCAAAAGACCATATTTCTCGTAATGGAAAGTATTTTAAAATTCCAACGAGAGTTTTTTGAAAAAGGCATCGCTTATTTAAAGCCATTGATTTTAAAAGATATTGCCGAAGATATTGAAATGCATGAATCCACCATAAGCCGTGTCACTACCAATAAATATGCCTATACCCCCCAGGGACTGTTTGAACTCAAATATTTTTTTAATTCCTCAATTGAACGGACGGGTGGAGATTCTATGGCCTCTGCCAGCGTAAAAGACAAAATTAGGATTTTAATTGAAAAGGAAAATCCTGAAAATCCTTTAAGCGATGACAAAATTGCACTGATTCTACAGAATTCTGATCTCCAGATCGCCCGAAGGACTGTTGCTAAATACAGGAAGGTATTGAATATCCTTCCATCAAATAAACGCAAACAACTTTAGGGAGACTTTTATGCAAACAACGGTTACCTTTAAACAGATAGACCCCTCAAGTTCCTTAAAAGCCTATGTACAAAAAAAACTGGAAAAATTTGATAAAATGGTGGAAAGCCCAGCCGAAGCGTATGTCGTGCTTTCTGTTGAGAAAATCAGACATATTGCTGAAATTACATTGACTTATGATAAAGTAAGAATTCATGCCAAGGAAGAATCAGAAAGCATGTATTCATCCATTGATGCATTGATGGATAAGGTCCGGATGCAGATCAAAAAAAATAAAGAAAAAATAAAACGACACATGTCCGGCAAAAAGCAGAGTATAAAGGACGAATCATCAGATGAGATTCCACTGGAACTGGAAATTAAGAATGTTCCCGACCATCAGATCATTCTGGAAACAATTGACTATAAACCAATGGACATAGAAGATGCCGTTGTTGAGCTAAATTCAGGAAAACAACCTTTTTTTGTTTTCAACAATGCGAGAACCGAACGGGTGAACGTCCTGTACAAACACAACAATGGAAAGCTCGGATTAATCCAGCCCAAAGGATAATTCATTAAATGAAATTCAGCCAAATTCTTGATAAAAGAGCCATAATTGCAGATCTCACCGCCTCTGATAAAAAAGGGGCGATTGATGAATTATCCGGTGCCGTTTCAACAACAACATCTGCATCAGCAAAAGATATCGCTGCTGTTCTCATGGAACGTGAGCAACTCGGTAGCACAGGAATCGGCGGAGGAATCGCAATCCCCCATGGCAAGCTTGCTTCGGTCAAATCTATCCGCATAGGATTCGGACTCAGCAAAAAAGGGGTTCAATATGACTCCCTCGATAATAAACCCGTTCATCTTTTTTTCCTCTTGCTCACTCCTGAAAATTCTGCTGGTGAACATCTTAAAGTTCTGGCACAGATTTCCAAACTTTTAAAAATGGATCAATTTAAAAAAAAGCTTCTCGCTGCTGATTGCACTGATGCCATTTATGATATTATCATTGAGCAGGATGAAGACTTTTAAATCCAATGCAAAAAGTTTATATCATAACCGGTCTGTCCGGGTCTGGGAAAACAACAGCTATTCAGGCATTTGAAGATGCTTCGTTTTATTGCGTCGACAATATGCCCATCCAACTGTTGCAAAAATTTCTTGATCTTCCTTTAAAGGAAAACCCTGAAATTAAAGGCCTTGTTTTTGTGATGGACATGAGAAGCAAGGATTTTATTTTAAACTATGGGTCCGGTATCTTATCACTTGAAGATCGAGGAATCTCACTCAGGATTATCTTTCTTGAAGCAGATGAAGACACATTGTTTAAAAGATACAGTGAAACCCGCCGTCAGCATCCGGTTTCAAATGAAAAAAGCCTTCTTACCAGTATAAAACGCGAAAAAGAAATGATGTTGCCCATAAAACAAACAGCACATCATATTATCAATACAACCGGATTAAATACTCATCAGCTTAAATCCCGGATTCTTGATTTGATCAATGATGGATGCACCATATCATGCCTGACAAAAATAAATGTGGTTTCTTTCGGGTATAAATATGGTATTCCATATGATGCAGATCTTATTGTTGACATGAGATTTCTTGCAAATCCTTATTTTGTTCCGGAGCTTAAGTATCAGGATGGTGAATCTGAAGCTGTCCGACAATTTGTTTTATCCAATCATGAAACCATCGCCTTTCTGGAAAAATATTTAAATCTTCTTGATTATTTAATTCCGCTTTATAAAAGAGAAAACAAAGCCTATCTGACACTTGCCCTTGGCTGCACAGGAGGAAGACACAGAAGCGTCGCCATTGCAAGAAATATTTTTGAACATTTAAATAAAAAAGGACTGAATCCAGGTCTGATCCACAGAGACATTGACCGGGATTTAAAAGAAACATGATCGGTATACTTTTGGTCACTCATGCAAATTTAGGAACCTCATTAATTGAAACGGTAGAATTTATTTCAGGAAAAAAAGAAGACAACTTATCAGCGGTTTCAATTAACATTATGGATGATCCGGAAAACCTCAGGAAAAAAATAAAAAAAGCAATATCCGATGTTAAAACAGATAAAGGCGTCATTATATTCACGGATATGTTTGGCGGAACTCCTTCCAACCTTAGTTATTCATTTCTCGAAGAGGGTAAAATTGAAGTGATATCCGGCGTTAATATTCCAATTCTTTTAAAAGCAGTTAATTCAAGATCAAAAATGAATATGGAAACATTGACATCTGTTCTTGTCGAGCACGGTAAGAAGAGCATCTCTCTTGCCAGTGGAATTTTAAAAGGCACAAAAAGAGCGTAATTTTTTATTATCCCCCAATTATCAAGGAGGTCACAAATGACGATCAAATTAGGTATAAATGGATTTGGCAGAATCGGCAGGATGGTTTTTCGTGCAGCATTTAACAACCCCGACGTTGAGGTAACGGCCATTAACGATCTTACCGACACCAAAACCATTGCCCATCTTCTTGAATACGATTCGGTTCATGGATTATTGAATAAGAAAGTGACATCGACGGATGATTCTATTATTGTCGAAAACAAAGTCACAAAAGTGACTGCCCTCAAAGACCCGGGTCAGATTCCATGGAAGGATGCCGGTGTGGATATTGTCTGCGAATGCACGGGCTTTTTCCGGGACCACGACAGTGCATCAAAACATTTTAACGGCGGGGCCAGAAAAGTATTGATTTCAGCACCAGCCGACAAACCGGATATCACCATTGTAATGGGTGTCAATCAGGAAATGTATGACCCTGCTTCTCACCACATTATTTCAAATGCATCCTGCACAACCAATTGTCTTGCACCAGTTGCAAAAGTTATCCTTGAAAATTTCGGTATTGTTTCAGGCATGATGACAACCATTCATTCCTATACTGGTGACCAGCGGATTCTTGATTTCCCTCATAAAGACCTGAGACGGGCGAGAGCAGCAGGTCTATCCATGATCCCAACCACAACAGGTGCAGCCAAGGCCGTAGCATTGGTGTTGCCGGAATTAAAAGGCAAACTGAACGGATTGTCTGTCCGGGTACCGACCCCAAACGTTTCTCTGGTTGATTTTGTGGCAGTGACAGAAAAAACCGGCCTTACCAAAGAAGATATCAACCGTGCTTTGGAAAAAGCTTCCAAAGGAAATCTGAAAGGAATATTGGGATATTGTGATATCCCTCTTGTTTCCATTGATTTTAATTCGAATCCGCTTTCCTCGATTGTTGATGCGGACTGTACCGATGTAATCAACGGCAATATGATAAAAATCTATTCCTGGTATGACAATGAAACCGGCTATTCCACCAGGATGGTTGATCTTGCCGTCATGGTCGGAAAATCCCTATAATCGGATGGGAGGCAAAAAATGAATAGAATCCCATTCATTTCGGGTAACTGGAAAATGTATAAAACCGGGTCAGAAGCGGTTGAAACTGCAAAAAAACTTGTAGATCTATGCTTTGATGTAAAGAATGTTGAAGTCATGATTGCACCCAGTTTTCTCTCTTTACCTCTGGTTGCAGCCTGTGTACAAGGAACACATGTAAAAATCGGAGCTCAAAACCTTTATTTTGAGAAGGAAGGCGCATTCACTGGAGAGGTTTCAGCCGGAATGATCAAAACTGCCGGAGCCGAATACGTAATTATCGGTCATTCTGAAAGGCGACAATATTTCGGTGAGACGGATACAAGTGTCTGCAGAAAGCTAAGATCTGCTATTAATGAAGGTCTGAAGCCTATTATGTGTATCGGGGAAACAGAAACCGAGAGAGATCAAGAAAAAACGTTTTTGATACTTGACAAACAGGTGTCGGATGGGTTAAAAGGCTTTGGTTCCGATGAACTTAAAGACTTGGTACTGGCCTATGAACCTGTGTGGGCCATTGGAACAGGAAAGACGGCGAATACAAAACAGGTTAATGAAGTTCATCAGTATTTGAGGTCTTTATTGTGTAAGTCGTTTTCAAAGGATTTTTCAAGCCGGACAAGAATTTTATATGGCGGCTCGGTTAAGCCTGAAAATGTAAAAGAACTGATGAGCATCAAGGATGTTGATGGTGCGCTGGTAGGTGGCGCAAGCCTTGATCCTGACAAGTTCATTAAAATTATAAAATATTATTTATAGGGAATATGACAACTTTAATAGTCACTATCCATGTTACCGTCTGTATCCTTTTGGTACTGATTGTATTGTTACAAAGCGGTAAAGGAGCTGCAATGGGGGCTTCTTTTGGTGGAGGAGCAGGGCAGACACTATTTGGCGCCACAGGTCCTGCAACAATTTTGACCAAAATCACAACCGCCGTTGCCATTATCTTTATGATAACATCTCTGTTACTGGCTTATTTATCCGGTAATCAATCAGAGACCTCAGTCATGGAAAAAACCACTGCACCGATTGAACAGAAGACTGAATAACCTATATCGAATAGATTCAATGCCGAAGTGGTGGAATTGGTAGACACGCACGCTTGAGGGGCGTGTGGGGCAACTCGTGGGAGTTCAAATCTCCCCTTCGGCACCATAAATTACAGAAGCCACGGGCAGTCATTGTTCGTGGCTTTTGTGTTTGATCGGGATTAACCGGCAAGATGAGTAAAAACGACAGAAGAAATTGCTTTAAATGTGAATTCTTCTATATCACCTGGGATTCACAGCATCCGAACGGCTGTAAGGCCATGAGGTTTAAAACCAGGGCATTGCCCAGTGTTGTCGTTTTTCAATCATCGGGGAAACCCTGTGCCTTTTATCAAGAAAAAAAACCCAGGTTGCCTGATTCACCTTGAATTATTTATTTCCTTGTTTATATTAAACGATTATGAAAGAAGACAATGATATCCGATCGCAAGATCCAAAAAAAATAGAAAAAGAACTGGGCGAGTTTCTGAATAAAAAATTCGGCGGAACCGTAA
>JFJP01036264.1_pt1 | contig 13764 bp, 15 predicted proteins | sample 431651 | NCBI WGS metagenome assembly JFJP01 (sample SAMN02602958, study PRJNA72255) | Microbial mat metagenome, whole genome shotgun sequencing project. | biome: fresh water; feature: sink hole; material: water; isolation source: purple microbial (photo- and chemosynthetic) mats found in... | reverse complement strand
TTGGTACGACACCCCGCTCGGTTTCCATCCCTGGAAGTTCATCTACAAGCAGTAGTCGCTCCAATCGGATATCGGGGTCACCGTCGACGCCTTCGCGCCGGGGGTGACCCTTTTTCGGGTATATGCCCGAAGGGTGTCAGCCATATTTTTGTAAAGGAAAAGGCAGTATGTCAAAGTTTATCATCCGGCGATTCCTGAGTCTCATACCGACCATGTTCGTCATCATTACGATCAGCTTTTTCCTGATCCGTTTTGCTCCCGGAGGCCCGTTCTCCGGCGAAAAGAACCTGCCCGAGCAGGTGATTGAAAATATGCTCAAGAAGTATCACATGGACGAGCCTCTTTTCAATCAATATTTACGGTATTTCGGCGATGTCCTTCGCGGCGACTTCGGTCCCTCGCTCAAATACAAGGAAACGACCGTCAACGAGCTCATCGCCCAGACCTTTCCCAATTCGATAATCCTCGGTTCCCTCGCCCTGGCCCTCGCCCTGTTCCTGGGAATCGGTTTCGGCATCATCTCGGCGCTCAAGCAGAACAAGTGGCAGGATTACGCGACCATGTCCCTCGCGGTCCTCGGCATTTCGGTACCGTTGTTCGTCATCGGTCCCATACTGCAGGTCGTGTTCGCCCTCAAACTCCAATGGGTCCCGGTAGCGGGCTGGATAGGCCGCAACTGGCCGCTCACCCTCATCCTTCCCGTAATCACCCTCGCATTCCCCTATTTCGCCTATATCGCCCGTCTATCGCGGGCCAGCATCCTCGAGGTGCTCCGCTCGGATTACGTGCGCACCGCGCGGGCGAAGGGACTGAAGGAATCGGTCGTCATCGTCAAGCATGTCCTCAAAGGCGCGATGCTTCCTATCGTTTCGTATCTCGGTCCGGCCTTCGCGGGCATCCTCACCGGATCCCTCGTAGTCGAATCGGTATTCGCGATTCCCGGCGTCGGCAGGGTGTTTGTCCAGTCCGCCCTCAACCGCGACTATCCGCTCATCATGGGCGAAGTCGTCATATTCGGCCTCATTCTTGTCGTCATGAATTTCATCGTAGACATCGTGTACGGATTGCTCGATCCGCGTATTTCATATAAATAGGAGAACGGAATGAAACCCACCATCAACTCGGAAAGAAACGAGTTCAATCAACAGGTGAAGCCCGTTTCCCTATGGGCTGACGCCTGGAAACGGCTCCGGAAAAACAGGATGGCCCTCATCGGCTTGTGGATAGTCGTATTGTATTCGGTAATAACCATCGCGGCGCCCGTCCTGCCCATCAACAGCCATGTCGCGCAGGAACTGTACCATTCGAATCTGCCTCCTTCTTTCAGAAGCGCGGGCCTCGTCGCTCGCGAAAAAACCGAAAATCGCCTCAAGGAAATCGAAAAACTGGTGCTTGCCGGCCGCGATGACCTGAAAAAAGAATACGATACGGTCAAGCAGGATCTCGGGGAACTCAATGCGGATATCGCCGTCAACCCGGTGCACGACCGCGTGTATATCCTCGGAACCGACAATCTCGGCCGCGATATGCTCGCCCGCACGATTTACGGCGGCAAGATATCCATGATGGTCGGTCTTGTCGGCACCCTCGTCGCGGTGTTTCTCGGCATCATCGTCGGCGCGGTCGCCGGATATGCCGGTGGAAGGCTCGACAATTATCTCATGCGTTTCGTGGACATCATGTACGGAATGCCCTACATGCTTATCGTCATCATCATGATGGCCGTGTTCCGCAAGGAAGGACGCAGTTCCATCGTGATCCTCTTCGTCGCGATAGCGCTCGTTTCGTGGCTGCAGATCGCCCGGGTCGTCCGGGGCCAGATGATCAGTCTCAAGAACGCCGAGTTCGTTGAAGCGGCCCGCTCGATGGGCGCCAGTTCGGGCCGGATCATATTCAGGCATCTGTTGCCGAATACGATGGGCGTCATCATCATATTCGCCTCCCTGTCGCTTCCGAGTTTCATCATGAGCGAATCCTTCCTTTCGTTCCTCGGCCTCGGCGTTTCCGCTCCCGACGCCTCCTGGGGTACGCTCGTGTCCGAAGGGGTGAAGGGAATGGAACTGTATCCCTGGAACCTCCTGGTGCCGGCGATAGCGATGACCATTTTCCTCTTTGCCATGAATTTTCTCGGCGACGGCCTTCGCGATGCGCTCGATCCGCAGAGCAAGAACCGGACCTGACGAATGAATATCCGAAGGAGCTGCATATGACCGATGAAGTGATACTTCAGGTTAAAGACCTAAAAACATATTTTCATGTGGACGAAGGCATAGTGAAGGCGGTCGACGGCGTCAGCTTCGACCTGCACAAGGGCGAAACGCTCGGCATCGTCGGCGAGTCCGGCTCGGGCAAGAGCGTGACGAACCTTTCCATCATAAACATGATCCCGAATCCGCCCGGAAAGATAATGGGCGGCGAGGTGCTCTTCCGCGGCCAGGATCTGGTCAAGATGAACATCAAGGAACTGTCGAAACTGCGGGGAAACAAGATTTCGATGATCTTCCAGGATCCGATGACTTCCCTCAATCCGTTTCTCCGCATCTCCACGCAGATGATCGAGACGATCGTCCTGCACCAGGGCCTGACCAAAAAAGCCGCGCGGGAGAAGTCCATCGAAATGCTGAAGCTCGCCGGCATACCCACCCCCGAAAAGCGCATCGACAACTATCCGCACCAGTTTTCGGGCGGCATGCGTCAGCGCGTCATGATCGCGATGGGTCTCTCGTGCAACCCGGAAATCCTGATCGCGGACGAACCGACGAGCGCCCTCGACGTGACCATTCAGGCCCAGATCCTCGAGCTGATGCAGGAACTCTCCGAACGGCTCGGAACGGCGGTCATACTGATTACCCATTCGCTCGGAGTTGTCGCCGGCATGTGCCACTCCCTGTGTGTCATGTACGCGGGCCGCATCGTCGAGCGCGGCACCACCGAGGAAATTTTCGCGGATCCCAAACATCCCTATACCAAGGGACTGATCAATTCGGTACCCCGGCTCGACGTCGAGTCGGACGAGCGCCTGACCTCCATCAAGGGACAGCCGCCGAACGTGATAAACCTGCCGGACTGCTGCCCGTTCTTTCCCCGGTGCGATTTCGCGAAGGATATCTGCAAGACGAAGTATCCGCCGGCCACCGATCTCGGAAACGGCCGCGTGGTCAATTGCTGGCTCTATGCCGGGGAGGAAAAATGAAAGACGAAGAAGTCCTCCTGGACGTACGCAACCTCAAGATGCATTTTCCCTTTTCGGACGGTTCTTTCTGGAACCGCAAGAACGGTTCGATCTACGCCGTGGACGGAGTGTCGTTCACCCTGAAAAAGGGCGAGACCATCGGTCTCGTCGGGGAATCCGGCTGCGGCAAGTCGACCATCGCGCGGGCGATCGCCCAGCTCCACAAACCGACTGAAGGCGAAGTTATTTTCCGCGGCAAGGACCTGACGAAGATATCCAGGCACGAGATGCTCGAATCGCGCCAGTACATGCAGATGGTTTTCCAGGATCCCTACGCATCGCTCAATCCGCGCATGACCGCCGGGGACATCATCGCCGAGCCGATGAAGATTTTCCGGAACCGCGGGCTCGGTACCTTCGCGAAGGACGAGATCAACGAACGGGTGGAGCACTTGATGGAACGCGTCGGCCTGTCGCGGTTTTTCCGCAACCGGTATCCGCACGAATTCTCCGGCGGCCAGCGCCAGCGCATAGGCATCGCCCGCGCCCTCGCCCTCAAGCCCGAGCTGCTTCTGTGCGACGAGCCCGTTTCGGCCCTCGACGTTTCCATCCAGGCCCAGATACTGAATCTGTTCAAGGACGTGCAGGAGGAATTCGGCCTGACGTATCTCTTCATCGCCCATGACCTGTCGGTAATCAAGTACATCTCGGACCGGGTCGCGGTGATGTACCTCGGCCGAATAGCCGAGCTGTCGGACGCGAAGCTCCTGTACGCCAAACCTCTCCATCCCTATACCGAAGCGCTCCTGTCCGCGGCTCCCATCCCGGATCCGGTGATCGAACGGAAACGCAAACGCATCATACTGCAGGGCGACCCGCCGTCACCCGACCAGAAACGCGTCGGCTGTTATTTTTACGACCGCTGCGCCAAGCGAAAGCCCTGCTGCGTCGAAAACATCCCTGAGCTCCGGGAAGTCGAGCCGGGACACCAGGTGGCCTGTTTCCTGTATTTCGACCCCAAGTGACGAATCGTTGAATCGACGAAAATGACTAAGCCGGTCGCGGATTGAAACCGCGACCGGCTTTTTTTGGTTATGTCATGGGGGGATCAGTCGCGATAGGGGATGCCGCAGAGCTCCGAGACGCGCCGGGCAAGGGCAATTAGCCGCTGCCGGGAGCGGATGCCCGAGTCGTCGACCGCGAGTGTCGTGCCGTCCTTCAGTTCGATCATGAAGCGGATTCGGACACGGGAACCCGGATTGAACGGGATGAGCGACGGTCTGACGATGCCCGTATCCATTTTTTCGAGCAGGGCGCCGGTTTTCGTCTGGTCGAGTTCTCCTTTCATGAACGCCGAAACGGACAGACATTCGATTTCGTCCCTGTTCCATTCTTTTTTCGCGAGAAACGGAAAGACGCCGGTCGCATACGTGACGGTATTCCCGTCCGGCCTGAATATCCAGAGTTCGGTGTACAAGGCGCCGAGCAGGGCGATGATGGCGACAAGCAGTCCCGGTAAGGAAACGCTCCCGTACAACGTGCTTGCCGACGAAACAAAGAGGGAAATGGCCGCGAAGACAAACCTGAAGAGCGGATGGATGCGGTATTCGACGGTTCCCTCGGCCGTCTTTTTTTCCGAGAGGGGAATTTCCATGACGCTACGCCTTTTTCGCCGATTTGGGCGTCAGGCTCCAGATTACCCACAACAGAACCAGCGTAACTACGGTGGAGAGGGTGAAACTGGCGGTGCCTTTCGCAATATCGGGGAAGAACAGGTCAAGATCGAGAATATCGAATAAATTGAAGGCCTTCAGGTTCAGGGTCGCAAGCGAGTGGATCGCAAGAAGCACAAGGTGAATCGCCGCCGATAAAAGCAAAAGCACCCCGAGGGAACGTGAAATTCGCGATTGAAGAAGATGTTTCATTGACTTCAATATAGTTTTCCCTGCCGCTTAAGTCAATCTTCGGGGTGCTTTTACGCATTCTCCGGCGACAACGCAGATGCAGGAACTTATCACCTCAGAGAGGCTGACTTCGATGTCGAAATTCGTCAGTTACGGTTCGCGGGAAATCACTTAAAAAAATTGACGTCAACCGTTCTATGCCGTATATTTGTTACAGGAGGATAACAATGTTTAACGAGAAATTGAAGAAAGCGATAAACGAACAAATCAACAAGGAATTCTACTCTTCGTATCTGTATCTGGCCATGGCGGCGCATTTCGACGCGAAGGCCCTTCCCGGTTTCGCCAAATGGATGAAGCTGCAGGCTGCCGAAGAATGGACCCACGGCATGAAATTTTATGAATACCTCTACGAGGTGGGATCGGCGGTCGAGCTCAAGGCCATCGAAATGCCCCCGGCGCAGTTTACGACGCCGAAGGAGATTTTCCAGCAGGTTTTGGCCCACGAGCAACTCGTTACCGCATCCATAAATTCGATTTTCGAACTATCAAAGTCAGAAAAAGACTCGAAAACCGAACTCATGCTGCATTGGTTCATCAACGAACAGGTCGAGGAGGAAAAGAACGCACGCGACATTCTCGACAAGCTCGAGATGTCCGGTAACAATTCGTTCGGCATCATGTTCCTCGACCAGCATGTCCTGGGTTCGAGAAAATAGCAAAGACCGTCACTTGACGAAAGCGGCTTCCGGAATGTCCGGAAGCCGCTTTTTTTTCATGATATCAGATGAACAGGTTGACTCCGCTCGTGGATGCCGCTTCCATATAGGTCGCGACGCCGCTTATCTCGACTCCGTCGAGCAGTTCTTCGGCGGCGATTCCCATGATGTCCATCGACATCTGGCAGGCGATCATCCGTACACCGGCCATGCGCGCCTGGGCGTACATGGATTCCAGCTGGTCGACATTTTTCTGCTTCATGCGGAATTTCATCATTTTCGGTCCGGCTCCGCCGAAGTTCATGCTCGAGAGGGCGAGGGACTTCATGCTTTTGGGAAGCATCATGCCGAACATGAAACCGAGCAAGTCTTTTTTGACCGGCGGGGCCTTTTTCTTGCGGAGCACCGACAATCCCCAGAAGGTGAAGAACATGGTGACGGTTTTTCCGGTGGCAGCCGCTCCGTTTGCAAGGACGAACGAGGCGAGAGCCTTGTCCATGTCGTTCGAGAATACGATGAAGGTCGCTCCCGACTTGTCGGCGAATACCGCGCGCGTGTCGTGGGCAAGGATCTGTCCCTTTTCGATGACGGCTTCGATCATGCCGCCCGCCGTTTCGAGGGATACGAGCTCGTTTCCGGTCAACGTACACCAGGACTTGACGTCGCGGGCGAATCCGGGATCGGTCGCCTTCATCTTGAGGCGGTCGCCGGGCGACAGGACGTCCATTTCCTGCTTGAGCCTGATGATCGGGCCCGGGCACTGCAGGCCGCAGGCGTCTACCGTGACGGATTTCTCGCCCATAGAGCGTCTCGGGCTGCCGTCTTCCTCGGTCACCGAAATATTCTTGTCGAAAATCGCCGGTCGGACGGCTGCGGGCGGTGTCTTGCAAACATTTCCCGGACAGTTGACGAGGTAATCCAGTTCCGCCGTAGCCGCCTTCCATGTCTTGTAGCCGCCGGTGAGGTTGACCGCGTTGTCGAATGAATTCTGGCGGAGGATGCGTTCGGCGAGGTAGCCGCGAAGACCGATGGCGCACATGACGACGACGGGCTTGTCATGGGGAACTTCGGCGAGGCGCGTGCGCAGTTCCGTGTGGGGAATGTTGTACGCTTTTTCCATCGCTCCAAGCGAGAATTCCTCGCGGGAGCGTACGTCGAGCATGAACGCGCCGTTCTTGCGGAGCTCTTCGGCTTCGCGCCAGGTGACGGTCTTCGAAAACCCGTCGAATACGTTTTCGGCTATGAAGCCGACCATGTTGACCGGATCCTTCGCGCTCGAGAACGGCGGGGCGTATGCCTGCTCGAATTCCGCAAGGTCGGTGACGGTTCCGTCTTTCTTTATGTACGCCGCGAGGACGTCTATCCGTTTGTCGACTCCGTCGAAACCGACCGCCTGTCCGCCCCACAGTTTACCAGTTTCGGGATGGTACAGGATCTTGACGCAGAGCTGCAGGGACTTGGGATAATAACCGGCATGGCTTCCCGCATGGGTTACCGCCTGGGCGAAGGGCAGGTTCGCCCGCTGCAGGTTTTTCTCGGTGAGCCCCGTGGACGCCACGGTAAGGTCGAAAATCTTTGCGATGCTCGTTGCGATCGTTCCGCCGTAGGGACTGACGTTTCCCTTGACGATATTGTCGGCGCACAGGCGCGCCTGCTTGTTCGCCGGACCGGCGAGGGGGACGGTTATGGCCGTTCCGAGGAGCGGGCTCATGAACTCTATCGCGTCGCCTACCGCGCGGATCGAGGGATCCGACGTGGTGAAATATTGGTCGACCTTGATCGCCCCGTTCTGTGCCAGGGCGAGATCCGCCGTGCGGGCGATGGCGGTATCGGGTCGTACGCCGATGGAAAGGATGACGAGGTCGGTATCGATCGATACGCCCGAGGCCAATTTTACCGAAAGGGCGGAACCCCGTCGCTCGAAGGCGGAAACCCCGTCTTTCAGCTGGAGGGTGATCCCCTTGTCCCGCATGTGCTGCTGGACGATGGCGGCCATATCGTAGTCTATGACGTTCATGACCTGTTCGAGGGCCTCGACGACGGTCACCTCGAGGCCGCGTTCCTTCATGTTCTCGGCCATTTCGAGGCCGATGAATCCGCCGCCGACGACGACCGCCCGTTTCGTTTCTGCAAGGTCGATTTTGGCCTTTATGGCGTCGATGTCGCTGACAGAGCGGAGGGAGAGTATCGCCGGATCGTCGATTCCCGGTATGGGAGGGCGCATGGGCGCCGCACCGGGGCTGAGGATGAGCGTATCGTAATACTGGTCGTACACGGACCCTGATTTGAGGTTCTTGACATGGACCGTTTTCGCGGTACGGTTGATGGATTCGACTTCGTGCAGCACCTTGACGTCGACATTGAGCGATTCCTTGAATTTTTCGGGGGTCATGACGAAGAGGCGCGACCGTTCGGTTATGACCTCGCCGGCATAGTAGGGAAGCCCGCAGTTCGCGTAGCTGATATATTCCCCGCGCTCGAACATGATTATCTCCGCGCTCTCGTCGAGCCGGCGCAGCCGCGCCGCCGTTCCCGCGCCTCCGGCGACACCGCCCACAATTACATATGTAGCCATTCGTAAGCCTCCTTGAATGCCTTTTTAAGTATTGGTCTCTTTTTGGGTGAATGCAAGCTCTTCCGGTATGTCGATGCCGGAACACTTGTAAGTCGTGACTATTTTTTCGCCCTGCCGGGTCAGCAGTACCGAGATGCCCCTCCGGTCCCCGTCGGAAATCTTGCGCGTGATGTATTTCCTTTCGTCGAGGTCGTTGAGGATCCTGGTAAGGCGGGAAGGGGAAAGGTCCAGTTCCTGCGCGAGCAGTCCCGGTTCCTGTATGCCTCTGTTTATGGAGCAGAGGCAGAGGGCATCGTTGAGGGAAAGGCCGGTTTCGGTCTTGAGGTTGTCCTCGAAACGCTTGAGCGCGCTTTGTATCTTGCGGATGGAGCACAGGTCCAGCATGTCGTATTTTCCTCAAGCAATATTTGCTTGAAGCAACTATATATCCGTCCATGCCGGTTTGTCAAGAAGAAACGAGCACTTTCATTTTCTGGGCATTGACGACTGCGTGTCCTTTTGCGTGATTGTTGAAATATATCTGCACGAGGCGCGACTCTTTACCGAGCGAATCGACGAGTGGTACGAAGCGTTCGATCTCTCCGTCGGAATAGAGGTAATCGTAACGATCCCTTGCGTTCGTCCCGTGCCAGGTTTCGCCGTTGCGGCCGTGCAGCCGGAGGTATGCACAGTCGCCGGTGACGACACGATCGGCAAGGGGCAGCGAACGGAGCGCCGGCAGGTCGCAGACGCACCAGCCGACACCGCGTTTGCGCAGGCCATCGTACACCCGGCCGTTTTGCCAGGATCGATGCCTGAATTCCGCGACGAGCGGAAGCCCTTCGAGTTCCGTGACGAGGTTGTCCAGGTAGCGCCGTTCGTCCACGCTGTAATGGAAGCTCTGCGGAAACTGGAGGAGGACGGAAAGGAGGAGTCCCCGGTTGACCAGCGGATGGAGGGCCTGCCTGAATTGCTGCGCGCTGTCGCGCCATGCCGAGACGGATATGGCATGCGTCAGGGACTGGTGCGCCTTGACGGAAAAACGGAGCTTTCCCTTGGACCGGGCGACCATCGAAGCCATCTGGCGTTCGTCCGGCATCCCGTAATACGTGTAATTGAGTTCGAGCGCGTTGAAGTGCTCGGTATAGAACGCGAGAAATTCCTCGCGGGGCATGTCGGGGGGATAGAGGATACCCCGCCATTCAGGATAGTCGTAGCCCGAGGTGCCGATGCAGATTTCCGCCATGGTCAGTGCACCTCGGGGATTACGGAGATGTCGGTGGTATATGCGGGCGAGAGGAATTTTCGCTTCATGTTCCAGGCGCGGTTGTCGCGGAAGCCGATACCCATGCGGAGCATGTTGCGGCCGTAGCGCGCGTTGACCGTATCGAAGCACTTCATGATCGCCTGTTTCCGGGGACGCGCTGCGTCGGTTTCGAAAAAATCCTGCTGGATGACGGTATCGTCCTCGAGGCCGAGGAGATTGACCATCACCTTCCGGTATCGGCAGCCGCTCCGGTATTGCCGCCGGAGGAGTTCGATGGCGGTGCCGAGGATGTCCGGCAAAAAGGACGTGGGCGAGGGGAGGCTCGCCGACATCTGGCTGCAATGCTGCGGGCCCGCTTCGTCCCAGGGATTCGTCATGAGGTACACCGAGATGAATTTGGCCGCGCTGTGCTCGGCCCGCATGCGGCTGACCGCTTCCTGCGTGTAGGCGGCAAGTGCCTGTTCGAGTTCCTCAAGGTCGAAAACGGCTTCGCCGAAGGATTTGGACGAACAGATGTTCTGCCGCCGTTCGCGCTCCTGCATTTCGATGGCCGGTATGCCGTTCAGTTCCTGCACGGTGCGGAAACCGGTTATCGTCAGGTTCTTTTTCGCCAGAAGGAGGGGATAGCGCTGGAGGTCGAGGGCCGTGCGGATGCCGTGGCGTTCGAGGAGGGCTTGCTTGGCCCAGCCGATTCCCCAGATGTCTCCGACGGGATATTTCCCCAGTTCGCCCTCCGCGTCCATTTCGGCATACGAGAGCACGCCGCCCCGTTTTTTCGCCAGCTTGTTGCAGAGCTTCGCGAGGGTGCGCGTCGGTCCGATTCCGACGGAAACCGGCATGCCGGTTTCCTTCATCACCGTATTCCGTATGTGCGTGGCGATTCCCGTAAAGTCGGGGCATTTCCATTCGGGATAATAGAGGAAGCATTCGTCGATCGAATAGATTTCGACGTCGGGGCAAAGCCGGTTGTAGATGGCGACGAGGCGCGCGCTGATGTCCGCATAGAGGGTATAGTTCGAACTGAATACCGCAACCTTCTTCCGGTCGCATTCCTCGGCCACCTTGAAATACGCGTCCCCCCGGCGGAATCCGGCGGTTTTCGCCTCGTCGTTCAGGGCGATGATGATGCCGTCGTTGTTCGAAAGCACCACGATGGGCTTTCCGGCAAGGTCGGGCCGGAAAAGACGTTCGCACGAGGCGTAAAAACTGTTTGCGTCGATGTGAAAAATCATAGCTGTCTGACCACTCCCGTAACCGTCCCGAAAATTTCGGTTTCTTCGTCAATCCGGATGCGCGTTTCCGTCCCGTCGGCAAGGGCATAGGATTCACCGTCGCGCACCAGTTCCCTGCAGGTAAAGTCGTCTTCCTTTCGGAACACCACGAGACAGCCCGCTACCGGCGCCCGTGAACGGTCCACGACAAGGAGGTCGTCCGGAACGACGCCCCGGTACACCAGTTGGGTTCCCTTCATCCGCATGAAAAAGGTCGCAGGCGGATTATGCACGAGCAGTTCGTTCAGGTTGATCGTTGCCGCCTCGTATCCCTGGGCAGGAGACGGAAAGCCCGTTTCGTTAGCCATATTTCCTTGCCTTTTAACCCTTTACAGGTTAATATATACCTGTTATGCTCATAATATAAGCATATTGCTTATAAGTCAAGGGGAAATAATGGATACTTTGAACGGAGAAGAGTCGGTCGCATCGCGCTATGCAGCCATACGCTTCAAGTCCCGCCTTTCGAAAAAAGCCTTCGCCGAATCGCTCGGGATCCATCCGGTCGTCTCGGGGGACATCGAACTCGGCAAGCGGGACCCGTCGCGCGACGTGCTGGTCCGCCTCGTCAAGGCATATGGCATAGACATAAACTGGCTCTTGACGGGTCAGGGCGCGGTCCGTGATCCGGACGGCCGGGACGGCGAAAACGGCGACGCGAATGTAGTACATATCGATTTCGTGCGGCAGGAAGCGGCCGCCGGCCGAGGCGTCAATATAGAGGAAAATCCCGAGGTGACGAGCCTTCCGGTATTGCGGTCCCTCATTTCTCCCTACCGAAGCGAAAAAGTCAGGGCCGTAGAAGTGCGCGGCGACTCGATGACGGGCATCGGCCTCGACGACCGGGACATAGTCCTCTTCGTTCCGGAAGCCCGCACCGGCGACGGCGTACATGTGGTCTCGATCGCTTCGCAATTATTGGTCAAGCGCATCCATTTCGACGCGGGCGGCAAGTCGGTGCATGTAATCAGCGAAAACCCCCAATATCCGCCCCGCATCCTTTCCGGCGGCGACCTCGAGCAGTTTCGCATCGAGGGGAAGGTTATCGGCTGGATGCACCGGTACTAGGCGTTTCCTTCAGACTGCCGCGTTTTTCGTCAACCGCGGTTTCAGTTCCTCAAGCCCACCCTCGGCGGCGTCGATTCCGACCGATGCCGCGTTCATGATGCCGGCAGTCGCCGCGACGCAGGCGCCGATTATTTCGCGGATGTCGTAGGCGGTGGCGGCACCCTGTCCGCGGTATGCATGGTGGAGGCGCACTATTTCGTTTTTTGCGTCTTCTATCGAAATAAAGCGGTCCTTCAGAAAACGAAACTGGTTGCGGACCGTTTCCATCCTGACCGTATCCAGAAAATCGGCGTCGAGCAGATTTTCGTAATCGATATGTTCCTGAAGCCGGTTCGGCTTTCTGTTGTGGGCCGAGGTAAAAAAATCCGCCAGGTAATGCAGTACGATTCCAAGATCCTCGCTGAATTTTCTGTTACGTTTGTCCGGACGGGGTTTTTTATTGACGAGTTTCCTCATTTTCCTGAAGACGAATTTGCGGGAAATGCGGTAAAAATGCGGATGCCGGACAAGCAATGACGAAAAGTCCGGTTTGACACACCCGTACAAAAACCGTTTCCGGTCGAGCGGTATCTTCCAGTTTTCACGGATGGCGGAATACAGGAGCGCCCCGAGATGGACATGCGTCGTGAATTTCATGTTCGAAGCGTATATCGCGGGAACAAGAATTGAATGAAAATTCCGTTAAAATACCGTCAAAAAAGGTCGGCGACTATTTTGGCGAACAGAAGGGCGAGCACCGCGAACATGACCGGCCTGATGACCTTTACCCCGTTCCTTATCGCGAGACGCGAACCGAGCCAGTTGCCGGCGATAGTGCAGCAGGCCGCCGGAACGGCGAGGGCGTACCAGACGTTTCCCGATGCGATGAAAAGCATCGCCGACATGCAGTTCGAGGCGAGGTTGACCAGCTTGGCGCTGCCCGAGGAAACGAGCAGGCTGTACTGCAAGAGCGACGCGAACGCGATCATCAGGAAGGTTCCGGTTCCCGGGCCTATCAATCCGTCATAACAGCCGATGACGAGTCCGATGCCGAGCGAAAGGCCGACGCGGCCGGCCCGTGTGCCGTTAAAGCGGATTTTTTTACTCTCTATTTCTTGTTCTGTGCTTTTCGGCTTGAATCCCCGGTTGAAGAGAAGAAAGAGCGCGACGGTGGGGATGACGGCGAGCATGACGGTCTTGAGATACCGCTCGTCGAGGAGCAGCGCGATCTTCGTGCCGATCCAGGCACCGGGAAGGGCGGCCGAGGCCGACAGAAGCGCCGTTTTCAGCTTGATGTTTCCGCTCCGGCTGTATTTCGCGACCGACACCGAGGTGCCGAGCATCATGGCGAATTTGTTGGAACCCGCGGCGATATGGGCGGGCAGTCCCGCCGCAAGATATGCCGGAAGGGAGATGAGCCCCCCGCCCCCCGCGATCGAGTCGACGAAGCCGGCAAGAAATACGAGCGGACATACGAGGAGGAGCGTCTGGACGTAGGAAAGGCCGCTCACCGCAGGGCCTTCGACCAGGTTGCCTTTCCGGTTTCATGGAAGACGGCGTACGATTTTCCTTCTTCAGATTCTACGGTGACGGTCATTGCCGCATGGTACCATACTTTGACCGTAAACTTACGCGCCGTTTCAGGGATGCAATCGCCGGCGCCGGTTCCCGCATAGCCGAGCACGAAGCCCGCGAGCGCCGGAAGGAGAGGGTAGAGCGGAAACCGGACGGTCCCTGCCTGCGGATTTTCGAGATCATTGACCGGCCGCACAATCCAGCCGTCCCGGTTTTGCGGTGCGCCGATCGTCAGGATCCCTTCGCCTGCCGGAA
>JFJP01039329.1_pt1 | contig 13765 bp, 12 predicted proteins | sample 431651 | NCBI WGS metagenome assembly JFJP01 (sample SAMN02602958, study PRJNA72255) | Microbial mat metagenome, whole genome shotgun sequencing project. | biome: fresh water; feature: sink hole; material: water; isolation source: purple microbial (photo- and chemosynthetic) mats found in... | reverse complement strand
GTTATCAACCCCGGCCGCGGCAATCTCCTCCTGGAAGGCCTTCATCACCATCTCACCACCGGCTGCGATGCCACCGGTGCCCATGCACACATTGACAATAATTTCGCTCTTCACGGTTTTAGTCCTTGTAGGTTTTTACGTTCTTGGAGATTTTCTCCGGGTTCATTTTGCCGTAGACTTTATTATTGACCAGGACAACAGGGGCGATACTGCAGGCCCCGACGCAGTTGACAGTTTCCAGAGTGAACTGCATGTCTTTGGTGGTGGCGACATCTTCCGAGAGCTTCAGATCATCGCGGAGTCGCGAGATAATCCGTGATGCTCCCTTAACGTGACAGACGGTACCCTGGCAGATGGTGATGATATTCTTGCCGCGGGGAGTCAGATGAAACTGGGAATAAAAGGTGATGACACCATAGAATTTAGAGGCGGGGATATTGGTCCGGGCAGAAAACCAATGCACTGACTCCTCCTGAACGTAGCCGAATTCATTTTGGATCTCCTGAAGGACGGTGATGATATTGTCTCCATGGGCCACCGTCTTCTGGTATATGCCCTCCAGCACTTCTTCCATCTGATGTTCCATAGCTGCATTCCCCGTCAAAAGTGTTCGATAAGTCGAGACGACTCATCAGAGCCCTCTCGTTCCTCAAGGCCTTAGTCCTGCATCTTGTTCTGCAACTCAGTATAGAAAGTGGTCTCCGCCACGCATAATCCAACAAACTCTAGCTCTTTCCGTCTGAAAGGTCGAGAAAGAAAAGTAGGGGGAAAAAATAAAAGAGATCTGTCGAGAAGAAGCCTTCTTTTGTATTGTATTACCCATCTTGTCTTTGTAGATTAGATTAATCTTGACAATGCATTTCACAACCGTCAGTCACTTTTCACAGAAGATGATCTCAAACAGGAGGCATGTAAGATGAAAATCACGCTCGACAAAAACCTCGTAGAGTTCTCGCCAGATAATGACCAGGAAGTGAAAGAGTTGAATGCCCTGTGGAGGGTCATAGTCGACTGCGTCAAATTCAACAAGAAACTGGTGCCCGTCGGTGAATACATTCCCGGCGAATCAAAGCTCGCCCGTTTTGCTATCGAAGAATAGATACAGTTCCTCCGACAGCGGAAACGCTGGAGACGGGGGGAGGTGGCTAACGGTTTTCCACTATCCGGGATGGCAACGGGGTAATGCCTGGATTCATTCTGTTCCCTGAATTGTGATGCCCGCAGATCTATTGTGGGCATCGCTTCTCGCTATCCCTTTTCTCCCGGCAACCGGAATTCACCGCAGGTCACTCGGTTTAAATTTCCACGCCGGGAGCATACGGCTTTGGAAGAATAGTTGTTTCAGCGACTTCGACTATCATCCATTCAATATGACTGAGGGGAGAGAGCTTGAATTATGATCTTTAATATTCTGCTTGGTATATCTGTCTCTATCTGTCTCATAGGTCTCCTTCTACGGTGCAGCGCCTGGTTTTCGCAGGGCATCCGCCCCCAAACACAGCAATTCAGTTTTCCCGAGAGGCTTTCCGCCGCACTTCAGGGTGTTTTCTCCGTGCTGTTCAGCGCCAGATTGCTCGATGTTGTCAAATCGTTCTTTCTCGATCTTCTTCTGCAGCAGCGGATACTCGTCAAAAGCTGGCAGCGCTGGATTGCCCATGCCCTGATCTTTAGCGGTTTTCTTCTCTTATTTTTTCTGCATGCCCTCGATTCAGTAGTGACCGAAAACCTGTTCAGCGGATATTACTCGACCCTGAACCCATATCTCTTTCTACGCAATTTCTTCGGGATCATGGTCCTGGCCGGGGTCGCCATCGCCGTCTACCGCCGCCTCTCTCTCAAGCCTCAACGACTGAGGACCTACGCCAGCGACTGGGCAGCCCTGATTTTCGTGGCGGCCATTATCCTCTCGGGTTTTCTGCTTGAAGGAACCAAGATTTCTTCCCAATCAACCTTCATGCGGATGGTTGAGGAGTACGGCGATGTTTCCGACGAGCAGGAGCAAAAAGCCCTCGAGGCCTACTGGATACAGAAGAACGGTCTCGTCATTGCCCATGACAAGGCCGCCATTACTGACGAACTGATCTCCCAGGGCGAAGAGGTCAGCAGCAGAAGCTGTGTCGAATGCCATGCCGGCAATTCTTCCGCTTTTGCCAGTTTTGCCGTGGCCAAGATCGCAGGACCTATTGCGGCCGCGGTGGGCGATGCCGGAGTTGTGAATGCCCTCTGGTATCTCCACATCCTGCTCTGTCTATCCTTTCTCGCCTGGCTACCATTTTCCAAGATGTTTCATATACTTGCTGCCCCGGTCAGCCTCATCATCAACAGGGTGATGGGCACAGAGAACGGCAGTCCGGCCAATGTCCTGACCCGGCAGATGATCGGACTTTCAGCCTGCACCCACTGTGGCTCCTGCAGTCTCGAATGCTCCTCGAACATGTTTTTTGAATCTTTCCAGAACGAATTCATCCTGCCATCCGAGAAGGTCCAGTTTCTCAGGAACATCGCAGCCGGCAAAGGCCTCGACGCCAAGACACTGAAAACCCTCCAGCAAGGTCTTTACGTCTGCACCAGCTGCGACCGCTGCACGGCCATCTGCCCATCCGGCATCAACCTCAAGGAGCTCTTTATCAGTTCGCGCTACAACCTGCTCGACAGGGGCATCCCCGAAACCACCCTGCTCAGTCATTTTTCATTCCCGCTGGCCTTGGCCCAGAGTTACGCAAGCGATCACCTCAAGGCCCTGAAAAATGTTGAGCAGCTCTTTAAAAAAAGCTTCAAGACCCTTTCCGATATGGTTTTGCCCCTTTCCCTCAGCACACCGAGAGATTTCGGTAATGCCTCATTCAAGAGCTGCTATTCCTGCCAGCGCTGCACCAACATCTGCCCGGTTGTCCGCAGCTATGACAATCCCGGCGAAGCCCTTGGCCTTCTGCCCCATCAGATCATGTTCAGCCTCGGTATCGGCAATGTCGAGCTGGCCATGGGCTCGAAGATGATCTGGAGCTGCTCCACCTGTTACCTCTGCCAGGAACACTGCCCGAACCAGGTCGAGTTGTGCGACATTTTCTATGGTTTAAAGAACGCGGCGATCAACAAAATTGAGGCGGGAGGCAAACAATGAAATACGCATTTTTCCAGGGTTGCAATATCCCTGTCCGTATTGAGCAGTACGCCGATTCAACCGAAGCGGTTTTGCAGGTTTTTGGTATCGAGCTTGAAAGAATCCCGGAGTTCAACTGCTGCGGTTATCCTGTACGCAATGTCGATGAAAAAGCCTACATCTTGCCTTCAGTACGCAATATGGCCATAGCCGAAAAGGCCGGCCTGGACATCCTTGTCATCTGCAACTGCTGCTTTGCCAGCCTGATGAAAGCCAAGAATGTCCTCGAAAAGGACAGCGACCTGCAGAAGGAAATCAACACCCTGCTGGCAAAAGAAGGCCTTTCCTATACCGGCAAGACAGAGATTCGACATTACCTCACCGTCCTGCACCAGGAAGTCGGTACCGAGGCTATCAAGAAAAAACTAGTCAACAGTTGCAAGGAACTTAAGCTCTCCGTGATCCACGGCTGCCATGTCCTTCGCCCTCGCGAGATCACTCGATTCGACGACTCCTTTGTACCTCAGATAACCGAAGAACTCGTCAAGACTACCGGCGCAAAAAGCCTCGACTGGCGAGGCAAGATGGAATGCTGCGGCGCAGCTCTGGCTGGTCTCAACGATGACCTGTCACGCAAGCTGCTTGCGGAAAAAATCACCGGAGCGCAGAAGGCAGGGGCTGATTTTATCACACCGATTTGTTCCTACTGCCACCTCCAGTTCGACACGACCCAGAAGAATATGGCTGCAGATCAACCCGGAACAGCAATCCTGCCCGTTCTCCTCTTCCCGCAAATTCTTGGTCTCTGTCTGGGAATTGATGCCCAGCGACTGGGTATCGATCGCAACAGCACCATTGAGAGAAGTCATATCGAGCAGATCAATTCTCAGCTTGGTCCACCAGTTGAGGAAAAAAAGAAAAGGGTCCGACAACAGGCAGCCTGACAGCGACAAAGGCAGAACCCGAAAGGGAGACAGACTGCATCACGGGTCCGTCTCCCTTTTTTTGCGCCCAGTCGGCCAGCTATTCGACAGCAAAATGGTTAAAAATCAGCTGCCGCAATTTCCAGCAATGCTTACTATATATAAGATAAGTGTTTTTCACCCAGAACAGTCCTTTTAATTGGAGAAGAATATGAGTAAAATTATAGCCTTTGCCGGCAAGGGCGGCGTTGGTAAAACCACCGTCGCTGCCCTCGTCATCAGGAATCTCGCTCGTAATGGCAAAGCACCGGTCCTGGCAGTTGACGCCGACCCGAACAGCAATCTCGGCGAGACTCTTGGCCTTGAGGTGAACACAACAATAGGCGATATCCGAGAAAATTATATGCGCGATCCGCAGGGTGTGCCCTCGGGGATGGACAAGGTCAACTATCTCGAGACCTTGGTCGAGCAGGCCCTCATCGAGAAGCCAGCCTTCGACCTTTTGGTCATGGGCCGGCAGGAGGGACAGGGCTGCTACTGCATGGTTAATAATATCCTCAACAAGTTCACGGATAAGCTCTCCACCAGCTACAAATACATGGTAGTTGACAACGAGGCCGGCATGGAACATCTCAGCCGCCGCACCAGCGGCCAGGTCGATGTGCTTTTCCTCGTCACCGATTATTCTTTACGCGGCCTGAGGGCAGTAAAACGGATCCATGAAATGCTCCCTGGGCTGAACCTCAACGTCAAGAGCCTTGGCCTGGTGGTAACCAGGGCGCCTCAGGAACTCAACGAGGTCTTTCTCCGCGAAGTCGAGGAGATCGGGGTACCGCTGGCCGGCATCATCCCGGACGATCCGGCGCTACTCTCCTTCGACATGGAGAAGCGCTCACTGCTCGACCTCCCGGACGATTCCCCCTCCGTTACAGCCGTCGATGCTCTGCTTGCTGCCAACTGCCAATCCTGATCCCCTCTTCCCTCGATCTTGCCGGCTATGCCGGCAAGATCGACTTTTTCCCCATATTTGATTCAAGTCAAGGCATACAGGATCAGTTGATACTAGACTGGGAGATATCAGCAAGAACTGAAAAATATCTGCCAGCGATGGCTGCCATTACACCCTGAAGGAGTGCTGCCATGAAATGTCCAGGTCAAGACATGCAGTATTGGAATGAAGAAGCTATCTTTGAAGTCCCTTGCGCCACGTGCGGCAAGAGTATCGAGTTTTACAAAGATGATACCAACCGCAAGTGCGGCAATTGCGGCAATCGGATGGTCAACCCACGGCTGGATTTCGGTTGCGCGGCCTATTGCCAATTCGCTGAACAATGCCTCGGCACCCTGCCCGAAGAATTTGTCGGCCAACAGGATAATTTATTGAAAGACCGGGTGGCTGTCGAGGTCAAACGCCTTCTCAAGATAGACTTCCGGCGAATCGGACATATCTCTCGTTTTGCCCAGTATGCCGAAAAAATCGGCCGGGAAGAACGAATCAATCTGGGTGTGACCCTGTGCGCCGCTTATCTCCTCGATATCGATGAAACCGATGTTGCAGCCGCCGGACTGACAACGACCTCAGGCAGGAAACCCGCCGAAATGATCCTCGCAAAATTGTCAGCCAAGGATGCCATCATCAAGGAGGTCTGCAATCTGATTGAGGGATATCGTGCTGATTGCCCGACAAGCGACAGACGGGAACTCTTAATCCTGGCCGATGCGGCAACGCTTGCCGGACTCGAGGAAGATATCAAGCAAAAGCTCTCTTCAGGCGGTCATCCTAACGTCATCAACCCACAGGAGCTGCACACTGAAAGCGGACGACAACTCGCTGCAAAGCTGCTGTACCAATAAAAAAGGGCAGCCCAAAGGCTGCCCTTTACCAACCTGCCTCAGGCAGGATCAGCTTTTAATAGATGCCCAATAAATTCAGGGCCAACAGAATAAGACCGACACAAGCGATACGCTTTACGACCATCGGGCTGACCCGCTTGGCGATCTGAGGACCTAGATAACCGCCCAGGAGTGCCGCTGGGAACATGGCGAGAAAGAAGATCAGATCGAAGTTGCCGAACTGGTAATGCCGCATCGTGCTGATCGAGGTATTGAAAAAGATAGCCAGCAGTGAACTGCCGACAACAAGATACATCGGCAACCGCAGGGCTACGGTCATCAGCGGCACCATAAATGGCCCGCCGCCGAAGCCGAACATGGACGACATTATGGCTATAAGAAAGCCTCCGATACAGCCAACTACCATATTGACTTGAAATTCCTGTCCCCAAAATTCTACTTTCATAATGGATTCCTCCCTATAATGTGCAATTATTTCGCCTTGGCAGATTCTTCAGCCCGCTTCTTGAATTCCTTGAGTATGGCCTGCTCTTTCTTATTCTTCTGGATATAGCCGGGGGTAGTCTGCCAGAACATCAGGCCGGCCAGGACCAGCAGGATCCAGCCGAAGGCGAACTTGAACTGATCAAGGGTGATCATCTCCGTCAGCTTGGGACCGATAAAGCCGCCGACAAGCATGGCGCAGCCAATACCGGCACCGAGTTTCCAATTGATGAATTTGATCTTGGAATAGTTATAGATGCCGCTGCCCTGGGAGAAGAGCACGGTCGGGGTGACGGTACCGGCCACGACGGTATGCGGCAGGGTCGGAAAAAGTGTGATCAACAGCGGATTCATGATAAACCCGCCGCCGGCGCCCATCAGCACACCGAAGATGGAAACGACGAGGGTCAGGACAAAGGGATAGATCAGATTCATACTGGTGCCGGCATTGCCCATATACACAGTCGGAAAGGAGATCTTGTTCTCGAAGACTGCCGGCTCGCTTTTCACCTTCTTATCCACAAAGGCCACAACCTTATACTGGCCGGGAGCTGAACCCTTGTTCACCTTCAGGCTTGCCGAATAGGAGCCATCTGGCTGGACCTCAACTGAAGCGCCAAGCACATTACCGATCGAACGGAATCGGGCCTTCACCAGCTGCATTGAGCGTTTTTTGCTCTCTTTTTCATCCATTTCCGGCAGAAGTTTCCCGCGGCTGCCGACGACACTGGCCATCAGGCTTGACTGATAGCGCTCAATGGCAACCTTTGCCGGCACCGTATAGGCAATATCGGCCCCGAGATCCTTGAGCAACACTGAATAGCTCCATTTGCTGCCCTCTTTTTTTGCTTCGTCGAGCTTCGGCTGCAGATCTTTAGGCACCAGGATCTTGTAGAAGGCCGGCATCTTGCTGGTCAGATAAAAGATATAGGGACGTTTCTTCGTTTCTTTGTCGACATCACTGTCGAACCTGCTTGCCCGCACTTCATGACCTTCGGCCCAGACCTCAATATAGACCGGTTGGCCGGGCGCGGCCTTGCCGGTCACCTTGATGGTTCCGCCGTTATCGATCGTCGTTTTATCGACCTGAATCGTCGGAGCCGCTAACGCCTCACCTTCAGCCGCCTGGACACACTGACTGCCAAGAAACATCACCATTGCCAGGCCAAGCCAGGGCAAGATTCTGAACCTGTTTTTCATTTTTCCTCTCCTTGTTATAATTAGAAACTACCTGCCATCCTGCACCATCCCCCGCTAAAGGTCGATGATGCGGGTTTCTCCTACATATTCACGGCTACGATATCCGGTCATCGCGGTCATCTTTGCCGTGAGTTCACTGATACTTTTCAAATTCCTCACAATCGTCTGAATATCTTCTTCATATTCACTGCTCTGCAGATCACCTTCCAGCAGCTGAGCTGTACCCAATGCTGCAAAAAGCGGCGAGTTGATCTCGTGGGCAACCGTTCCGGCCAACTCGACCACACCCTTGAGCTTGCTCCGCTCCGCCTGCTCCATTTCCAACTGACGCTGGGCTGTGATGTCACGGATGATCTCGATGACAAATTCCAGTTCGCCTGCCGTATCAAACATTGGCGTTGCAGCCCGTTCATACCAGTGAGAGCCATCTTCTTCATCGATCTGCTGAACGATAGTCGCCGTCTGTTTTGAGGCAAATACCTGATCAACCGGGCAGGTATTTCCTTCCTCCTTCTGGCACATCCGCTCATACTCCAAGCCCAGAATATCCGACTCCTTCAGGCGGTTGGCCTGGAGAAAAGCCCTGTTCGCCATGACCACCCGGCGATTCTGGTCGACTACCAGCAGCTGTGGCCGGATACAGTCGAGGATATTGGCCAGGAACCGCTCCTGCTCTTCAATCTGGTTGAAGAGCAATGTGATCTTGCGGAAGTTGCTGGCGTTGATGATCGCCGCTCCGCCGATCTCGGCCACTGTCTGAGAAAAATTAACCTCGGCTTCCGAGTAATTACGGCACTCCCTTGCCAAAATCCTGATAATGCCGATAACCTCGTCCTTGACCTTGATCGGTACAGCCAGAAGGGATTTGATCCCTTCACGACCCATATGCTCGTGATAGAGCACACGATCGTCGGCCTCAACATTGTAGATTGCCACAGGCTCTCCCTGCAGGGCCTTAATGGTATTCTGCTCGTCTACAACCTCGCCCCGTTCGAGATATTCCCGGGAGAGCCCTGATGCGGCCATCAGCTCAAGCTTATTGCTCTTTGGCGTGAGCAGCCTGATGGTGCATCCCTGCGCCTCCATACTGCGTGGCAGCAGCTCGACGATAGTCTGCAGAACGGTGTCGAGATCGAGGGTGGAGTTGACGAGCTTCGAGATGGCGTGGGCCTCCCGCAGAAAATTGACCTGCTGCTCAAGATAGCCGCAGCCAAGGTCCGTCTCATCTCCTCTATGATCATTCACGTCACTCATTCTCGACACCCTCTGCATTCATCAGCCACAGTTAGGCCTTTGTGATCCTGGTCTTGATATACTTCAGCGGCGGTGTGCCGGACCACTTGCAGGCCACGTTCGGCGGCAGCAGATGGTTGGTGTTGAATCCCGAAAACTGCGGATATTTCGGATCGCCTTCCAATCCGTATTTGCCGCCGAAGCCGCCAGCCGCAGCTAGAACACCTTCACGAATATCCCAGGTCACCCTCGCTCTGGCCTTGAGTTGCTCCCAGGGCGAAGTCAGGATGACCTGATCGCCATCGGCAATGCCGAGACGTTTTGCATCAACATAATTAATCCATACCGGATTAGTGCCCTGCTGCTTCATCAAGGCAATATTGTGGAAGGTCGAGGTATGTTCGTGTTCAAGGACCCGGAAATACCCGAGAATCATCGGATACTCTTCATCCGGCTGCAACTGAGGCCAATCTTCATACGGCGATTTGTAATCCGGCAAACCATCAATGCCTTTCTCTTCAGCCACTGGATTGATAAAATTATATTTGCCGGTGGAACTGCTGCCCGAGGCCCCGTAACCGGCCGGTGGATTGACCGAGCCCCAGACCTTATATTTATAAAATTCCTGCGGATCTGTGACGAAATAGCCGACTTCCTTCAGTTCTTCGAGACTGATTTTCTGATTACGGAGTTGGTTGGCCATGTACTCATCTTCACTCTTCCATGGAAAGAATTCGGCATAACCCCAGCGCGCAGCCAGTTCCGAGAAGATTTCGACCACGGTTTTCGACTCGTACATCGGCTCGATGGCCTTCTGGCCGAGCGAGATGAAGGATTCATACATCCAGTCGGCAACTACCCGACTTTGTTCGAGGTAGGTGCTGTCCGGCAGGATGACATCGCAGAGAGCGGTGGTATTCGTCATGTAACAGTCAATGGCGCAGGCAAATTCGAGCCCTTCCATGCCGCGCTGCATCGAAGGCTCGGAGCCGCTCGACATGACCGGGTTGCCGAAGTAACAGAGCATGGCCTTGAGCCTCCCAGCCTTGACATCCTCTTCGAAATAGCCTGGAATCCAACCGCTCCACAAGTGGCTCTTGTTCAGTTTGGTCTTCGAGGCGTTGTTCGGCGGTTTGGGCTGGCCATCAGCCCAGGGGGAGGCAAGCTTGAACTTACGCACCAACGCCGGGCCACCGGGAGCATCATAGCAGCCCATCAAAGCGTTCAAGGCCATCAGGGCTTGGGTGGCGTGCACCGTATTGGGGGTCTGGGCCACACCAGTCCAAGAGTTTGCCCCGGCGTTCGGTGAGGCCGCGGCAAACTCGCGGGCCAATCTGGCGATGGTTGACGCCGGTACCCCGCAGATTTCGGCGGCCCATTCCGGGGTCCGGGCAATGCCGTCTTCCTCACCGAGAAGACGTTTCTTAAAGGCCTCAAAGCCGTAGGTCCAGTTATCGATAAATTCCAGATCATGCAATTGCTCAGAGACGATTACATAGCACATGCCCATGGCCATTGCCCCGTCAGTACCGGGTTTGATTGCGATCCACTCGGTGGCGATCTCGGCCGAGTCGCAGCGCCGGGGATCGACGACAACGAGTTTCGCGCCGTCCTTCACCGCCTTTTTCAACAGAGCAACTTTACGCTGACCGGCTGAGGTGCTCAGCTCATTGATACCGAACAGCAGAATAAACTTGGAATTGGCGTAATCGATCCACGGCCGCTTTTCGCTGTAGTTTTTCTCGTTAGCCATCCTGGCGGGATTGTCGCACATCTGCCGGTGGGTCGTTTTGTGGGGTGTGCCAAAGGCAGCCATAACCCCTTCGTGGCACCACATATTGAAATCGTTACCGCGATGGAAGGCGACGGTTTCCGGATCCATGGCTTTCAAACGGCTTGCAGTGAGATCAAGGGCCTCCTGCCAGGAAGCCTTGCGGAAGCGGCCGTTCTCCTTGATCAGCGGCGATTTCAGGCGATAGGCCGAATAGGTGTTGGCATGAGCATTGGCACCCTTGACACAAAGGCGGCCGCCACCCTTGGGATCGCCGGACAATCCCTTGCAGCCGGTAATGATGCCGTCTTTAAGAGTGACCTCCTGGCCACAGAGCCCGAGACATATATAACAGTGGGTCTTCACGGACCGGTTTGCGGCAACCGGCGCAGCCCCTTCGGCAATGAGTGTATACCCCTTCTCCAGGCCAAGTCCGGCAATAGCCTTGCTCATCTGCTCAAGAACATGCAGATAGGCTGGAGCGGCTTCCTGCTGTGCCAAGGCAGCGAAGGAGTACATTCGTTCATTGAACAGAAAACTCATGGTCAACTCGGCGAGTCCGCGATAAAAATCGCTGCTGGTTGCACCGGTAAGCACGGCGCAGAAATCAACCGACCAGCCCATCAAATGGTTTCGCAGAAAATCAAACTGGCTGTTCTGGTCATTGCCATCCGCTGCCTTCTCGGCCAGATAACGCATAAACTCGAGTTCCACGGCAATATGGTCATCAAGGTCAGCATAGCTCTCGCTCTTATGCACCCCTGCCCCACGATAAGCCTTGCGCACCGAGGCCACGGCTTCCTGCATGACCAGCGGATCTCTGTTCTGATAGCAGGATTCGTAGGGAAACGCCGGATTCTTACCGGCGTTGAGAAAGAGCTCGGCATAGTCATGGCGCAACTCTTTATATGCTGCTGCCGCTGATTTAGACTTCAGGTAACCGGTAATCCGGCCTAGTCCCGAGCAGAAATCCTGGATACTGCAGCTATCCTGTAAAACAAGCAACTGATCGAAGAAAACGCCGCTGCTCATTTTTTCGAGCAGTGCCTCGGGGACCTCATCCCGGAACATGGCGGAGAGAAAGTGATACATGCGTGCGCGGGCCAAATTGATTTCGCGAAAATCCATTGTTGTTTCTCCGTGTTATATATTGAGTGCGGTCTTTCGGCTTTTGCCTTTGAGAACCTTCTCGACCTTGTCTTCGAGTTCCTGCCGATCGATCGGCTTGACACAGTATTCGTCGGCGCCAAGAGAGATCGCCTCACGGGCCGTCTCAACCGTGGGATAACCAGTCAGCATGATGGCCTGTATTTCTGGCCGGATCTTTTTCAGTTCGGCCAGGACCTCGACTCCGCTCATCTTCTGCAGCTTGATATCGAGGATAGCTAGGTCAACCGCCTGTTTGCCGACAAAAGCGATAGCCTCGTCCTCATCAGTAAAGGTGTGCACTGTGTGACCCTTTTTCCCGAGAATCTTCCCGACCAGTACCGTCGCATCAAGAACATCATCCAATACAAGTATTTCCGCCATGTTATCCTCCATTATGTGCGGTTATCAGGCCCGATCGCCCGCTTCGTCCGCATGCTGTTGTTCGGGTAAAACGCTTTGTGGCAGTCGGATCCTGAAAAGCGTTCCGGCCTGCGTTCCCTCTTTTTTATCCTGCACAGGACTCTCAACCTCGATAGTCCCGCCGTGTTCGACAATGATACCGTAGGAGACGGACAGACCGAGGCCGGTACCCTGCCCTACAGGTTTGGTGGTGAAGAACGGATCAAAGATTTTGGCCAGATTTTTCTCCGGAATCCCGGTGCCGCTGTCCCTGACCTCGATGATTACCCAGCCACCCTCTTCCTGACGAGTTCGCATCCAGAGATCGCCTCCTCCCTTGTCCTGCATGGCATGATGGGCATTGTTGATCAAGTTGACAAAAACCTGGCGCAGTTTTTCCGGGTCACCGATGATGGGAGGCAAGCGTTCGGCAAAATCACAATGCATGGCAATATGACTGAGCCCGAGGGTGTGCTCGGTGACAGCCCGCACATCTGCCAGGACTTCGTTGAGATTGACTTCTTCCTTGGTGCTGCCGGTCTGCCTGGAAAATTTCAGTAGATCCGCGACAATCTTACGGCTGGCCTTCGTTTGCCGTTCAATCACCTGCAGGCTCTGGTGCTGCTCGCTGTCCTCGGCAAAATCATCCATCAGCAATTGTGAGTAGCCGAGGATGATGCCCAGCGGGGTGTTAATCTCATGGGCAACCCCAGCCGCCATCTGGCCCACCGAGGCCATCTTTTCGCTGGCCGCCAGCTGCTCCATCATGATCTTCAGTTTTGTCAGATCCTTGGCGATAACCTCCGATCCGAGCATCTCACCATTTTCCCCGAGAATTGCCGTGGCCGAAAGCAAAACTGAAATCCTGGTCCCGTCCTTTCTAGCAAAATCCAGATCCATATCCTTGATATATCCATCTCTGGCCAAGCGTTCATTGTAGGCCGCCACTTCCTCAGGATTGGAGAACAGTTTCGTCAAGGGTTTGTTGATTGCCTCTTCACGGCTGCAGGCCAGCATTTCAAAGCCTGAATCGTTCATATCAACCAGCCGGTTATCAGCGTCGCAGAAAAACACCATGTCTTTCGAGGCCGAGTAGAGGTGGCGGAATTTTTTCTCGGAACGCGACAACTCTTCAGTCCGCGCCTCAACCTTCTGTTCGAGATTCTGGTTAAGGTCACGCAATTGGCCGGCCGCTGCTGCCAGATCCCGATTGGCCGTCCTCAGCTTGCCGGCCTTTCTCTCAAGCGCTTCATAGGCTTGGACCCCCTTGTGGTAGAAAATCATCACCGCCGCCACCGAGATCATAAACAAGGTATTGAAGCCGCCGGAATACGCCGAGATATCCTGCCAGATATCGGCATACCCGGAGATGAGCAGAAACTGCTTGACCAGATGGCCGACCGCCCGGGAGATGGAGAAGGCGGCAATGGCAAATGTCACGTAGAAGAGATAGCCCCAGACAAAGTTGTCCGGCTGCCGTTTGGAAAGTGAACGGGCATAGCGCCAGGCCAGAAAGGATAAGATTATGTTGGCCGAAGAACCGATAATATCAATAAAAATGGCCGGAAAAAGAGGGATACCCGAAATCATCATTCCTCCTCCACCTTTTCGTTATCAGCCGCCCGAGAGAACGAGCGCATGGCCAGAAAGAGA
>JFJP01039328.1_pt1 | contig 13766 bp, 4 predicted proteins | sample 431651 | NCBI WGS metagenome assembly JFJP01 (sample SAMN02602958, study PRJNA72255) | Microbial mat metagenome, whole genome shotgun sequencing project. | biome: fresh water; feature: sink hole; material: water; isolation source: purple microbial (photo- and chemosynthetic) mats found in... | reverse complement strand
CATTCTATTGATGGGTCAAAGACATCACTTGGATTTGTATCACCTGAAGAAACTGAAGATTTTCTTATTAAGGTATTATCTGCTGTTGATAGTAATCCCGATCCCCATTCCGTACCGGGATCAACACCGACCTGACCGATAACATCTAAAATAACAGATCCCTTTTTTAAAACTACAGCATCGTCGCCATTAAAATTTAAACTAACCGTAAGCAAATTCGACACACTGGTAATACCTGCACTTGCACTTGTATTACCCACTACATAAACACCACCGCTCGCAATACTTCCTGAGAGGTTTATATTGCTAGTTGCTGTTCCTGAACCATTATAATATATCTCTATTTTATATGCGCCGGAACTGAGGTCGATGGATGATGCAGTTCCATTGTAAATTTCAATTGCTTTGTTATTGCTAGAACCCTCAATATACTCCGAAATAAACAGATCTGTTGCACCAGAGGCTGGAGATCCAACTAATGTGGTATAATTTCCATCAAGTGCAGAAGGATACGATACTGTCTTATAATACCGCGAAGTGGTATTCCCATTGTACGGGTATAATTTAAAGTAGTATGAAGTTGAGCTTGGCAATCCAGTGAATGTATATTGACCAGAACCATACGGAATATTTACCAAACCAGTTCCGCTTGAAAGATTTGATTGGTCGGTATATTCATTTCCATTCATCGGATCCGTAAACAAATTAGTAGTGTTCGCTTCTAAAAGATATCCGGTCGGAAGAACTGCTCCGCTAGGATCACTCCAGGTTATCTTTATTGAATTTGAAGTTATCGTGGGATTATTATATCCATTCGGATAATTTGTCGGTTCATCGGCAAGTATTGGTACCACTCCACCGGTTGTTGCTGCTGTTGCCGATAGAACCGTTCCATCTATTTTATAATTGATCGAAGAACCGGAGCCATTGAATGAATGAAATCGAATATAATACGTGGTTCCGGCAGATAGTCCAGAAAATGTGTATGAGGTGGTTGCTGCACTAACATTCACCAGACCTTTACTGTCGGAAATATTTGTGTCATCAGAATACGATGAACCATCGATCGGAATGAAATAATCATTTGAATTATAGATCTCGATCAAATATCCCGATGGAGATTGTGTTCCGCTTACCGCACTTATCCAAGAAACCGTGAATGAAGAATTGGTGATAGAAGAAACAGAAATCCCAGTTGGTTGATTTGATGGTTCGATCGAATATGATGGATTCAATTTTGTGAGATCATTGAAATTGATATAATTCACATATTCGGGATGATCGCTGAACGGATTTCTATTCCCCTGAATTGATTGTATATAATTATTCCGGTCAACTTCCCATTTTGATGGCGGATCTTGCTTGTGCCAATCAAGAAGTGTTTGAAGATTCTGCGGAGCTTCCGGCTGAGGCTGACCGGGGAGAATAGTATTGTTCAGATTATTAAAATTCCAAAAATATCCGCCGATGCCGTCGTAGCGGAGACACATATAAAGAATTGCACGAGCAGCATCTCCTTTGTGTGAATCGCGCGGTTCAAATACGGTTTGCCCGCTGCTGTTGGTTCCATATTTTGATTGAAGATATTGCGATGAGATATTCGTAACGATGCCAAGAGGGTGATTACTTCTTACAGCATTGGCATTGTTTTGGTTCGTCGGGAATAGATGGTGTTGGTCTGAATATTCATCGCGTTCCGGACTATCCGCAGGATTAGTCGGCATCCAACTATGACAATATGTGTGCTCACGACTGAATGTGGTCCATGCAAATGTTCCGGAATAAACATAATTTTGCCCGCTGTAAACACACGTTACAACTTTTTGGCCGCCGGTCGTATCCCGTGAAGCAAAGTTTGCAACATTCGTTTCGTCATATTGTGAGTAACTAACGTGAGTGTACGGTGAGCGGATTCTACTTTCCAGATCGGTAATAAATGATGATGATGCCGAATTGATGCTATTATAGTATGTGCCTTGTGAGTAGAGCACAAACGGAAAAAGTATTAGATAAAAGTATTTTCGGAACAAGTGCAAACCCACAAATAGTATTAGTAATTGTATTTTCTATTGGTTGAACAATCTGCAAAATAGATGCCATAAAATTGCCTTTATAATCGACATATTTTCCAGGCAGATCTTTGTTGTTTCTACAAAAATAAAAATGATATACGATACCGTATATCATTTTTACTCAACAAATATATGGAAATATTCATTTCGCTAATAGCATTTTTCTCATTTAGTGCTTCCCGTCATACACATTTAAATCACCCATTATATGTCACTGGAAGGCACAAGGTCTCCATAAGTGATAATTATTTGATCAATATTAATCTTCTTGTTTGAGATTTTCCTTCAGATGTCAGTTTCACAAAATAGATACCGCTTGTGAGTTTTGATGCGTCAAATGATCTTTGATAGTACACTCCCGCTTCCAGTTTCTCGTTCACCAACGTGGCAACATGCTTTCCGATCATATCAAAGACCTTCAGCGTAGTTGGACCTGAAACCTGTAATGAGAATCCGATTGTCGTACTGGGGTTAAACGGATTTGGATAATTTTGTGCAAGTTCAAATTTCAACGGCACACCGGAGATATTTACTTCTACTTCTTGTGAGTATTCAAACTTCCCATCCCGATCGATCTGTTTCAATCGATAAAAATATTTCCCTGCTTTGAGATTGTTATCCGTAAACGAATACTCTTTTGAAGAATTTGTTGTTCCGTTTCCTTCTATAAAATTAATCCCATTCCACTTTTTATTCTCAGCGCTAGATGTTTGGCTGATCGTTGACCGTTGCAATTCAAATCCATAGTTATTCACTTCAGTCGACGTATTCCATGTTAAAAGAGCACTGTTCATTTTCGATATTGCTGAAAATGCTTTTACTTCAACCGGCATCGCTCCGTCATAATTCAAGTCCGTGAAAGCATCGAAGCTCGTTGTTCCGTAACCGACACGAATATCATCCAATTGCCATTGTGGCGTTCCTGTCTTTAAATATAAAACCACTCCCGTACATTCGGTCATTGTTGTATACTCTCCTTGTCCATTTCCTGAAACTGCTTCTGCTGTTGCAGTGTTTGGTTCTCCTGTTAGCGACGGATTTACCCAAACGTATGCTTCGTCATCTGTAGAACCGGGATTGAATGAATATCGAACAACAATCAAATATGTTTGATCGTAATTCAGATTGCTCGTTCCATAGACTAAACTTGCATTATTCTTTGAAATACCAATGTTCCATTTTCCGGAACCATTATCATTGATCCATATGCGAGAGAAGAATCCTATATTAGAATTCAGAAAGAAACAATTACTCCAAACACTAGCCGAAGAAACTCTGATTAGCATGCTGTAATAAAATGTACAGGCTGATGGAATACTTACGGGAGTTGAAAATGGTTTCGAAAAATACAAAACGCTACTGTTAGCCGATACCGAAATGTAGTTTCCACCTGATCCAAAACCTGAATACGATAATGGAGAAGTGCTGTTTATCAGTGATTGAGAAGCCGAGAGAATATTCGTTGTCCAATTGTCCTGCCCTTCTAAAGTACTTCCGACGGAATATGATGAGAAATCGGTGGATAATAGTTGAGAATATACAAACGAAATACAGGTAACAAACAGTAGCAAAATATTTTTCATTAAGATCTCCTTTCAATTTATGAAATGCTTATTCGCTAATTCTAAATTTATTTCTATGACAGTAAGAATTGTATACAGTAATTCAATAATTATACCAATCGAATTGACAAGAGTTCATTTAAAAATGGTTGTTTTCCTGCGGGAATTGAGATATAGGACAAAACTATCGGATTAGTAACTGGGGAATATTGTGCAACTGACTTATTCTATAAACAAAAAGGGGAAAGACGTTTCGTCTCTTCCCCTCTGAAAAATCGAGTTAATCTTTTTTATTTCATCAACATCAACTTCTTTACTTGTGATTTTTCGCCTGATACAAGACGCGCAAGATAAATTCCGCTCGCGAGATCCTTCGCATCGAACTTCGTTTGATGATACTGACCTGCATCCGCGATGCCGTCAAAGAGCGTCGCCACTTCCTGTCCGATCGCATTGAATATTTTCAGCGTTGCTTGACCGGTGACTGGAACCGTGAATTCAATATTCGTCGTCGGATTGAACGGATTGGGATAATTCTGCGCAAGTTCAAATTCTTTCGGCGCAACTCCCATCGTTACTTCTACCGCGTGAGAAAATGTATACTGTCCGTTTCGGTCGATCTGTTTCAATCGGTATGAAAATATTCCGCTGCCCACATTCTTGTCGCTGAATGAATATTGACGCGCTGTTTGCGATGTACCGATTCCTTCAACAAATCCAACCTTGGTCCACGCTAAGTGACCGTCACCTTCAAGGTGACGGTCACTTGCTGCGCGACGTTCGATCTCATATCCGAAATTATTTGTTTCAGTTGCTACGCTCCAAGCAATGTTCGCGTTGCGACGATTCGCTGATACAGCAAACGATGTCAATTCCAATGATAATGCTGTCTCATTCAATTCATTGCTCGGTGATCCAACATTACCATGCACATCCACTGCAGCAATGCGATAGAAATATGATGTACCGTTCGTTCCGGATGCATCGGTGTATGAAGTATCGGTTGTAGTACTTAACAGCGTTCCGCTGCCGACAGAAAATGCGGGGAAGGTTGAACGATAGATACGATATTCCATCAGATCTTTGTCCACTCTGTTCTTGTTCCACTTTAATAAGATTCCTCCTCCGTTGGATGCGATCAATGCATTACCAACACCAACAGGAGGAATGTTATCGATTGAATAGCCGCTATCAATGTTGGAATACCACCACACTGTTGAATCAGCATTCTTTGCGATCACCTGAAAATAATACATAGGGATTCCCTGCAAACCTGAATCAGCATATGATGAAACCACCGTAGTATAACCCTCTGATCTATCTGCACGTACTGTTCCGGCCGTTTGCCAATAAATTCCGGAACTATTCGATTCCGATGCTTTTCCCAAAATACCAGTTGTTTTTGCTCCTATTTTTATTGTGTAAGAAGTTACGGTTTGATTCACCCTGTTGTCCAAATATTGCGGATCCCAGAATAGGCGTAATTTTCCTCCTTGGTCGTTAGAAACATCTCCAATATCATTAAGTAATGGGGCTGAGTATAAATTTCCCATTGGATCGATCCGTTGTGCATATATATCATAATTCCCATTTCTAAAATCATACCATGCACATATTGCTCCGCCATTCTCATCGTGTACAATAACATGTTGAGATTGTTCATCTATTGCCGATGATATTTCTTTCCCGTTTGTAGTCCATTGTGCCGCACCGGAAGAGCTCATTTTTTGAGCATAGATATCATTATTCCCATTCCGATTATCATACCACTCGATTATGGATCCACCAACTCCATCACTGATAATTATAGGAGACAATTGGTTCCCTGTGCCGACCGAAACGGCGACACCATTCGCTGTCCATGCTGTGATGCCGGTGTAATTTATTCTTTGAGAAAAAATATCATAATTTCCATTTCGATTATCTCGCCACGCAATGATGGCACCCCCTGAACCATCGCTCGTGACGGTTGGATTTGATTGTTCTGATGCTTCTGCGGAAATAACAACTCCGTTAGCAGTCCAAAGAACTGCTCCTGACGAACTTACTCTTTGGGAATAAATATCATAATATGTTGAAACAGTATTACGCAAATCATTCCAGGAAATAATTGCTCCACCGTATCCGTCCTTTGTTATTACCGGTGTTCCTTGATTGTCAACAGCATTCGTAATTACTACTCCGTTGATTGCCCATTGTACTGTTCCTGATGAACTTATTCTTTGAGAATAAATATCGTTGTTGGTGCCACTTCGTAGGTCTTCCCATGCAATGATCGCTCCTCCAGAACCATCTTCAGCTATAACTGAATTTGTCTGAGTGTTTGTTGCAGCACAGATAACAGCACCATTTGATGCCCATTGAACAGTACCGATTGAATTAATTTTTTGCGAATAGATATTGCCGCCATTATCGTTCCAAGTTATTACAGCACCTCCTGAACCATCAATTACCATTTTCGGATAATTTTGATGTCCGGCCAAAGTACAAATCGCGACACCATTCACGGTCCATTGCACCACACCTTCAGCGTTTATTCTTTGTGCATAGATATCATAATTTGTCAGGCTTCTGATATCCTGCCACGTAATTATTGCTCCGCCAGATCCATCACTAACAATTGCCGGATTCAATTGATCCCAAGATGCTGTGCAAATAGCAACACCATTCGTCGACCATTGAACAATCCCTGATGCACTAATCTTCTGAGCATAGATATCATACGTCGATCCACTGCGATAGTCAGACCATGCAATTATGGCTCCTCCTAAACCATCACCAACAATAACAGGATTTGTTTGGTCATTCGACAATACAGAGATAGCATTGTTGACAGCAGGGTTGGTTGACCATTGTGCGGTGAGTTGTATTGAGAGAACAAAAATCAAAAGAACAACCCAGGAAGAAAAACGAGTAGAGAGTTTCATCGAACCTCCGTATATGAATGGTAATGATGTTGAATTGTGAATTTATAATTGTAAACAACATACCTAAATCGGACTGATTTGTCAATTATTCATTAGTATTGCAGGGCACTCTCTTCTATAAAGAAAAGTCCGATACAATCTAAAATTGAAATCGGACTTTATTTGTTCTTCGAACTAACCTTATCAAGTTCCAACGAAACACTGTTGGCGGTTGTAATAATATTTGCTCAACCTTGACAGGATTTATATTTCAGAAAATAATCTCAATTACTCAACGACTCAACTATTTCATCAACACCAGCTTCTTCACTTGTGATCGCTCACCAGAGACGAGCCGTGCAATATAAATTCCGCTCGCGAGATCCTTCGCATCGAACTTCGTTTGATGATACTGTCCAGCTTCCGCGATACCGTCAAAGAGCGTTGCTACTTCTTGTCCGATCGAATTATATATTTTGAGCATCGCACGTCCTGACACCGGAACCGTAAACTCAATATTCGTCGTCGGGTTGAATGGATTAGGATAGTTCTGTGAAAGCTCGAATTTCAGCGGTGCCGATCCGACGGTCACTTCCACTTCTTTGGAGTACTCGAATTTTCCATCACGGTCAATTTGTTTTAAGCGGTAATAATATTTTCCTGCTGTCAGATTTTTATCCGCGAAAGAATATTCTTTCGGAGCATTTGTAGTTCCGTTCCCTTCAACGAATCCCGCATTGGTCCATGCAAAGTGACCGTCACCTTCCGCCAAAGAGCCGGCGGACAAGTCAAGGTGACGGTCACTTGCTGCGCGGCGTTCGATCTCGAATCCATAATTATTTATTTCCGTTGCGGTGCTCCAGTTCAACTCTGCCATAAACCGTTTGGATGTTGCTGTGAAAGATACCAGTTCCACCGGCAGCGGTGTTACGATATTGAAGAATCCCTGGGCAGAGAAGGCGGAACCGATGAAGGAATTGTCGACCGTCTGCACGCTCCAGAAGTACGTTCCGGGCGGAAGGAGTTCCATGTACACGCTATCGTTCTGATTCACGTTCCCGATCTTCGGCACATGCCGGAAACCGGTTGAGAAGTTCGCGAGAGGGGGCGCCGTATTGCTCCCGCCGGACGTGGTTCCGATGCTCAGATTGTAGGTGAGGCCGTTCTGAGCGGTCTGGCCGTCGGAGGCCTTCTGCCATTTCAGTGCGACGTTGTTTCCGTTCACAGTCGAGACTAATCCGCTCGGCGGATTCGGCGCAGTGTTGATGGTGAACGTATCGTTCTTATACAGACGAGTGAAATATGTGGCGATGCCGTTCGTTCCCTTTACTAAAAGGTCAAGGTCGCGGTCATTGTCATAATCCGCAAATGAGACGGAGCTATTGGTGCCCGGGAACAATGCGCCAATATTGGTCTCCGTGAATCCGCTTCCCGTGTTCCGGTAAACCTTCGAGACCTGCTCGGTACCGGTATTACCCGACACCACAATGTCCAGGTCACCGTCGTTATCATAATCCCCCCAGACACAGTCTCCTGCATGCACCCCCGTCAAACTTCCGGGGTACACTTCGATGAAGCCGCTGCCGCTGTTCTGATAGATCTTGACGATGGTGGCTGCACCGGTTCCGCCGTGCAGAAGTATGTCCAGGTCGCCGTCGGAGTCGTAATCACCCCACACCGCGCCACTGTAGTCAACCCCCGTCAGGCTGCCCGGGTAAGCTTCGGTGTATGCGGTACCATTGTTCTCATAGATCTTCGTCACCCTTGCCGAGCCTGTATAGCCCGTCAGGACGATGTCCATATCTCCATCGTTGTCGTAGTCGCCCCACGAAGCGGATCCCGAGTAAACGCCCGTCAGACTTCCAGCGAGGACCTCCGTGAATCCGGAACCGCTGTTCTGATAGATCTTGGTGACGGCGCCGCTGGCCGACAATCCGCATAAAAGGATGTCGAGATCACCGTCTCGGTCGTAATCGCCCCACTCTACGGACCCGGCGCCGACAGGTGTCAGGCTGCCGGGGTACACTTCGGTGAAACCGGTGCCGGTATTCTGATAGAGTTTTGAGGTGCGCGTCGAACCGGCGGCGTACCCAGTGAGCACGATGTCCAGGTCACCGTCACCGTCGTAGTCTCCCCACGCCGCCGTACTATGGAACACTCCAGGGAGTTGTCCGGCATAGACTTCGATGAATGTTCCACCGTTGTTCCTGTAGATTTTAGCGATACCGCCGGCACCTGTATTTCCGGTATTGATAAGGTCCAGGTCTCCATCGTTGTCGAAGTCCCCCCACGTCCCGGAACCGAGCTCCGCCCCGGTGAATCCGGTACCCGACACCAGTGTATAATCCGAGATGACGAACGAACCTTCCGTCGAGAACGATGACCCAGCGAATCCGTGGTCCACCGCTTGGACGCTCCAATAGTACTTACCGTGCGGAAGCCAATTGATGTTGATGTCGTTTGCATGGTACGTGCCGCCGGCCCTGGGAATGCGCCGGTATCCCGTGGCGGTGTTTGACATCGGCGAAAGGACGTCGGAACCTCCCGGGGTCGTCCCGATGCGGAGGTTGTACGTGAGCCCGTTCTGCGCCGTCTGTGTGTCGGTTGATTTGTTCCAGTGCAGTACGGCCGTGTAAGTGGTGGAAGTGGCGGTCGGTCCGGTTGGTGTTGCCGGGGAGGTATTCACCGACGACTGGATGTTCTTGTACACTTTTGAGATGTAGCCAGAGGTGCCCGAACCTGCCAGCAGCACGTCGAGACGACCGTCGTTGTCGCAATCACCCCACGCGACTGAACTGTAGCTGACCGGCGGGAGCGAACCGGGGTGTATTTCTGTGAAACCGCTGCCGGTATTCTGATAGAGCTTCGCCACTCGAGCGGCGCCATCGGAACCGGTCAGCAGGATGTCCAGATCGCCATCGCCGTCGCCATCACCCCACGCTGCAGCACCGCTCTCCACCCCCGTCAGACTGCCAGCATAGACATCGGTGAAACCGCTACCGGTGTTCTGATACACTTTAGCATGCCGAACACCTCCGTTCATTCCGGTTACAACGATATCAAGATCGCCGTCGTTGTCGTAATCTCCCCATGCCGCGGATCCGTATGACAGACCGAGCACGGTTCCGGCATATATTTCAGTGAATCCGATCCCGGTATTCCGATAGATCTTCGAATATTCCGATATGCCGTTGTCTCCCGTAATGAGAATGTCGGAATCACCGTCCTTGTCAAAATCTCCCATCGCTATATTACCGTTTGCCAGACCGGTGAGGGTTCCGGCGTACAATTCGCTGAACCAATTTCCGGAGTTCTGATAGATCTTCGCGACCCGCGTAATGCCGTTGATGCCGGTCAACAGGATGTCCAGACGGCCGTCGCCATTATAGTCCTCCCATATTGCCGCGCCCGAGTAGACCCCAGTCAATGCGCCGACAGCTGCTTCCGTGAATCCGCTGCCGGTGTTCTGATACACCTTCGTAACAGCCGTGCCCGAGGCAAGGCCGTGCAACAATATGTCAAGGTCGCCGTCCCGGTCGTAATCGCCCCACTCCGCCGAGCCGCTCGACACCGGCGTCAAACTTCCTGAATATGCTTCGGTGAACGTGCTACCAGTATTACGATATATCTTGGAGATGGCACCGCTGATGGTATAACCGGTCACCACGATGTCAAGGTCGCCGTCGTTGTCGAAATCCCCCCACGCCGTCGAACCGTCGAGGACACCCGTCAATGCGGCCCCCATATGTTCCGCGAACGGCGTCACAGTGAATGTTCCCTGTGCCGCGAAGGCAGAACCGGCGAATGAATGGTCAACCGCCTGCACGCTCCAGTAGTATGTTCCTTGCGACAGACCGCTGATTGTCCAGCTGTTCAGGTGGTTCGTGTTACCAATCTGGACCACACGGCGGTACCCCGTCGATGTATTGGACATTGGAGATTTCTTATTGATACCACCAGACGTCGTACTGATGCGGACATTGTAGGTCAATCCATTCTGTGGAGTTTTCGTATCTGTTGACTTGTTCCATTGCAACAAAACGCCGTTGCCACCAACCGCGGAGGTCATTCCTGTCGGAGCTGTCGGCACTGTATTTTTAACCGGGAGTGTGTTCTTATAGATCTTCGTTACCGAATTGACATTGTTCCCTGTTAATAGAATATCGAGGTCGCCGTCGTTGTCATAATCACCCCACGCAGCAGAACTGACATCCACGGTCTCCAGGCTCCCGCTAAATACTTCGATAAATCCATTACCAATATTTTGGTATATCTTTGACACCCTATTGTAACTTGCTATATCACCGGTCAATAATATATCGAGATCACCATCGTTGTCGAAATCTCCCCATTTTGCTGAACCTTTGTCAACACCAATCAAACTCCCAGCAAAGACCTCAGAAAATCCGCTTCCAGTGTTTTGATAAATCTTCGATATGCGGGTAGATCCGTTGATACCTGTCAGCAAAATATCAAGATCGCCGTCGTTATCGTAGTCTCCCCACGCCGCGGAACTGTATTGAACACCTATCACACTTCCCGAATAGACGTGAACGAATCCGTTCCCGGTGTTTTGGTAGATCCTGGAAAAATATGCTCCGTTGAATCCCGTAAGCAGAAGGTCAAGATCACCATCATTATCATAATCTCCCCACACTGCGGAACCGCGTAAGCCTTGCCATAAGCTCCCGGCGAATACCTCAGAAAAACCGCTCCCAGTATTTTGATAGATCTTTGCTACAGAACCCTGCAGTACTATATCCAGGTCACCATCGTTGTCGTAATCTCCCCACGCCGCAGATCCGGAACCAGTGCCCGCCAAACTCCCTGCAAACACTTCTGTGAATCCACTACCGGTGTTTTGATATATCCTAGATGTAGCACTTGGACTGCCGTGCTGAGTATCTCCGGTCAGCAGTATGTCCAGGTCGCCATCATTGTCATAATCACCCCAGGCAACAGAGCTGTTCTCCACCGGTACCAAACTTCCTGGATATACTTCCGCAAAAGCACCGTTTGTGTTCCTATAGATTTTTGAAACAGGAGTGAAGAAACCATAATCTCCTGAATATCCTGTCACAAGAACATCCAGATCTCCATCGCTGTCATAGTCTCCCCATGCAACTGAACTATTTTCCACCTTCACTATTCCCGGAGATAGTTCCTGAAACGGAAAAAACGCGGCGGAGAATGTTGCGCCGCCAACCAACGTTCCTGTATTGGATAATCCCGAAGCATCATTTAATGTGGTTCCGCTTGCCTCATCACATTTCCACCAACCTTTAAGATTGGAATTCGTTGCAGAAAGCGAAAACATATGGGCCTGTATCGTATCAATGGACCGTGCCGCATTCCATACCCTGATATCATCGATCGATCCTTTAAAAAAATCGGTCGCGGTCGGGCCGCTGTCATACTCTGTTCCTGCTGACCATAGATTGGTCCCTGCAAATGCATACGTGCATGTTCCGCTTCCCTGCAATGCCCCGTCGACATAGAATGTACCGGTTGCACCGTTCCGTACAAAAGCAAAATGATGCGGTGCATCGTCTAGATAACTTGAATTACTGGAATCGATGACCGTTGCACTCGCACCGTCATAGACGTAGATTTTTCCGGTCTGGATCGCATTGTTTCCCAATAGGAATAAGACCACATTCCCACCGGTACTTGAGTTGACGGCGAACAGTGAGACCTGCCCTGCATCGACCTGCGACGGCGCTTTGAACCAGAACTCGATCGTATGAGACGTCGAAAAAGATGCCATATCCCCTGCAACTGTATTGATTGTGGCATACTGGCTTGTTCCATTAAGCGTAATCGCATTTCCTTGTGCGCGCAGAAAAGTTATGCAAAACAACGCGACACAGATTACGGCGAACAAACGGATAAGTGTTTTAGTTGACAATGAGTCCGGTATCATGAATCCCCCATGTAGTTTGATTTAAGTTGAGTTTTATCGTTATATATTTACATTCAATAAACTCAAAATGGGGGGACAAGACCTATCAATAATCTTGCAATAAGTAGTAAAATTCTTGCAAAGGGGGTAAAACTGCTGTTTTAATGGAGAAAAGAGTGCTTTTTACATCGTAAATTTTTACGAGGATTGTTTTTTTATATCACTGGGTGAAATTCCAAATTGTTCATTGAAACACTTTGTAAAATACGCTGGACTCCCAAATCCCACAGCATACGCTGTTTCTGAAACGATTGCTCCGTTCTGTTTTAGGATATCCATTGCCCTGTGAAGGCGCATAGTGCGGATGAACTGGTTTGCAGATTGATCGATGACCGCTTTTAATTTGCGATGGAGCTGAGTATAGCTCATATTGACTGCGGCGGCAAGCTGTTCAACATCAAAATTCTCATCGCTCATATTTTGCTCAATAATATTTTTCACTGTATTCAAAAAAACTTGTTCTGTGGATGTTACGGTCACTTCATCCGGTTTTAATGTGACCACCTCTTTCCCAAATTTTTCACGAAGCCTGCGGCGATTCTCTATCAGATTCTTCACTCGGACGAGTAGTTCGGTGGAGTCGAACGGTTTCACAAGATAATCATCAGCACCTATCTCAAGCCCGCTGATCTTGTCTTCACTTGCTGCTTTCGCTGTCAATAAAATCACCGGTATGTGACTTGTAACTAGATCTTTCTTAATGATATTACAAACTTCATACCCATCCTTTTTCGGCATCATCACATCAGAGATGATCAGATCGGGAATGAATTCCTTTGCTTTTTTAATTCCTTCTTCACCATCGAATGCTTCAATCACACGGTAATGCTGAACGACATAGGTTTTGATATATTCCCGCACATCATAATTGTCTTCTATAAGCAGGAGCATCGGAATATTCTCATCCTGTTCATCTGATCCGGTTAATTCTTTTGCAGTGATTGCTTCCGGTTGATCAACCTCGCTTTGTGCATAGATATGATCGATCGGTTGATGAACAGCATCAACGACGATCTCGGAAGGATGAAGATGGATCTTACCGAGCGGAAGAGTGATCGTGAAGACCGTTCCTTTTCCCGGAGTACTTACAACTGAGATCAAGCCTCTATGGATCTCAATCAATTCTTTTACGAGTGAGAGACCTATTCCGGTCCCCTCGTGAGATCGGGTTGAGGACGTATCTACTTGATAGAAACGGTCAAATATATGATCGATTTTTTCCTGCGGTATACCAATACCGGTATCTCGAACGTCAATTTCAACC
>JFJP01039327.1_pt1 | contig 13767 bp, 12 predicted proteins | sample 431651 | NCBI WGS metagenome assembly JFJP01 (sample SAMN02602958, study PRJNA72255) | Microbial mat metagenome, whole genome shotgun sequencing project. | biome: fresh water; feature: sink hole; material: water; isolation source: purple microbial (photo- and chemosynthetic) mats found in... | reverse complement strand
AAGGTGATAGATACTGCTAAAATTATTTCTGAGGGTAAGCTGTATGTCAACTTTGTAACAAACCGAAAAGACGAGATAGGCGATTTGGTGCATTCACTTCAAAACATGACTCATAAGATACGTGAAATAATAGGGAATATAATAGAAGGGGCTGACTATGTTACCGCAGCAGCACACGAAATAAGTTCGTCGGCTCAGGAAATGGCGCAAGGCGCCAATGAGCAGGCTTCTTCATCTGAAGAATTGGCTGCGGCCATGAACCAAATGGTATCCAATATAAATCAAAATACAGACAATGCCATTACTACCAATCAAATAGCCAAGGTAGCTACCGGGGGCATAATTGAAGTAAAAGATGCTACTTCCCAGAGCTTATTGGCAATTAATGAGATAATTGAGAAAATTACCATCGTAGGCGAAATTGCAGAAAAAACAGATATGTTGGCCATAAATGCAAGTATCGAAGCAGCAAGGGCAGGCTCGCATGGAAAGGGTTTTGCTGTAGTTGCTTTAGAAATACGCAAACTTGCCGAAATGAGTCGTAATGCCGTAGAGACTATAGAGCAATTGTCTGACAATGGCATGAATACAGCCAACAGGGCGGGTTTCTTAGTAAACGAAATAGTACCTCAGATAGAACGAACCTCTTACTTGGTTCAAGAGATAGCAGCTTCCAGCAGCGAACAAAACTCTGGTGCCATGCAAATAAATAAAGCACTGATGCAGCTCAACGAAATTACACAGCAAAATTCGGCAGCATCAGAGCAGTTGGCTTCAGCATCAGAGGAACTTGCGGGGCAAGCCGAATCATTACGCGAAGCGATGGGTTATTTTAAGTTGGTAGAAGAAATTAACCCGAACACTGCTGCGGAATTAATGTTATCGCAATTGCACAAACTTGAGGTGTCGTTCAAAGAACTCACCGGAAAGGATTGGAATGACAATGAGCCAGACAGCATTGTAAGTAAAAATTTGTAGAATTCCCTGAAATCAAATACCAAAAAAAAAGCTGCCCTTTTCAGACAGCCTTTCGTAGAAATTGTCCCTGCAAACCTGCGTTAAGAGCATTGGTGTGTGCATATGGGAATTATGTAACCCAAAAGTGATTATGAAAACGAAAACTTGGCAATTAACTTCCATCTTTCAGAAAGTCAAGCCAAATTATTTTTTTTTCGACAGTCTAGCCAAATCATCAATACCTGTTTTAATGATTAACCAGAAATCTTCTTCTGAAGGGTGGGCATGGTGCTGTTGGTTGTTATTCTCGTTGTTTTTATTATAACTGCCAGAGCTATTTCCACCATTCATCAGTAATGTGAAATTGTGCTGAAGCTGATCTATTTTATTTTGCAAATGCCTGATGTTTACAATCAGTTTACCTTGTTGAGCAACCGAAATTTCTATGCGCTTCATCAGTTCGTTTACCAATCTGAGCGCCTGTTTTTGATCTAGTTTTCCGGTTTGAGCTGCAGTTATTAGTAGATCTGCTTTTTTGCGGGAATCTTGTTCTAGTGCTAGCTGACTATCATATTCTTTTTTCAATTTTTTCAAATGACTGTCTGCCAGTGCTAGAGCTTGCTTAACCTGCTTTATCAAGGCAGACTTGTCATTGTTGTTTTTCTGAGGCATTTTGTAAGCCGCGCCTTATGCCGAATATTTCATGATGTACTCAGAGAATTCACTCATAAGCAAAGACAATGAGTTTAGGCTGGCTTCCAGTTCATTGAGGTCAAGGTTTTCAACCTGTAATGTATCTCTGAATATCACGTGTTTGCCTTCTTCATCCATTACCAAAGCTCCATGTATGATGTCGCGGTTTTTTATAAGTAAGTGTTTCAACACAGCAGGATCGTCTCTTTTCAGGGTGAAAAGAGTTTGTTCCATTATTACAATCGGGTCAGCTACAGCTATTACCATATTAGAAATCCCATCTTCTTCTTTTTCAATAACAAAAACCTGGTCTTGCGCATTGTCGGTTTTGATGGTGTATTCAAGTTCAAGCAGATAATTGCGTACTTTATCGAAATAATTTTCCATGATATTATATTTTAACTTATTAAATGTAATACCAAATATACAACAAGCAAAGCATATATTACAAATATCTTATAAATATTTAAGCTAAAATAACAAGGCAAACTGGTTGATTCAAGCTTTGAAATATAGAAAGAAAGTGGAAAGCACATTCGCTCCGGAATTTGACAAATCTAATGAGAATGGTTGATAAAAAGTTATTAAAAAGAATTTGTGCATAACGTGTTACCAAATATTTATTCTCATCAATCTCCTGCATAAATTAAAATATTACCTTTGCCATACAAAATTTGAAAACACATGGAGCTACTCGACTTTGAAGAACCCATAGAGCTATTGCTCGAGCAAATAGAGCAGGCTAAAATAATAGCCTCTAAAAGCCAGATAGATATGACCGAAACCATAGCAGATTTAGAAGCTAAGGTAGAGGAAACCCGAAAAAATATTTACAAGAACCTTACCCCTTGGCAACGTGTGCAAGTTTCGCGACATCCTGGTAGGCCTTATACACTGAGCTATATAAAAGCTATGACTGATGGCGATTTTATTGAATTGCATGGCGACAGGCAAATAGAAGATGATACAGCCATGGTAGGAGGTTTTGGCTCTTTAGACGGCAAAAGTGTTTTGTTCATAGGTCAGCAAAAAGGTGAAAACACCAAGATGCGTCAATACCGTAACTTTGGTATGAGCAATCCTGGTGGTTACCGCAAAGCTCTCAGACTTATGCGTCTTGCCGAGAAATTCAACCGACCCATTGTTACTCTTATAGATACTCCGGGGGCATTTCCGGGAATTACAGCTGAAGAACGCGGTCAGGCAGAGGCTATTGCGCGTAATTTGTTCGAAATGTTTCGTATAAAAGTTCCTATTATTTGCATCATCATAGGCGAAGGAGCCTCAGGAGGTGCCATTGGTATAGGGGTAGGCGATAGGGTAATTATGCTCGAAAATACTTGGTACTCTGTTATTTCTCCTGAGTCTTGCTCATCAATACTTTGGCGAAGCTGGGAGTTTAAGGAAAAGGCAGCCGAGGCGCTTAAACTAACCCCACAAGATATGCTTGCCAATGGCCTCATAGATGATATAATACCGGAGCCTGCCGGCGGCGCACATTCTCATCCTGAAATCATGTTTGAAACAGTGAAAGCTGAAATTTTAAAGCATCTTGAAATACTGGAACAAAAGGATGTGAATACGCTTATAAGCGAAAGAATAGAGAAGTTTACCCGAATGGGAGTTTTCAACGAAAGATAATTGTAATATACCATAACCTTTATTAATTCCGGGCATACATGGCTGACTATAAACGTGGCAAGACTAAAGCAATGCAAATTGTAGAATCTCTGGAAGCCGGCAAAATGCCGCCTCAGGCTATGGAGTTGGAAGAGGTGGTAATAGGTGCAGTGCTTATTGAGAAAGATGCCATACTCGAAATTGCAGATTTTTTGCATGCCGAGATGTTTTACAAGGAAGCACATCAGCATATATACCGGGCTGCCATCAAACTTTCGGAACAGCATCAGCCAATAGATCTTATAACCATTACCGACCAACTACGCCGCAATAATATGCTGGAACAAGTAGGTGGACCTGGGTTTATAGTGCAGCTTACCAATCGGGTTGCCTCGGCAGCCCACCTTGAGTACCATGCACGCATTATTGCCCAGAAATATATACAGCGCGAGCTTATTCGGGTTACAACCGAAATACAAAACCAAGCTTTCGATCCAGGAATTGATATTGATGATTTGCTTAATTTCTCTGAAAAATCGCTTTTTGAAATTTCTTATGGAAACGTTAAACGAGAAGCAAAATCTATTGACATTATTGTAAAAGAGGTTATAGGCCTGATAGAAGAAGCCGGAAAGCGTGAAGATGGACTAAGCGGTATACCATGTGGTTTTACGGAACTAGACAGGATGACGGCAGGATGGCAACGTTCGGATTTGGTGATAGTAGCAGCTCGCCCATCTATGGGTAAAACTGCTTTTGTGCTTTCCATGGCCAGAAATATAGCAGTGAATCATAATGTGCCTGTGGCCATTTTTTCGCTTGAGATGTCGAGTGCACAGTTGGTTCAGCGTTTGGTTTCTTCGGAAATTGAAATATCTGCCGACCGTCTGCGTACCGGAAAACTTCTTACACGTGAGTGGGAACAGTTGCATGATAAAGTTGAGTCACTTGCACGTTCACCTTTTTTTATTGACGATACCCCTTCTATTTCTCTTTTTGAGCTCAGAGCCAAGTCTCGTCGTCTCAAAATGCAGTCCGACATTCAATTGGTAATAGTGGACTATTTGCAGTTGATGACTGTAGGTGGCGACCAGCGCATGATGAACCGTGAACAGGAGGTAAGTATCATATCACGTGGACTGAAAGCCATAGCCAAAGAGTTGAATGTACCTGTAATAGCGCTATCGCAGCTCAATCGCTCGGTAGAAACCCGAGGAGGCGACCGCAGACCTCAGTTATCGGACCTTCGCGAGTCCGGTGCCATTGAGCAGGATGCGGATATTGTACTATTTATTCACCGCCCTGAGCGATTTGGAATATTGGAAGACGAGAATGGAATGTCTACAAAAGGATTGGCGCAACTTATAGTCGCCAAGCACCGAAATGGTGAGGTGGGAGATGTTCGGTTGAAGTTTGTTGGGGAATATGCCCGGTTTATGGATTGGGACAGTATCTCGCTCGATTCATTCAACTCTAGCCCCGAATCAATTACACGTGTGTCTAAACTCAACTCAGATATTGGGAGCTCGTCAAATACAGAATTTCCAAGTACACCTAATTTTACTGGTGGTGAAGAACCTCCTTTCTAAGAAGTATGACTAAAAGATATTACTCCATATAACACAGCATCCCGAATATCTGAAAAGACTTCGGGATGTTGTTTTTACAAAGTATCGATGTATTGAATATGCTTAGTAAAGCTATTCAAGCGTAAATATCCGCGCCGTTTTGCCTGCAATTTTTACCAAAATATGGTCATTTTCTATATTTACTTTAGCATTGCTATCAGTAAATTCGGTAAGACCATTTTTAGTCATCAGGTCTAATATTCGATCAGGCAGTAACTGATTGTTCTTCATATTATTGGCATATCTGTATACAGGCAGCGCCAAAGGTTCCTGCATATCATTCAGTCCATTATTTATGACTACCAGCACCACATTATTGCGATGATAGCGTACAAATGCAAAAATGAACTGATCAACCCATAAGGTAGTTGAAGTGCCAAATCTGAGCGCAGGATTATTTTTACGCAGTTGAATCAGGTTTTTGGTGTAATCAAAAAGTCCAATCTGTTGCATACCCATCTCTGAAAGACCAGACGCAGGATTAAAATCTGCATCAAATAATTCCCAAGGGAAATCGCGCCGAAGATCTGCATCATCTCCACCGTTTCGCCAACCTTCTAGTCCCACTTCTATTCCGTAATATAACTGTGGTATACCTCTCACAGTAAGCTGAAGTGCCAGTGCAAGTTTCATAACTTTGAATGCCATGTGCATACCTTCGTCACCAGGAAAGCGTTGTCTTGCATGACTCATGATTCGCTTATCTAAATCATGATTATCGAGTAGAGTAACAAGCCTGTTTGCATTTGAGTAGCCATCTTTAAATGGATTATCCAAATCGAGCACCCCAAAAGGTTCGTTGGGAGAAAAACCGGGCCTAGCAATTTCGGTCATTGGAAAGTCCCACATTACAGTGTCTTTGATAACAGTTCGCAATGGAAAATCGAATAATGAATCGAAATCATAATAGCGCTGGAATTTAGCAATTTCAGGTATCATGTGTTTGTCTTCATACAAAACTTCTCCAATGAGAGTAAGATTTGGATGAGCGCCTTTTATTTGAGCTTTGAATGCATTCCAGAATTTGCTTTCCACGTGCTTGGCAGTGTCCATGCGTATAGCCTGAATACCCGTTTCTTCAATCCAGTCCAAAATATTGTTTATAAAGAAATCGATTACGTTGGGGTTGTCGTGGTCAAAGTCGGGAAGACCTGCAAGAGGCCCTTCAATTTCGCCGGTTCCGTGCTGAAACCAATTTCTATCGTAAATATTTTCAGTATTGTACCCAGCATGATTTACCACCATATCGAGCACAATCTTAATGTCGAATTTTTTCATATCCTCTACCAGATCACGCAAATAGAGTTTTGTACCTTCTTCGTATCCTGATTTTGAAGAGTATAAATGAGGATCTATTTTGTCGAAATCCAATGCCCAATAGTAGTGGTAAGGATCAGTATTATCGAAAGATGAAATATTGAGGTAAACTGGGGTTATCCAAAGCGCTGTAACACCTAGCTTTTTGAGGTAAGGTGCTTTTTGCACTAAACCTGCAAAATCTCCTCCATGAAACCTTTTGGGCTGTGTCTTGTCCACACCAAAATTGTTGTTTATATCACCATCGGCAAAGCGGTCGGTTACAACAAAGTAAATAATATCATCTTGGTTTATCATAATGAAAATGGTTAGTGTTTTAGTCCCACTTAAGTTTAGATGGTTCGTTTATGGCCGTCACTTTTATTCCACTGCCTTTCATTTTGAATTTGTATGCTATTGCATTTTTGCCCGAATTGGCAGTAATGATGGGGCTGTGTGTTGAAGTGATGACCTGAATGTTAGGCAGGTAATTTCGGAACCAAGCAGAGATGCTACGTTGCCAGGTTGGGTGGAGGTGTGTATCTAGTTCATCTATAAGTACTACGCCTTGCTCAAGGAGAGGATTAGGACTCTCAGGAAACGCTTCCATGAGTCTCCACATAAGGTCGCCTGCGAATGCAAGTACGCTGCGGAAGCCTTCAGATAAGAGACGTGATGGCAGAATAAAGGTGCCTTGCTTGAATATCAGTTGTCCGTCGGTGGTAACTGAGTGGAATGAGTATTCCTCAGGTAAAAGTGAATTGATTGCCTGTGTAGCAAGTTCTCTTTTACGTGTAGCCATTTTGTACAATTCCATATTGCCTCCAGATTCTTTAGCAATTACAAAATCGAGCCAGGTAAACCATCGTTCGAAGGTAGAAAGAGCATCTTTCTCGTTGAATTGTGAAGAGAATGCAGAAGCCCTGGAAGGCGCTTGTAGTTGTGGGGTAGTGTGAATATTTTCGCTGGTAATACGTCTGAAAGAACCGTATCCGGCAGCAAACCAGCCTTGTGTACATGAAGAGAACGCGTTTTCCCTGAGCCAGGGAATGTTTTTGCTAAAGGGATCTGTTACAATCATTGGAGTAGTGTATAGCCTGTTAGCAATATTGAGCCTCTGGTTTCCAGTGATGTAAAGCGAATAACGTAGCCCACTTTTTGCAGGTTGTTCTGTGACAATGGTATCATTTGGCCCTGAATGTATTTTTATTGAAATCTTGCCAGGCTGTGATTGGTCTTGCAGCCAGCCATCGGGTTTTGGGAGTAAATGAATAGCAGAATCGGGGCCTGCAAGCATCAGTGCTATTGATTGTAAAATGGTGCTTTTACCCAGTCCATTTTCACCGGAAAGTATAATCCATGAATATGGTTTGTCGGATTCTCCAAATTTTAATCTCAATTTGCCGAAGCATTTTATATTTTCTGCATAAAATTCTTCAATCCACATATTGGGGGAATTATACTATTAAGTTAATTTGAAGATAAATATACAAGTTTTTTTAATAGGAGGGAAAAAAACAGGATTAGAAATACTTATATGCAAAAGAAAAAAATCAATTAAGAGAAAAAGTATAACCAAATCTTTTAATAAAGTACTTAGAATAGACTAAAGACAAAAATTGAAACCCAAGAAATGCGCAACAAACAAAAGTTGCGCTTTGGCATCTGAGTACATTTTAGTTTCTTTAAGAAAAGGCAGGGAACTTGTCTTACATTTATATTAGATTATGCTTCAGAATCAGGCAAATAAAGCAAGTTTTCCAATTCTTTCTTTAAAGACTTGATTTTTTCTTTGAGCGATCGCACTTCATCTATCAGATTTCTAGCCTTTTCTTTTTTCTTATTCAGTGTTTTATTGTTCAAGTGTTTTTCGATACTTCTTTCAAGCTTTTCTATTTTTATGGTATGTTTTTCTTCAATTTTCTCAAGGGTTTTTCGAACTTTTTTTTCGTAAGCATAAACTGCTTTCTTTCTTTTTCCCCTGAGTTTTGAGAGCTCCTTTTTTGCTTTTTTGAGCTTCTTTTCAATATCTACCTGCTTGTCTTCATCATCGTGTTCTTCGCTCTGCTCAACGTCTTCATTATCGTTTTTATCGAGTTCTTCCAAATCATCTGAGGATGTATTTTCAACTTCAGATTTTAATTCTTCAATTTCAGAAGTAACTTTTTCCTCGATTTTTTCAGGTGAGGTATTTTCAGTTTCCTGTATTTGTTCAGTAGACATACTTATTTTTTTACTTAGTTTGGTTCGCTTAGATTTGGATTGAGTATTTTCTTTCGAATTGCTATTTTCTATTTTCTCTTCAAAAGTATGTTCTGATGTATTGTTGTCCATAACTTGTATTGATTTAAATTAATGCAAATCTAATATTAATAAATTGTAAATAATTGCTTTCAATGTTAAGTTAATATTAATTTATTTATGCAATTATTTACAATTTAAATTGTTAGAAAAAGCTATTAATCAGAAAGTAATACGATTGGTGTTAGAGTCCTAAGCTTACAACAATGTAAGCAGTTTCATTGAGTGGATTCGTAACAAGAGAACCTTTCATCATAAATGAAAAATCATCGGTAACGCGCATTTCTTTTTTCCAAGTGGCACCAAGGTTTATAATTCCAGCTTTTGATGCATTATAGAAGTGGCTTTCACCTAGTATAGCACCGAGGTATACATCGATAGTTGAAGGACCGGTATTGAATGTATATCCGGCTTCGAGGTAGCTGGAATAATTGTTTTTATCGGGGTTAAGGATAGGATCGCCATTTGCATCGAATGAATCTATTTTTTTATCAAATCCGTAAAGGAGCGAAGAGGCGGTAAGGTAAAGTGGTAGACTTTCGCCAAATGTATATAATGCAGAGAGTTCTACCGTATGAGCGGTAGTTTTTGAATCGAAGTTAAAATAATCTGCACCAGCATTCGCATGATAATCTACTACTGAAAGTGTAAGCCCGGCAATGGAATATGCCAAGTAAATGTCTGGTTCAAAATATGATCCTTTGAAGTTGCTTGATGCCCAAACGCCCATAGTTACGCCTTTATAGGTAATATTGGCTCCAGGTTGAAAGGAAGGTGTAGGGTCGAACAATACACCACGCCAAACATAGCCAGATACGATGTCGAGATTTACGTTTGCGGAAAAATCAGATTCTTGGTCTTGTGCAATGGCATTGAGACTCAGTGCACACAAAATGAATAAATTAAGTAGAATTTTTTTCATAAATGATTAACTTTTATATTTTTAGAAAAGATACAAAAAATTTCACATCTGCAATCATAAGTAGTTGAATTTGCAATAAATTTTATTAATTATGTACCTCAACAAAAAATCAATCCCTGCTTTTTATTGAAAAACAGGGATTTGATAAATATGAAATTAAAATTTTTTACGGTTTAACCTGATAATAAGGAATGTCAGTTTCAGATGCAGATTGTCGCCAATATGCAGGGGTAACTACTTTACCATCTTTGCGGCGTAGGCGTTTCTGATATATGGCTATCATCGGATTGAAGATTATATCAGTAACCCCTAGTTTTAGAGTAGTTTTGTCTGCTTCGGTTTTTCCGGGCACTTCCTCTGATTTTACTTCAAAACCGTTAGTCATGAGGATTTCGGTCAGAAAATCGGCACGTAGTTTATTTAAACCGTTTTCAATTAATGTACAGCGTACACCGGCAATTTCTTCTACAACGTGTTTCCCTGAAATTAATGTATTCATAATGGTAATGTGCAATTAAATTCCAAAACTAAATGCTGCAATGTATTCCCAAATGTAGCTTATGAAGCCTGTGAGCATAAGGCCAAAAACGCTTGCAATCAAAGCAGTTCTGGTAGCCCAGTCAGATTTAAACCAAGCAATAGGATGATCGCTATGATTTACAAACATAGCTTTCACCACCAGCAAGTAGTAATACAAGGAAATGATGGTATTGATAACCGCGATGAGTACTAATATGTAGTAACCTGATTTAGCTGCAGCCATGAAGAGGAAGAATTTTCCAAAGAATCCTGCTACAGGTGGTATACCTGCTAGTGAGAATAATGCAAGCATCATCACCAGACTAAGTTTCGGATTGGTACGGTATAACCCATTGTAATCGTCCATATACTCTTTACCTGTCTGGTTGCTGATAGCAGCTACCACACCAAATGCAGCAAGGTTGCTGAATATGTAAATAAGTGCAAAATAAATAACGGCAGTCATACCCATGCTATTTCCACCAATCACTCCCAGCAATATAAAGCCGGCCTGTGCAATAGATGAAAACGCAAGAAAACGTTTCATATTCTTTTGACGGATTGCAAAAATATTACCTAAAGTGATAGTAATGATAGTAATTAAGTATAGTATGTTTTGCCAAAGGTCAGACATCACAGGGAACACTTTGAAAAGGACAATCATAAATATGAATGCTGCAGCTGCTTTACTAATCACACTCAGAAATGATGTAACCAACACAGGCGAACCTTCATATACATCGGCAGTCCACAAGTGGAACGGTACCAAACTCAGCTTGAATGCCATACCAGTGATGAAGAAAACAACGGCAATCATCTGAATCTGTGATGTACCCCATGACTGCGCCACATCATTAAAGTATACCGAACCGGTAGTACCATATATCATAGAAAGACCATAAAGTAAAATACCAGAAGAGAATGCAGAAGAAAGAATAAGTTTTATTCCGGCCTCAGCAGATTTGCGTTTGCCCTTGTCGTATGCAGCTAAAGCAGCTACCGGAATAGTAGCAGTTTCGAGTCCCAGATAAAACATCAGGAAATCGCCTGAGGATACCATAAAGCCCATACCAATGAGTGCAGCAATCACAATCATATAGAATTCACTCATTTTATAATTCTGTTCAGGTTTGTGCAACCATGGTACAGATTGAATGAAAATAAGCAGAACACCAATATTTAGAACGTTTTTCATAATCCAGCGCAACGTATCTGCCTGATACATCCCGCCAAATAGAGAGCCTTCGGCTTGTGGGAACCATCCAATGATGGTAACCATGCCAAAAGCACCTAATGCTATTGGAATGACGAGTTTTCTTTTGGATTGTGAGAGAAAAATCTCTGCGGAAAGTACTATGAGCAAAGCAATAGTAAGTACCAGCTCGTTGCGCATGAGTAATATTTGATCGAATGACATATATCTTTCAATTTATAGGGTTAAAAGGTAACGTGAGTATTGGCCTGAGCACCGGCATTTATAATCTGATCCATGATTGGGGTTAAACTCTCCATGATAAGATCTGACAAGAAAAATGGGAACATACCCACACCTGCAATACCTACTATAAGGGTAATAACTGCCACTCTTTCATACCAAGTAGCATCTTTGAGTTTCATAAATTCCTGGTTGCGAACTGGTCCCATAAGCAAAACACCTACCACACGTAATATGTATACTGCAGTTACAACAATTGAAGTTGCAGCTATGATGGTAGCAAGGGTATGGAACAATCCGGGGTTCTGAAACGCACCTACGAAAATGGTCATTTCTGCTACGAAACCGCTTAAGCCAGGTAAACCCAAAGAGGCCAAACCTGCTATTACGTAGGCAGCAGATAGGAAAGGCATGATTTTAAGCAAACCACCCATTTCGTTGATTAAACGAGTGTGGGTGCGGCCATATATCATACCTATAAGTGCGAAGAATAGGGCCGTCATGATACCATGTGAAATCATCTGAATGATGGCACCATCAATGGCAGTTTTATTCATCATAAGCAAACCAAAGAGTATAAGACCACAGTGGCTAACAGATGAATAAGCATTGATGTACTTGAGGTCTTTTTGCATTACAGCGCCAAAAGCACCATATACCACACTTATGGTTACCAGTATCAGGAAGAACCAACTCATTTCGTTGGCAGCTTCGGGCATCAGGTACATAGCTACGCGGAATGCACCATAAGATCCTAATTTCATAAGAACTCCTGCGTGTAGCATAGATACTGCAGTAGGTGCTGAAGCATGACCATCTGGCGACCAAGTATGGAAGGGGAACAAAGCACCCAGCACGCCAAAACCTACAAAGGTAAGCGGAAAGAAGAAACGCTGAGCTTCAATTGGCATATTTGAGTTTCTGATTTCAAGCATATTGAAGGTAAGTTGTCCACCTTCGGGCGCAGAATAGAAGTATAAACCAATGAGTCCCACCATCAGGAAAGCAGAGCCTCCCATAAGCATAAGTGTAAGTTTCATGGCAGAGTATTCTTTTGGCCCGCTACCCCAGATTGCAATAAGCAAATACATAGGTATTACCGCTACCTCATAAAAAAGGAACATAGTAAACAAGTCTAGCGATATGAAGAAACCGAATACACCGGTAGCCAGAATAATAAGCGATATAAAAAACTCTCGAGGAAGGTCACCAATAGTCCATGATGCAAATACACCAGCAAATATGATCACTGAAGTAAGGGCAATCATCACTACGCCAATACCATCAACACCGATGGCATATTGTATATTGAGAGATTCAAACCATACCAAGGTTCGGGTAAACAGGAATTCAGCATCATTTCCGGCAGCTCTTTCTGAATAAAACATCCAGATTAGCACCACAGCAAGTACCAGCTGAATGGTCATACCTACTGCCGAAATCAAGCGAGTCTGATGCAAATCCTTCGCAAACATGATGGCCAGAACAGTAAGTGTAGGTATAACTACGAATAAACTTAAAATATCCATTGTAAAGTTCAGTTTAATTCAGGTTTAACATTATGACCATATATATACAAAAGTAAGCACCAGTAAAATGGCACCTGCAACAAAAGCAAAAGCATATTGTTGCAACTGACCAGACTGTATACCTTTAGATTTGCGCGAAGCCCATATAGTAGCTATACCAAACATGTTCATGCTTCCATCTATCACTTGGCGGTCAAACCAAGCAATGGGGCGTGAAATCATATTGAAAATGATACGTTTGGTAACAAAAATGTATATCTCGTCAATATAGAATTTGTTATAGGTGGCGGTATACAATCCTTTCAGTGATGCTGCAATGGCATCAGGTCTGGTATTTTCTTTCATATACAACCATGCTGCAGCGCCTATACCTAAAACCGCAATCAGTACTGAAGGTATTGCTATATTCAGGTGTAAATGTGTATGATATGGTTTGAAATCTGAAGATACGAATTCACTAAAAGGAATAAAACCTGCAAACACAGCCATAAAGGCCAGAAACATAAGTGGCCCGGTCATTACCAGTGGCGACTCGTGTGGAGTGTGATGGTAGTGAGTATCTTTCCACCAGAATATTTTGAAATACAAGCGAGACATATAGAACGCTGTGAGACCAGCCACTATATATTCTATTACAAAAATGAGTTTATTATTGTTAAACGCAGCCACCAAAATCTCATCTTTACTCCAGAAACCTGCAAAAGGAGGTATACCTGCTATGGCAAGTACCGCTATAAGGAAAGTAATATGAGTAATTTTAAGGTGTTTACGCAAACCACCCATATCGTAAGTATAGTTGCTGTGAACGGCATGTATAACCGAACCTGCTCCGAGGAAAAGCAATGCTTTGAACATGGCGTGTGTGAA
>JFJP01005713.1_pt1 | contig 13767 bp, 12 predicted proteins | sample 431651 | NCBI WGS metagenome assembly JFJP01 (sample SAMN02602958, study PRJNA72255) | Microbial mat metagenome, whole genome shotgun sequencing project. | biome: fresh water; feature: sink hole; material: water; isolation source: purple microbial (photo- and chemosynthetic) mats found in... | reverse complement strand
GTGGTCACCAACAGAGCGCCGGACTCACTCCACAACTGGCTGGTCTGGTCAAAAAACCCGTTGCGAAAAGCCTGAGCCCGCGCTTGACCCAACAAATAGCCGGTTCCGTGCTCTGCGAGTTGCTGCCCGTTGGCGTGAAAATAGACCGTCATCGACACGGTACCGACCGGCACATGCGTGGACCGGCGAATAAAAACACGCGGAAAAAAGATGTCAGCAATGGCAGCGAGCGATGCGAAGTCCAGAGGGCGCGGCGGATTGTCCCGAACCCACAACTGCGACAGGCTGCTGTGGCCACTGGCATCCCATACCTCCGGCAAGCCACCGACAATCGGACGCACTTCATAACGCTTGATCCACTCCATGGGCGCCTCCACCTTGGGCAAAGGCACCTGATCCGGCAGCGGGCTCGCTGGCATGGTCTCTTCGTCCAGGCTCCAGGTCTCACGCCGAGTGGCAGTCACTGCAGTGGCCGTCAGGACGGCCTGCCCAGCCTGGATCATCTCGATGATCCAGTGCTGGGTGGAGCGGTTGGTGCGGGCTGCGCGCGCCTGAACTGTAAACGGGCCGTTCGCCACCGCCGCCGCAAAGTTGACTGTGAGAGAAATGGGCTCACCCAACAACTGCGGGTGCACCAGTATCGCGTTGAGCGCTTGCGCCGCAGTCACGCCACCAAAGGGTCCCACCATGTTGGCATACGGCGCACTGGTGTGGCCAAGCCAGGTTCCATCTTCCTGTGGAGCCAGTTTGATGGCTTTGTCAAAGGGATGGGTTTTCATCAGACACGCTCAAAAATGCCGGCTGCGCCTTGCCCCATACCCACGCACATGGTGACCATGCTGTACTTCAGTTTATTGCGGTGCAGCGCGTGGATGGCGGTGGCCGCGCGCATGGCGCCCGTCGCGCCCAGAGGATGACCCAAAGCAATTGCACCACCGATCGGGTTGACCTTGGTGACATCCAGCCCGAGCGTGTTGATGACCGCCAACGACTGGGCCGCAAATGCTTCGTTGAGCTCAAACCAGTCAATATCGTCCTGCTGCAACCCGGCATTGCGCAGGGCGGCGGGAATTGCCTCGATCGGACCGATGCCCATGATGTGTGATGGCACGCCTCTGGATGCAAACGACACAAACCGTGCCAGCGGCGTCAGACCAAACTGCTTGACCGCTTTCTCGCTGGCAAGCACCAGTGCACCTGACCCATCGGATGTCTGCGAGCTGTTGCCCGCGGTCACGGATCCACGCGCCGAAAATACGGCCTTGAGCTTTCCCAAACCTTCGAGCGTGGTGTCAGGTCGTGCACCCTCGTCCATACCGACCGTGCGGCGCTTTTCCACCACATCACCCGTTTCCAGATTGGCGCTGCGGTCGACCACTTCGACAGGTGTGATTTCTGCTGCAAAGTCGCCCCGCTGCTGGGCTGCAATGGCACGACGGTGGGACTCGACGGCAAAAGCATCCTGCGCATCCCGACCCACTTTCCACTGATTGGCAACTTTTTCGGCGGTGAGACCCATGCCGTAGGCAATGCCCACATCATCACTTTCGAATATCCTGGGAGACAGGGAAGGCGCGTTCCCCATCATGGGCACCATACTCATGCTTTCGACACCGGCCGCAACCATCACATCGGCCTCGCCCACGCGGATGCGGTCAGCCGCCATCTGGATGGCACTCAAACCGGACGCACAAAAGCGGTTAACCGTAATGCCACCCACGCTGGTTGGCAAACCAGCTAACACAGCCCCAATGCGCGCAATATTGAGTCCCTGCTGACCTTCGGGGATAGCGCATCCGCAGATCACATCCTCAATCGACTTCGGGTCGAGCGACGGAACCTGCGTCAACGCGGCTTTCAAGGCATGCACCAGAAGCTCGTCCGGGCGTGTGTTGCGGAAAAAGCCGCGATGCGATCGGCCAATAGGTGTTCGTGTGGCAGCAACGATATAGGCTTCTTGAATTTGTTTCATGTGTAACTCTTTTCATTAACAGAACCGGCTGTGGCCGCGATGATTCGAACGAAGTTCGTGACTGAGCAAGCGTAGCGAGGAGGCGACAGGCTAGGCGCGGGCGCCCGAAAACAACCGGAACGTACTTCTGTACGTGAGGATTGTTTTGGGGCTGCAACGACGCATGTCGGCTCCGCAGTAGCTTGATCAGTTACGAACGGGTTTGCCGGTGGACATCATCCCCATGATCCGCTCCTGCGTTTTGGGATGGCTGAGCAACGAACCGAAGGCCCTGCGTTCGAGCGCCATCAGATACTCCTCCGTCACCAGCGTGCCGGCATCGACATTACCGCCACACACTACTTCGGCGATCAGGCCGGCAATATGGAAGTCATGCGCGCTGACAAATCCACCATCACGCATATTCACCAGCGATCCCTTGATGGTTGCAATACCGCTGCGCCCGGCCACGGGAAACTGCAGTTTGTGGGGAGCACGGTAACCCGATACGTGCATCGCGCGGGCCTCATTCATGGCGACAAACAACAACTCGTCTTTATGGGGCACCACAACATCGCTGTCGAGCAGGTATCCAAGCTTGCGCGACTCCAGCGCACTCGTGCCCACCTTGGCCATTGCGGCGGCCGTGAATCCTTCCGTAAGGAACGGTAGCAAGTCTTTGCCGGTGCTGGCCGCTGCATTTTCTGCAGCACGTCGCGCAATGTAGGTAAGGCCGCCAGCCCCGGGGACCAGGCCAACACCCACCTCTACCAGTCCCATGTAACTCTCCATGGCAACTACGCGTTTGCTGGAGTAGACCGCAAGTTCACAGCCACCGCCCAGCGCAAGGCCGCGCACTGCAGACACCACGGGAACATTAGAGTAGCGCAGTGCCAGCATGGCTTGCTGCATTTCCTTCTCTGCTCCTTCCACGGCGCTGGCACCACCCATCATGAACGCAGGAAGCATGGCCTGCAGATCAGCACCCGCGGAGAACATATCGTCTGGCGACCAGATGACCATGCCTTTGAACTCTTTGGCTGCAAGCGCCTGCCCCTGCAACAACCCTTCGACGACACCCGGCCCGATCGCATGCATCTTGGTTTTGATGCTGGCGATCAGTACTTCGTCATCCAGTGTCCACAAGCGGATCGATGCATCTTCATGCAAAGTACGACCTGCACTCATTGCAGCGGGTGCGTTGGCCCCAAGCACCGTCTCGGGAAAATGCTGACGTGCGTACACCGGCAAACTGCGAGGAGCGACAAACTGCCCTGTAGTGGGGTTCCACGAGCCTTGCGGTGTATGCACACCACCGGCCAGTGCAACGGGGCCATTGAAGACCCAATCGGGCAGTGGCGCACTACATAGCGCCTTGCCGGCGTCAATGTCTTCCTTCACCATGTTCGCAACTTCCAGCCAGCCCGCTTCCTGCCAGAGCTCGAAGGGACCCTGCTGCATGCCAAAGCCCCAGCGCATGCAGAAATCGACATCGCGAGCGTTATCCGCAATCGATGTCAAATGGACCGCCGCGTAGTGGAAGGCATTGCGAAGAATTGCCCAAAGGAACCGTCCCTGGGCACCTTCGGCATGGCGCAACAGCTTCAGACGCTCGCCCGCGGGCTTCTTCAACATGCGGCCGTAAACTTCATCGGCCTTTTCACCGGCAGGAACATACTCTTTGGTGGCCAGGTCTAACCGAAGGACATCGCGCCCCACTTTCTTGAAGAATCCGGCTTTGGTCTTTTGACCCAGGTGCCCCATTTCCAGAAGAGTCTTCAAGACTTGAGGCGTAGCAAAACTCGCGTAGAACGGGTCACTGTCGAGGTTCAGGGTATCCTGCAATGTCTTGATGACGTGGGCCATGGTATCCAGACCCACCACATCCGCAGTTCGAAACGTTCCAGAACTGGCCCGTCCCAGCTTCTTGCCAGTGAGGTCATCGACGACGTCGTACGAGAGCCCGAAGTTCTCGACCTCCTTCATCGTCGCCAGCATGCCGGCAATGCCCACGCGATTGGCGATAAAGTTGGGGGAGTCCTTGGCGCGCACAACGCCCTTGCCCAGATTGCTGGTGACAAAAGACTCCAGATCGTCCAGGATGTCGGGCCGTGTGGTGGGTGTGTTGATCAGCTCCACCAATGCCATATAGCGCGGAGGATTGAAGAAATGGATGCCACAAAAACGCGGCTTCAACTCTTGAGGTAGCACCTCACTCAGTTTCGCAATCGAGAGCCCGGAGGTATTGGAGGCGACAATGGCATGCGGCGCGACAAAAGGTGCAATTTTCCGGTAAAGGTCGAGCTTCCAGTCCATGCGCTCGGCAATGGCCTCAATGATGAGGTCACAGCCGCGCAATTGCTCCAAGTGTTCATCGTAATTGGCTTGCCCGATCAGCGCCGCCTCTTGCGCAACACCCAGCGGTGCGGGTTTGAGTTTCTTCAGGCCCTCCACTGCTTTGGTGACGACACCATTCTTCGGACCATCCTTAGCGGCAAGGTCAAACAACACGACGGGGACTTTGACGTTGACCAAATGCGCAGCAATTTGCGCACCCATCACGCCAGCGCCGAGCACGGCGACTTTGTTCACTTGAAATCGGGACATACTGCTTCCTGAAATTAACTTTACTGGACACGCACCCAAGTCTGGGTTCGTCCAATGCCAAACACCGATCCGCGCACTTCGAGCTTCTTGCCGTCTTCAATGGGCGTCAGTCGCAACGAGTAGTTCTTGCCGTTCTCCGGGTCGAGAATCTTGCCGTCTTCCCATACATCTTTGCCGTCGACCTTTTTGGCACCGCGAATGATCTCCAAACCGAGCAAGGGTTTATTTTTACGGTCGTCGCTGCACTCGTGGCAGACATCGTCCTGTTTGGCGTCCTTGCGCAATAGTTTGGTAATCTTCCCGCTAAGCGCTCCACCCGATTCGGTAATGGCGATTTCGGATTTAATCTCTTTGGTCTTCTCATCGACGGTGTTCCAAACCCCCACTGGGCTCATTTGCGCCAATGCGCAAACGCTGGTGAGGCCAAGGGCGATAGCGATCGCAGTACGAATCATTTTTGTCTCCTGATATTAGTTAAGCAAATACCGCGTCCGTATCCATCAGCACCTTGCTTCCGGCACGCGCAGTACGCATCAATGTAGCCGTTTCCGGGAACAACTTGGCGAAATAGAAACGAGCGGTCTGCACCTTTGCGAGATAGAAGGGATCGGTGTTGCCAGCCGCCATCTCGCGTAGTGCCACCTGCGCCATGCGCGCCCAAAAATAACCGAATACCAAATGACCGGCAACCCGAAGGTAGTCCACCGCCGCAGCGCCGACTTCATCCGGGTTCTGAAACCCCTTGAAACCAATCTCGGTCGTGAACTTCGTCATTTGTTCACCCAGGACGGCAATCGGGGTGATGAATTCGGCCATTTTCTCGTTGACGCCCTCTTCTTCCACCAGTTGCGCGATCAGCTTGCCAAACTTGCGCAGTGTGGCGCCGTTGTTACCCAAGATCTTGCGTCCCAGCAAGTCCAGGGACTGGATCGTGTTGGTGCCCTCATAGATCATGTTGATGCGGTTGTCCCGCACGAATTGCTCCATGCCCCATTCCTTGATGAAGCCATGCCCACCAAACACCTGCATGCATGCATTGGTGGAGATGTGGCCGTTGTCGGTGAGGAACGCCTTGACGATGGGAGTCAGCATGGCCAGCATTTCGCCAGCATCCTTGCGTTGTTTTTCGTCAGGATGGTAGTGCTCCTTTTCCAGCAATAGGGAGCAAAAAGCCTGCAGTGCCCGACCACCTTCCGCATAGGCTTTGGCGGTCAGCAACATTTTTCGTACATCTGGATGCACGATGATCGGATCGGCTGCCTTGTCCTTGGCTTTTGGGCCCGTCAGGGAACGCATCTGAATGCGGTCCTTGGCATAAGCCAATGCATTCTGGTAGGCCACCTCCGTCAAACCCAGGGACTGGTTGCCCACCCCCAAACGCGCGGCATTCATCATGACGAACATGCCCTGCATGCCTTTGTTTGGCTGACCGACCATCGTGCCGATAGCACCTTCCAGCACCATTTGCCCCGTAGCACTGGCTTTGATGCCCATCTTGTGCTCCAGACCACCACAGTAAATCCCGTTGCGAACACCCGGAGATCCGTCTGGGTTCACCAGGAATTTGGGAACGATAAAGAGGCTGACCCCCTTAATCCCTGGAGGTGCATCCGGCAATCGCGCCAACACCAGGTGGATGATGTTGTCCGACATATCATGCTCGCCGGCGCTAATGAAAATTTTGTTGCCGGTAATCTTGTATGTGCCATCGGGCTGCGGCTCAGCCTTGGTTCGCATCAGACCCAGATCGGTACCGCAATGGGGTTCGGTCAGGCACATGGTCCCAGTCCACTCGCCGCTGGTCATTTTGTGCAGGTAGGTTTGTTTCTGCGCATCGGTGCCGTGGGCGTGCAAAGCGGCATATGCCCCGTGGGTCAACCCCGGGTACATGGTCCACGCCTGGTTGGCACTGTTGAGCATTTCATAAAACATGCTGTTAACGACCAGTGGGAGCCCCTGACCGCCATACACCGGATCGCAACCCAGCGCAGCCCAGCCGGCCTCAATGTACTGTTTGTAAGCCTCCTTGAACCCCTTGGGGGTTGTCACAGCATGGGTCGCTTGGTCGAGGCTGCAACTTTCCTTGTCGCCCGATATGTTCAAGGGAAAGATCACCTCAGAGGCGAACTTTCCACCCTCCTCAAGCACTGCGTCAATGGTTGCCGCATCGATGTCTGCATGCCTTGGAACTTGCTTCAGTTGCTCTACTACATTGAGGACTTCGTGCATCACAAACTGCATGTCTCGCAGCGGTGGGGTGTATGTGGGCATAGGGACTACTCCTGTTGAAAGATGGATAAAACTGGAAAAACCCGGTGCGCTTTACGCACCAAATCGTGTGATGATGTTTTCAAAGCCCTGGTTAGCACGCGCGATGGATCCGGGAATCTTCAAAAATCGTGCCTCGTAATGCAACGCGAGAATGAGGCCATGTATTTCAAATGCCATTTGCTGCTCGTCGGCCTGCAAGTGCAGGTGCCCGCATTCTTTGGCTTGAACAACGGCACGGTACATGGCACTCAGCCATGTCTGAACAGAATTGGCCAGCGCATCCCGCACTGCGCCGGGGCGATCATCAAATTCGACTGCGCCACTGATGAAGATGCATCCCGATTGCAATTCGATCGTGACGCGCTGCATCCAATTGGCAAACAGTGCCTTGACTCTGGGCAGACCGCGAGGCTGTGCCAGCGCCGGATAAAAGACTTCCTGCTCGAATCGGATGAAATATTCGCGGACAACAGAAATCTGAAGTTCTTCACGTGAGCCAAAGTGCGCGAACACGCCGGACTTGCTCATTTTGGTGAGTTCGGCCAGCACCCCGATACTCAGTCCCTCCAATCCAATTTGTGTGGCCAAACCAAGGGCAGCTTCGACAATCGCTCTTTTCGTCTGCTGCCCTTTTTGCAGGGCTCGCCCAGGCTGTTGGCCCCCATGGCGAACCGCATGTGGTAAAGCGCCACTCGTGGACTTACAGGACAGGGACAATGCGGACATAAAAGGTACAGCAAATAAAACGAACGATCGTACTATTCTGCAGCATGCCGCACCCATTCAAGGAGAGCAATCTCTGTTCTAGAGATAAACTTCTAACGTTTACACGGGTTTACCCGAGCAGTATTGCCAAACAAGCGTCCAGATTGTCTGATGCGGGCCGTCGAAAATTGGATCGGACGTATCGCTGCAGACGTCCCATCAAGAAAGCAGTCAGAATGGCAGCGCGCAATTGAGCATGTGCAGTCGGAGCGTCCTGACCACTCACCTCGGCAGACATTCGAAAACATTGCCTTAACAAGGACTCCAACCTCTCAAACAGTTGGTTGATGCGCTGTTGCAGTCGCTCGTGCTCAAGTACTAGAGCATCCCCAACCATCAAACGGGCAAGGCCCGGATTTTTTTCGGCAAACTGGACCACCATCGTGACAATTTTTGCAGCTTGCCGATCGCCTGTACCTGCCCCAGGTTCAACCACTGTATGCTCGCGCTCTGCAATCTGATTTGCCAGGGTGAAAATCGATTGCTCAATAAATTCAATCAGTCCTTCAAACATCTGGGCTTTACTGGCGAAGTGTCGATACAAAGCCGCCTCACTGACTTGCAATGAAGCCGCAAGTGCGGCGGTGGTGATTCGTTCACTCCCGGGCTTTTCAAGCATCTCTGCCAGGGACTGCAATATTTGAACTTTCCGCTCGCCCGGTTTGGGACGCTTGCGAACATTCGATGCATCACCTTCGTCCGATGGGGTCGGAACGCTGTCGTCAGTCGCACGCTTGGTCGTTGGATCGGCCATGAAAAACTCAGTGAGAACGAATCATCGTGCCAAAGGCCTGATCGGTCAATATTTCCAAAAGCAGCACATGGGGTACCCGCCCATCAATGATGTGCACAGAATTGACTCCACTTTTGGCGGCATCGAGGGCGCCCGCAATCTTGGGCAACATTCCGCCACTGATCGTCCCGTCTGCAAAGAGTTCGTCGATTCGACGGGCGGTTAAATCCGGCAGCAATTGGCCAGCTTTGTCCAACACACCGCTGATATTGGTCAGCATCATCAGTTTCTCTGCTTTCAAGACCATTGCCAGCCTGGCAGCGACAACATCGGCATTGATATTGAAGCTCTCGTTGTTGTCTCCAAAGCCGATGGGGCTGATGACCGGAATGAACGCGTCGTCTTGAAGGGCTTTTACAACACTCGGGTCGATGCTTACAATGTCACCTACCTGACCCACATCATGCTCGACGCTGGGGTCAGCATTGTCTAGCATCTTGAGCTTTTGAGCACGGATCATTCCTCCATCGCGACCAGTTAACCCGACCGCTTTGCCCCCGGCCTGGTTAATCAGCCCCACGATGTCCTGCTGTACCTCACCACCCAAAACCCACTCGACAACACCCATGGTCTCGGCGTCGGTAACGCGCATGCCCTGAATAAATTGGCCTGTCTTACCGAGGCGTTTGAGTGCACTCTCTATCTGCGGACCGCCACCATGGACCACGACAGGATTAATGCCAACCAGTTTCAGCAGGACAACGTCCTCGGCAAAATCCTGCTGCAACTCGGGATCAGTCATGGCGTTGCCGCCATACTTGATGACCATAGTCTTACCATGGAATTTGCGAATGTAAGGCAACGCTTGCGCCAGGATTTCAGCTTTATCGCGTGGTGCGATGGATGCAAGTGCAGTCATGGAATATGCGTCCGTTATTCAAACAGTGCCCGCATTGTGCAGCATGTCATAAGCACGCGTCGCGACGTGCGACGTTGCTTTAGCGTAAATTTGCGGTGATCGGTCAGCCCCCGATCGCAAAGCTCTCCTTGACTTGTCCTTGGGCAATGAGTGTTGCCAACCATCTTGGAGTGAGACCACGCCCGCTCCAGGTTTCACCGTTGGGACCTTTGAACTTCGGCGCCACCGGTGCACCCGCAGACTTCTTTTTTGCTCCTTTGCCAGGCCCCTTGGGCGCATCGGAAACAGCACGAGCGGGACGCCCACGGCCTTTACGCTTGGACACACTTGCGGCCTGCAGATCCTTCACCGTAATGCCAAAGGCATCCATTTTTACAAGAATATCGCGCAAAGTTGCATCAAATTCGCGCGCTTTAATTTCGGCAGCCTGCTTCTGCAGTTTTTGAATCTGCGATTGAATATCAACCAGATTATTCATATTAACTCCAAGAAAATAATGGATCAATTAATTTGCTAGTGCACGATACCATCACGCTTAACAACCTTAATGGCCGTCAGGAAAATTATTTTAGCATCGAGCCATAACGACTGCTTGTCAAAATACTCCTTGTCCAAGGCTACCTTTTGTGTGTCGAGCAATTCATCACGACCATTTATTTGTGCCCATCCCGTAAGCCCTGGCACCAGGGAATGCACGCCGCAGCGAGTACGTAACTCAATTAATTCCACCTGATTGTGCAGAGCCGGGCGTGGGCCCACAAAACTCATATCGCCAACAATAATGCTCCACAGTTGGGGGAGTTCGTCCAAGCTGCTTCTTCTTAGAAAACCACCAACAGGCGTCAAAAATTTTTCCGGGTCCGTCAGGAGGCTTGTAGCGACTTCCGGTGTGCCTTCGCGCATGCTTCGGAACTTGGGCATTTTGAACAGTTTGTTATTTCTTCCAACACGGTCAGACCAGTAACAAGCAGGCCCTGTTGAGGTAGCCCGCACAAGAATGAAAATCAACAGTAAGGGAATCGCCAAGCCAACCGCCAAAGTGATCGCCAGCAGAATGTCTAGGACCCGCTTCACAGGAGCCGCCCTTTTAATTTTTTCGAATATGCATGGTACCTGTAGCTCATGCCTCGATGATAACAACCCCCGACATGGCTCCATCCATCCATCCACAAACAGTCTTCACAATTTTGGCAAATCCAAGTCCGTCAAAACGAATTGTCTCGGACTCAAGCCCAGCTGTCGCCGCCCCTCTTCACTATCAAACACCAAGTCTTCGTTCATTCTCACCGCCATGGACGAATTCCAGCTTCGGTAGCGTGGAATGAATTTGAGAAAAATAATCGCGAATTTAAACAGTAGCAAAGGTACTCGTATGAATTTCGTAGGGGTTTTGCAAGCTAGAAATATTCTGGAAACCATTTCGGCATAAGTGAGGGTTTCACCACCTGAAATATTGAAAACATGCGCCCTTAGGTCTTCTTTGTTCAACGCCGCAATCGCAGCAAGCGCAACATCCTCGGCATGAATCGGTTGGCGTAGTCCCTTCGCACCTCTCAACAGTGGGAACCATCCAAACCGGCGGATAAAACGCGCAATTTCAGAGATATTCTTGTCGCCACCGAATCCGTAGACGAGTGTCGGCCGCAGAATAATCCAATCGATCCCACACTCCTGCGCCCAGTGTTGGAAGAATTCTTCAGAATCGGCTATTTGCTGGGCTATTTGATTTTCGCCATGATCCGCGAAACCACTTCCTGCGGCTTTTGTGAACCGACTCGTCGAGGAAATGGCAACAATTCGGCGCGCTCCCATCGTCAGAAGAAATGGTAAATGGGCCGGCAAAGTCCAAATCGGTGCCACATAGATCCAATGGGTGATTGGTGTCGATGGCGCGGTTCGATGCAATTGACCGCCGTCACCGAGCTCATACCAATTTTCCCGATTTAGACCATTTATTTTGCGCACACTCCTTGAAAAGGCGAAGGCCGTTCTTTTCTGCTGCGCAATCCAGCGCAATACGCAGCCACCGATCAAACTGGAGGCGCCGACCACACCGACGGGGACCTTATCATCCACCGCGCCCTCTAATTCCATTGGCGGCAACCTTGATCCAGTGACTCATGAGCAATGCAGAAAATCGAATCCACACCGCAACTCCCACCAAACCCATCAAGAACCCAGGATACTGGTGACTAAAGAACTTTCTATAAAACCGAACCATGCCTTTGTGCTTGTGCCATTCAACAAACATGGGCCTCGCACGACTACTATGACCCTGGTAATGAATTACGGGCGCATCCGGGACAAACAGTATGCGCCAGCCCTTTTGACGAAAACGCATGCACCAATCCAGATCCTCACAATGCAGGAAATACGCTTCGTCCCACGGACCCACGTCTTCCAAAGCAACGCGACTCACCAACATCAGCGCGCCCGAAATCGCCTCAACTTCAATGGGTTCGCTGGGCAAGGGTTGCTTATGCAAATGAAAGTCAAAGAATACCGTCGGCCACCAACCACTGAGGCGATTCAAGCCGAATGCTCTTACGAACGATCTCCACGGGGTCGGAACTGCCCTTCGCCCCCCTCCCTGCTCGCTGCCATCGAGATTGGTCAGAAGGCCGCCAACCATCCCAACCGATGCGTCGCCATCAAGGGCTTGCACGAGTTTACCCAGCGATAGCGGACCTAGAATTGTGTCGGGATTGATGAACAGCACATGGGGGCACGTCGTTAACGTGATGCCTACATTGCATCCTGCAGCGAACCCCAAATTCTCCTCGGAATAGACCAGCTTGAGGGGCCCATGTTCCGGGAACCGCGCAGCCAAGGTTTCCATGCTCGCATCGATGGAGTGATTATCCACAACGATAACTTCCTGAGCTTGCGACAGGGCCACTTCAACGCACTCAAGCAACAGATCACCGGCATTGTGATTCACCACAACGACAGAGACTGGCTGAAGCAACGCTGTCATGAGTATTTACTATCCACCGCAACAAGCCGCATTAACGTGATCATCTTCATGCGACACAAATTCAAAACGGCTGACGATAAACCAATGTGATATACCTGGATACGACTTTGCCATTTCGAGCCGCAGTAGCAGGTCCGACATTGCCACCGCAGCGATCAGGATCTAGGCAAAAAAAAACCCTGCTTCACAGGGGTCAAAATGGTGGTGCAGTATAACAAGTTTTACAACTGAAAATATTTCTCGACAACCAGTCACTGCTTGCCTGCAGCAAGTACGGCAAACTGTTGCGAACAAATGAGGCCCCCTGCAATAGCTATCAAGAACTGTCTCGATCTGAGCGGTGCTTAGACCACTGGTTGAGTCTTGCGGAAAGTTGACCGCCGCTAAGTCATGTGTTCAAAAATACGGAACTTCAGCTGCCGACAAAAACACAATTGGAAGTGAATCGCATACGAGCTCTCTGCATTGCGCACGAAGCGGGTTACAGCGCAATTTAGCGGAACTGCAATGGCATGTGGCCGCACCGAACAAAAATCTGCATTTACCTTGAGTTATCGTGGGTTTTACGCCTAAATGAGGCTTACTGCTAACAAAAAGGAGTTCTTGTGGAATTGCAACATTTGAATCAAAAGCAACTAGCCTACCGCTGGCAGATCAGCCAGGCATCACTTGAACGTTGGCGTTGTGATCGAAAAGGGCCCGCTTACATCAAACTTAACGGCAGAGTCGTTTATCGCCTTGCTGATATTGAAGACTATGAGAACCAGAGCCTACGTGTTTGCGGTCAACCTGAATTAGCCAATTCAAGCAATTGAGCCCGTCATAGTAGCCTTGAGGGTTCTTGCGGGGTTGTGACAACCCGTGCAAACTCCTGCTAACAGATGGTGCAGTCCAACGTTTGTTTCAACTCTTTACATGAGTGAGGGCGTATGTCTGTACCGGAGTTAAATTATAGCTTGATTTCCCAATGAAATTCGACGCAGCCGACGCAAAAGTTGCATGTGTCGAATTTCCAGACTGTGAACGGCAAACGTTCGATTCCGGTCAGTGCAGCCAGTTTCGCCGCAACGAACTTCGACACACGGAATTCGGGGTGCGCGCTCTTTGTAGTGCAATGTCGCACTTCAACGAACATCGCCTCCATCCAACCGGCAAGTTGGCTTCTCCATGGTTCTACGCCCTAATGCGAGTCCCTTTTTTTACATGGAGAAAGTGATGACCAATTTGCACCTAAGAGAGAGCGAGTTAGGAAAGCGGTGGGGCCTCAGCCCCAAGACCCTGCAGCGCTGGCGTACGGAGAACCGAGGGCCTGCCTATCTCAAGCTGTCCAAACGGGTGACTTACGCCATGGAGGACATCGTTGCGTATGAGGCCAGCCAAAAACGAGTCTGCGAAAACTCGCATGCTTTCGCAGTCCAGCACGCAACCAACCCGATCAGTGCCGATGCCTCGGATTCAAGCATCCAGGCGGACACGCAGGCCGGGATGGGCGAACCGACTGACAGCGCCTTCATTACCGATGCTGAAGCTGCCCGCGCGACGAA
>JFJP01044659.1_pt1 | contig 13769 bp, 17 predicted proteins | sample 431651 | NCBI WGS metagenome assembly JFJP01 (sample SAMN02602958, study PRJNA72255) | Microbial mat metagenome, whole genome shotgun sequencing project. | biome: fresh water; feature: sink hole; material: water; isolation source: purple microbial (photo- and chemosynthetic) mats found in... | reverse complement strand
GTGCCAAAACGAGCAAATGATTTTTGATGAGGTAGGGAAAGGAGCAATTTTAACAGAAAAAAAGAAAAAATAGAGAGAGAGGGGATCGAACCTTTGTGCTGATTATCAATCACTTAGCTATGTTTTTTTTCAAGACTTGCGCACCACTGTATTTTTCGGTGCAAAAACATAGCGAAATAATGCAAAATTTTCACAGGTATATCCCCATAAAAATCCCCAAAATCACGCCTCATATACCCCCGTATGGCGGTCGATCATGACCTTTTTTTGTTAATTTTTTTCCCATGTAACGCCCAAACAAGGGTACAACGAAATGCATGAAAACACTGCAAAAAGTTTTTACTTGACAAAGTCCCATTTATTGGGTTACTTTGTCCTGTGGAAGTTACCATAAAACTTCTGTTTTTTAGTTAAATAATTGCCTTTTCTGTTCCAGCAGGAAAGGCTTTTTTTTATGCCCTAAAACACGCTTTTGGATAGGGCTTTGTAACCCGATCCCAAAAAAATGCCCTATGAACACACACAATAAGCACGTAATTGATAGGGTAAAAATGCCAAAAGTGTAAAAAACTACCTACCTAACCCCGCCGTATGGTAGGGTTAGCTTGCTTGTTTTTTCTCTTTTTGATACCTAACCCTACCGAACCAGGTGCAAAGTAACCAGGCGCAATACCTATCAATCACATCAATCACACCAGGCGCAATACCTATCAATCACACCAGGCGCAATACCTATCAATCACACCAGGCGCAATACCTATCAATCACAACAGGCGCAAACCTTTTTGATACCTAACCCTACCGAATCACGCACCCTCGTTCATAATCAAAGATATATTTTTGGCTATTTTATTCATTATTTCATTCCATTCTTTGATTTTTATAGCAAAATACTCCTCAAAACTTACCTTATAACGCCATGAGTTTTGCGGATCGTTTTTGTGGGCTTCTATGATCTCCTCGATCTCTTTTGGCTTTTTGTTCCTTTGCTTTTCCAAAAGTTCCCTTTCACGTTTTTCGAGTTCCGTATGAAAAACCCGATCTACATTTTCCAAATTAGTCATTTTTGCTATTCTTTTGAATAATACAAGGTCTTGATACATTTGGTATAAATACCTATTCGTTTCCATTTGGTTGTCTTGTAGGGTTAAAATCGTTTGTTTGCGCCACTCCGTTAGCTCCTCTATTTCTTGTAACCTTTTGCGTAATTGTGCATTTTTCTTTTCAAAATACGCCAACTTTTCCAAATCTGTATTTTCGCTACCTTCAGGATAACCTATCAAATCGTAAATCGTAACCTCAAAAATTTTTGCCAATTCATAAATACGGCTTAAAGTCAAATCCGCTTTGCCGTTTTCCATTAAACTAATTGTGTTTTGGGTAATATTTAGTTTTTCAGCCAAATCATATTGGCTCATATTCTTTGCTTTTCTGTAATGTTTTATCTTTTCATGTAATTCCATAATGCCTAATGATTAAACTTTTAAAATGATTTTTTAATTAGTCAATATAACATATCAAAAATATAATCTTTATTTTGATAAAAAAAACTGTAAAAAGTTTGAAAATAAACTTTTAAAGTTTATATTTGCACATAAAATTACATAAAAGCAAAATTTAAAACTATGAATAAGATAGGTAAATGGATTAGCGAAAAGGAGAACGTTGATTTTCCGTTTCGCCCGCATCGTGAGTTCTACCAAAAAGTAGGTATTAATAAAAAGCGTTTTTGGCAAATTTACCGCAATGAAGTTGCTCCTACCATAGATGAGCTTCGCAAAATTGCCTTGTATTTTCAAACGGAATACCAAAACCTAATTGATTGATCATGAAAACCAAAGGAACGCCTTTTGAGGCTTTGCGGATTTATTTTACTTTCAGAAAAAGAGAAAGTATTATTTATTGCGTGGTTGCGGCGCAGGGCAAAATACGTACAAACTTTTCTACAGGGCATAAATTGCCTCCTGATTTGTTCGATCATAAAAAAGGAGAAGTAATCCAAACCAATGATCTAACAAAGGCAATTCATGCGGATTTGGAAAGGATAAAATCCGAATTGATTCGTCTGTATAGTCAATTACGTTTGGCAAACAAGCCCGTAAATGTGTTCCTTTTAGTCGATCATTATACGGGCAAAGTAAGGGAACAAAACCGAGTTTTGGCACTGCAAACGGAATATTTGGCACATAGAAAGGCTAAAAACGAATTGCACGCCAACACCCTTTACAATTATTCGTGTATTGCCAAAAACATGGATCGTTACCTTACAAACGAAGTCCAAAACCCTGATTTTCCCTTGCACCGAGTCGATTTGGCATTTTGTCAAAACTTCTATCAATACCTTTTGAATCGTTTGGGTCCCAAACGTGCCAATAAATGCGTGGAATATTACGTACAGATTTTCAAATTTGCCCTTATGCGTGATTTGGTAGATACCAATTATTTTGAGGGAGTCGAAAAGCAGACCGTAAAACAAAAAGCCCCTGAATATTTGACTATCGAGCAGGTGCATGAAATTGGTAATTATGCCTTTAGCAATGCAGATATGCAGATCGTAGCAGATATGTTCCTTTTGTGTTGCTATACAGGGCTTTACTACAGCGATCTGATGGAATTGGACGAAGCCCAACACAAAGTCGAACGGTACGGACTTGCTTTTATAGACAAAAATAGGTTTAAAAACGATCAGCCTTGTTTTATTCCTATCCTACCTGAAGCCTTATTGCTTTTGGAAAAATACGAGTGGAAACTCAAAAATCCCAAATGGCAAAGGCGTTCAGATAAGGCAAATTTGCTTTTAAAGACTGTTTTTGAGCTTTGCAAATTGCCAAAACATTACTCTTTTCGAACAGGGCGTAAAACATTCCTAACAACCATGTTAAACGAATACGAATTTACGGTCGAGGCTGTAGCTTTTATGGCAGGTCATGTCGATCCCAAAATGACCTTGAAACATTACGCCCGCCCCAACGAAAAAAGGGTAATTCAAGAAACTCAAGCCATGATCGAAAGACGTTTGAAACCCGCTAATGTCCGTTCTTTTGAGGCGATCAAAGAAAAAAAGGCTTAAGAGTTTTCCGAGAACCCTTAAGCCTTAAAAATCAATTTCTCAATTTTTTTAATTAAAAACCTCTCAAATTTATGAAAAAGAACAATAATTTTTCAATTCACTGTAGATTTTATTTGCACAAAGGCAAACTAAAAAAATGTGCTGTAATGATCGAAATTTTTATCAATAGGAAACCCAGACACCGAAGTACCAATTTTGCGGCGCTCCCTTCGGAATGGGATCATGAATCAGGGCAATACAAAGACAATGCTGAAGCCAATAGCGAACTCAAGGCAATAAGTGATCTGGTGCAAAAAACCCACAAAGATTATTTGAAGCTAAAACGCCCTATTTCGCATGAGCAACTTTTTAAGATTATTAGGGAAAGAACAAAAAAGGATATAAACCCCAAAACGCTTTTTGGGTTTGCCCTTCGAGTCGCCCAAGATAGATCGGTTTCTTTGTCAGGCAGTTCGATCCGCAAAGAAAATAATCAAATTGATCGGCTTGAAAAATTTTTGAGGCATACAAGACAAACAGAAATCCTACTTTGTGAGGTAAAACCAGCCTTTTTGCAACAATATTACCAGTATTGTATTCAAGATGCTTGCAAGCATAATCATTCCGTTTTACAGGTTCGTTACGTGAAATTGATTATGAAACAGGCACATTTTGAGGGTTTAATAGACCGCAATAATGTCGAGTTTGATTTTCGTTTCAAAGTCAAAGAAGCCTCAAATTACACCTTTTTGAGTGCAGAAGAACTTGAAATTTTTAGCAAGTACCACTATCCTCGAACCCTTGTGCAAAGCGTGGCAGATATGTTCGTTTTTCAGTGTTATACAAGCTTCGATTATGGTGATTTATACGAATTTAACCCTAAAATTCATGTCCAATACGAGCAAGAAACAGCCGTAATAAGGAAAATTAGGTGCAAAAATGATGAAGTCATGTTAGTTCCTTTTTTTGAGGAAGCAAAGGCAATTTGGGAAAAATACGAGGGCAAATTTCCAATTATTTCGAATCAGGTGTATAACAAATACCTTAAAGAAATAGGAAAATTGTTAGGTTTTGAGAAAAACATGAACTCAAAAGTAGGTCGCAAAACTTTCGGAAATATCATGTACGGTAAAAATATAAGTCTTGATGTGGTAAAAACCATGATGGGACATAAATCAATCCGCACAACGGAAAAGTATTATGTTCAAACTATGCAAATTCATAGGGTTTTACACGAAACCCAAAATCTTTCTACAGTAAAAAAGGCTTAAGAGTGCCACTAACACCCTTAAGCCTTAAAACCACTTTTCAGTAATTTTTAACCTTTAACTTGCAAATTTATGCAAAATTCAGTAGAAAATGCCAAAAATTTGGCAAATGAATCCGTAAAAAGTAGCGTTTTTTCCCTATTTGGTAGAGAAAGCGAAATAGCAAAATCCAAAAAGGATATTTTGCACAATGATTTTTTTGATAATTACGCCCCTATTTATTACTTCTTTTGGGTAGCGAGCTTTGCCCTATTAATTGCAAGTGCCATAAGCGAATTTTCCTTTTTTGAGGGACTTTTAGCACCCAAAGCCAAAAACCCGATCCTATTGTTTGCCTTAACAGGCGCAAGCGTACTAAGCCTCGAAGTAACCAAATACTACATTTTGGGTAGTACGTTCAAACAAATCTTTTCTATTGGCAAATCCGATCTATTGCCTTTTTTCTTTGCTTTTTCCCTTGTTTTGAGTGCCTTGAGTATGTACGGATCGGTCGTGGGAGGAGGCAAATTAGGCATAGATACAGCCAAACCAATAGCAGTCGAAACCAAACACGATTCAGAAATTGCCCAAATCCGAAGCGAAATAACGGACATCAAAAAACGCAATACGTGGAAAGGGAATGTTTGGATTAATCCAAAAGATACGGCACTATTAAGGCAAAAAGAGGAGTTTTTAGCCAAAACCCAAACCCAAAAAGAAACGGAATTAGCAGGCGTACAAAGCGAAAACCAAGCAAATGAAACTACCTTTTCATGGGTGTTTGGAGGTTTGGAGATCATGTTTTGGATAGTCATGGGTTTCGTATGGTATTTCAGAAAACGCATTGCAGTCGAGTCGGTTTTGGAAAACGAAAACGCAAATCGTGATATAGGGAACGCAAATAGTCAGGAGCATGACGCAGATCGTCATGAACAGATCGAAAATAGTCATGACCATGACGTAAATCGTATGGTGATCCATGCAGTCGAGGGAACGCCTAAAGAGTGTAAGGAGTGCAAAAAGCTATTCATTTCGAATCACAAAAAACACCGCTTTTGTAGCGATCCCTGTAGAAAATCTAATTGGGAACGAAAAAAAGGGCAAAAACTCCGCCTTAAAAAGAAAAAAGGAGTCGATTCTACAGGCGAGTCGGGCATTAACTCGAACGTGCCAAACCCGCCCGATCAGCCCTTGGATAAGCCCAAAAACGGCACAAAGATCAACGGCACAAAGCCCCCGACTAAAATATTTGAATCCGCCTTGTTTTTGGCTTTTCCTTTTGAAAGTTTTGATTTTTTGATAGGAATAGGGTTTGCCTTCGCCGCGTTTTTTTTGATTGGGTATTTAGCTTGCAAAGCCCTAACTATCATGTCGTTTGACAATTTTATATTCCGTCTTAAGAAAAATGGATTTGCCCATTTGGTTAAATTTAAAGTGTTTTTTGGCGTGTATAACGAAGATAATGGTCGATATTATTTTTGGGTTTGGCTGAAGTTCCTTCAGGTCGATTATCAATCAAAATACTTTTCTTACAATCCAAAATACACTTCTTTTCTGAAAGCCTTAGTTAGCGTATTTTCATTTTTGGGCTATTTGCTTTTTGTAATTGTAGGGTTTTTGGGTTTGTCTAAAAATCTATTTTTTACCAAACCATTTACCTATTTTCACTTATTTGAAAAACCTAAAAGGAATTTTCCAAACCAATAAACCCAAAAAATCATGAACAGTTTGCAAGTTATTCCAAACGAAAACAAGCCCCAAGTCGAGGGCATACAGTTGCTTTTGGGAGTCGAGGGAGAGGTAGATAGGGCAGTGATTGATACTATCAAAGGCATTCAAAAAGAAGTCCTAAAATTGGCTAAAATGAAGTATTTGGGGAGTTTGAATACCCAAGCTTCTTACAGTATCCAAACCGATCCGAATACCATTGCCTTTGCAGTGAAATATTTAGGTTTTGATCAACCTACAGTCAGTGGGGACAAAATGCGCAGTATGCTAATGATTTTAGCCAATAATAAGCACTCCTTAAAATTTATAGCATTTGTGCATTTAACTTGTCCTTTTGAGGTGCAAGTCGTGTAAGGCAAATTAGATATTTTCAAAGGGTAGGGTACAAAGCCCTACCTATTTTTCCAAAACTTTAAAACACTGAAAACATGGAACGTGATGAGTTAATAAAAGAGGCTTTTGAGGCTTGTTTAGAAGTCTTACAAAATGGTTTAACGCCCGTAGAAATAGCGAAAATCCTTTATCATTTGGCACATGAAAATGATTTGCCTCAAGAAATTTTTGATATGGAATTTTTACATGACTACGTGCAAAACAATACGCCTAAGTAGTCAAATGATACCAAAGGGGATCGGGAGTTAGGATAGAGCAGGCACGCATCACGCCAAACCCGATCCTTTTTGATACCAAAACTCGACCTTTTTATACAGGCGATTGCGGATTTTGATACCAAGCTATTAAGTATTTTCTTTACAAAAAAAAGAACCCTTTGCAGGGTACATCTGCAAAGGGTTTGTAAAAAGTTTTTCTTCTTCTGAAAAAATCAAACGAATATATTAAACCCGTTTAACATGGCAAAGATAGATAAAAACGCCTCAAAAAGCAAAGAATTTAACGAAAATTCTTTGAATGGTGCAAAAGCACCCGCAAGCGATTCGCAAGCAACTCAAGAAACTTTGCCCTATTTGCGAATAGGAACAACGTTTTACAAAATCGTAAAATATCCTATCTTTTTCAAAGGACAACAGTTTTTTGAGGATCGCATGTACGAATGGAAAAAAGAGGCAATTACCCTCGATCATGGGACATGGGCGGCGCGTGATATTCCTAAGTATGATGGGTTTTGCAACGTACCAAACCATGTCGATTACAAACAAGCTATAGGAAAATTTTACAATAGTTATTCCAAACTGCCCCACAGCGCCGAAGCAGGTAATTGCGAAACCTCTTTAGCCTTCGTGAAGCATATCTTTCAAGAACATTACGAATTTGGTTTGGATTACTTGACTTTGTTGTATTTAAAGCCTGTAGAAACGTTTTTGCCGATCCTTTGCCTTGTTAGTCAAGAAAAAAATACAGGTAAAAGTAGCTTTGTCATGTGGCTCAAAAAGATTTTTGGTAGTAACATGACCATAAATAACAACGAGGACTTTGATAGTCAATTTAACGCGGATTGGGCTGAAAAGCTAATTATTGCCCTCGATGAGGCGTTGATTGAAAAGCAAGTTATTTGGGAACGAATCAAATCCTTAAGCACTTTGCCCAAATACAAAATACAAGGGAAGTTTAAGAATAAAATGGAAATTGATTTTTTTGGAAAGTTTCTTTTAACCTCAAATTTTGAAACTACGTTTTTGAAAATCGATCATGATGAAGTTCGATTGTGGGTACGCAAAATCCAAACGATCCCCAAAGATACCCTCAATACAGAAATCTTAAGCGATCTCGAAAAGGAAATACCCGCATTTTTGGCATACTTACAAGCCCGACCGCTATCTACTCAAAAGAAAACTCGAATGTGGTTTATGCCCGAACAAATTTGGACTCCCGCTTTGCAAGCCTTAAAAGAAGCAAGCAAGCCCAAAATAGAAAAGGAACTCAAGGAAATGATTATTGATACTCTTTTGGATTTTGATTTACCTGAAGTCCGATTCACCCGCAAAGATTTGAGGGACAAACTATCGGACATGGGCTTGAGGGTAGGATTAGATCAAATCAATACAATCCTAAAACAGTGGGGAGTCGAGGCAATAGATCACTCCGCCAAATACAAGTCTTATTTTTGGGGTGCAAATGATTTTCCTGAATACACTACCAAACAAGGTCGTTACTTGACTTTCAAAAAAGAACAGTTTGTAACAGACGAATCAAAGGACAACAATTTTTCGAACGAGTCTGTAGAAAAGACCGAGTCCGTAGAAACAGACGAATCCCTACCAAAAGTTTATCCTACTGAAAAAGAGAGTCCTTTTTGAGAAAAAACCCTATAAAACAGGGCATTTTAGGCTAAAAACAAATAATCGTACATTTACGATATACGATTTTTATATTTTTTGTTTTGGAAACTATCAAAAATTTGTTGTTTTGTTGTCTTTTTATTTTTTATAAGGTATAACTTACTGTAAATCAATATATTATACACAAAAAAGTAAGACAACAAATGGACAACAAATGGACAACAAGACAACAAAATTTAAAAAGTATAAAATTTTATTTGAAAATTAATAAGCAATTTGTTGTCCGTTTGTTACCTAATTGTTGTCCTAAAAAAAGCGTTATAAGTATTTGGTTATCAATAACTTATAAGACTTTTTTTTAAAAAGACAACAAGACAACAAATTTTTTGAGATTGTCAGGAAGTATGTAAAATAGTTGTTTCGTAGCATAACTTATTGATAACCAATAATTTAAGTCGTTTTTTTTTGATTTTATAGGTTTTGTAAGTCTTTGATTTTCAGTTATTTACCTTTTTCAATTTTTCAATTATTTACCTTTTTTTTAAACCTGTAGGAAATTTTTTTTTATGAATAACACTCAAGAATTTTTGAAACTTCAGATCGCAAAAGCGAAAGAAGTGCCTATGGACGAGGTTTTGTCCAAATTAGGATACAGAAGGGTAGGGAAACCGACCGACAAATATGTGATTTATGAAAATCCTTTGCGCCTTGAAAAAAACGCTTCTTTTAAGGTTTGGAAAAGCGAAAACCGTTGCAAAGATTATGGTAATGATAATGGCAAAGGTTACGATACGATTGATATTGTTCGCCAAGTCAATAAATGTTCGCTTTTTGAGGCAATAGGGTTTATTTTGGGCATAGATACAAAATTTCCTACAGGCAAAGAAAAGGAACAAAACCCCGCACCTGAAGGCAAAGGAGTCGAAATACTCAAGGCAATTCGTTTGGATAAAAACAAGTTCTTACTTGAGTATTTAGCAAGCCGTAAAATCAATATAAGGTACGCAAAAGCGTGTGAAAAGCTATTTGAGGTCTATTACACCGTAAATGGTAAATATAAGGATAACGGAAAGCCCTATTTCGCTTTAGGGTTTGGCACACAAAGCGGTTATGAATTGCGTACCAATAGCAAAAACGCCCGCTATATAAGCACACCACACAAAGATATTTCTTTGATAACACACCCTTTTTCACATAAAATTGCGGTTTTTGAGGGTTTTATAGACTATTTGAGCGCCTTAACTCATTTTGGGAAAGTCAAATCCGATCATAACGTCTTAATCCTAAACAGCGTTTCAAATCGTGAAAAGGCATTACCAATATTGGCACAATACGAGCAGGTTTTGGGCTTCTTAGATAGGGACAAAACAGGTCTTGAATGTTTGGATTTTTTCAGAAACAAAGGACTGCAAACCCTTGACTATTCCAAAATTTACAAGGGTTACAAAGATTTTAACGAGTTTCTTTGTAGGTAATTTAATTCGTATTTTGATAATTTAATTTGTAAATCAATAATTTTTTTTCCTATTTTTGCGTATGGTAATTGTAAGCAGAACCGTAATAAACAACTTTGCCAAACGTCATGCCGATTCTTTGAAACCCTTGAATCAATGGTATAAAGACGTTACCCATGCCGATTGGAATAGCTTTGCAGACCTCAAAAAAGACTTTGCAAGCGCCGATTATGTAGGGGATAATCGTTACGTTTTCAATATCAAAGGCAATCATTACAGATTGGTAGCTTTGATTTTTTTTGACAAACGTACCCTATACATTCGTTTTATAGGGACTCATGCCGATTATGATAAAATTGATTGTGAAACTATCTAAACTCAAAATACTATGCAAAGGATCGAAACAGACTCGCAATACGAGCAGGTCATGGCACAAATCGAGGTTTTTTTGCAAAAAGCCACGCACAATGGAGGCTTTAGTGCCTTAACAGAGCAGGAGGCAAACGAACTTGAGGCTTTGTCTTTATTGGCAAATGATTACGAAGATCGAATGCCCGACATGATGATCCGCCTCGAAAAACCTAACAATTTGCCCGACATGATCCGCCTCAAAATGTTTGAAAAGAAACTCAAGCAAAAGGATTTAGCCAAATTATTAGAAATTTCTGAAGGCGTTTTATCTGAAATTTTGAGGGCAAAGCGAAAAATAAACTTGACTATTGCCCAAAAACTACATAGCATTTTGCAGATCGATCCCGCCTTTATTTTGCAAGTAGCTTAAGACTTTTTCACGCCCGATCCGCCCGAAGGATTGGGTTTTTTTTGTGCCTTAATCAAGTAAATACTAAATTTAAGTTTAAAAACTTAACTAAACTATAATATTTTCTAAACTGTAATTTCATTTGTGGTAATAAATTTTACTACTTTTTTTGTGGTAATATTTGCAAATACATTTTAGTATCCTTACCTTTGTGTTATCAATTTTTCCTACAAAATATATGAAAACCAATATCAATTTTTCGCAATTTTCGCAATATAACGAGACTTTGGAAAGTCTTAATATTGCTTTTGAAAACCTTAAATTTGCCCAAATAAGCAATGATTTTGAAATTTTGCTTGTAAAAACAAAGGAATTGCAAAGCCTTTTCTTTGAGGCTTACAATCTATCAAAGGTTACGTTTAACGGTTTGGAATTGGCGCAAACAGAAGCCTTACATTTGGCTAATCGTGCCAAACAACTTTTTAATGAATTTCAGAAAATAGGTAGGGAAAAAGGCGTAAATTATACGGTGGAGTTGTTTTGTGCCAAATTAGGCATAGATCGGACTACCTTTTATCAAAAATCCAAAAATCACTCTTGGAATGAATCAGACTTGCAAGTGATTGAAAGTTTTGTAGTGAAAGAAAAAACCACAAAAAATGTTTTAGAAAAAAATCCTACAAAAAAAGATACGAATAAAAAAAATGTAGTGAAAGAAAAAACCACAAAGAATGTTTTAGAAAAAGATACTACAAAAAAAGATAGTATTAAAAACGTAGTAGAAAAAGATACAACACAATCCGAATTTAAAACCACATTAGATTTATAAGACATTGATTATCAATAAATTAGCGTTATCATATATCACAAAATTGCCATGCGGCATCTTTTTGTTCCTATGCGAACGTTCGTGTGGTGCAAACCCGCAAAACTTTACAAATGAGTACCTTTTTTGGGGTAAATGTACTGATAATCAATGAGTTATGAAAACAAAAACTTTACAAACTTTTTTCGACTTTACAAAAGCAAGTTGCCGTAAAATTTAGGTAGGTTTTGAGGGGTATTTTTGGGAAAAAAGACAAATATTTTTAATGATTTTTCATTAAAAATTAACTTATTCCAAATCATTTCGTATATTTGCATGGTAAAACGATTGATTTTCAAGAAGATGGAAAACAATCGTAAGGAATTGGAAAATAGTGTAATTGGGGGGAGTTGGTTTTGTGAAGTTGGAATGGTTACACCACAAAGAAACTCGATGGTGATTGCGCCCCCCGCATGATCTGTCGAGTTTTTTTGTTTTATAAAACCTTAATTTTTTGAATTATGGAAAATTTTATTGGCGATCCGAACGATTTTATGCGATCCGATCCCGCCTATGTCGATCTTGAGATCGATGGCAAAGCGGCAAGTTTTGTCATTCCTCACGACTTTAACCTCAATATTGATGGCACAGGGAATGTTTGTTACGGTCGTTTTGAGTTGGCACGCAACCCGCAAGCGTATGCGAAAATTTTTGCGAAAGTTCTATCTATGAAAGGACAAAACTCGATCATTCAAAAAGATCAGTACGATCAGCAAATTGCGCAACGTGCCAAAGGATTGTATAAACACCTAAATTGTTAATCATGGCAGAAATAGCAAAAATTAGCCTAAAATCGGCTTTTCCGAATCCTGAATTTGTGAAAAAGTCGGACGAGGTTTTTAAGGAATTAGCCTTGTATTTGGCGCGGCACAGTGATGCCCTGCGCCGAGTCGATGAGTCAGGACTCGATGACTTGAGAAAACAAATTCATTTGCGAGATCGGCAATTTGTTGAACGCACAGTCGATTTTTTGCAAAGTGATGAGTTACAAAACCTCATGCAGTCTTACAATATGCTCAAAAATTTGTACGAATCAGCCCGAGAAGATAGCCAAAAATTGAGTCGTGAAAATTTTGATTTGCGTGAAAAATATGATGACTTGCAAACCAATTTGCAAACCTATTTTTCGAGTTTGGAAACCCTAAAAACCCTAATTTAATGAAGGATTATACTTTAGTCAAACACGCCGAGTCCATGGCGGATCATGGCGTAATTTTGGAAAAAACCGCTAAAAATTGCACTTGTGCAAATTGTGGAAAAGCCCATGCAAAAGGCGTGAATCAACAAGGATCGGTGCGCGGTTTATTTGTAGTGGGTTACACGCACGAAGGCACAGCATACGCCTGTAGCGAGTCTTGTAAAGATGCGATCTACGATTCCCGCAAACCGCTTTGGGAACATGAATTGGCAAAACAGCGCAACTCAAGGTAATGTTCGAGTTAGGGCAAATCGTGTATCATAAAAGCGATCTCGATCAGGCAAATCCCTTAGTTATTTCTCAAGTGCCTTTGTTTGAGGGAGAAAATTACGCTGTAGAATGGTATGTCGAGGGAGAATTGAAAGGCGCAGGTATGCGCGGTGAAGTTCTTATTTTGCCTCAAGAAAAGGTAGAGTCCGAGTCCCTAATCGAGTCATATTCGATCTTGAAAGCAAGCGAAAAGGATTTTTATGGACTGAAGGAATACGGAAGCCTTTTGGCAAATTCGTTTTATGATGCAGGCGACAGCGAGGCAGAGAAAGCCACACGATTTGTATATAATTTCAAAAAATACGGCAAAAATCGTGATTTGGTAGGCAAATTACTGAATATCTGTAAAATGCTTTTTGAGTGTGAAACGATTGTAAGCATACCCGCCCATGATCTGTACCCAAACGAACTTCAGAAAATGTTTGGAGAAGTGATCAAGCGGATAAGCCCTGTAGAAACCCGTAAATATTCCCATGCTAAAGCGATTGATTTGGATTACGCAAAAAGCTATGTTATTGATTATCAAAAAATTAAGGGTAAAATCCTTTTGATAGATGACATTGCGCAAAGTGGAAAAACCTTAGATCATTTTGCAAGTGTATTGGAGGGAGCAGGCTTCGAGGTAGTAAAATTTGCATTGGGTTTGGAAAAGAAATTACGCCCGATTCTTTTTCAGAAAGTTTTTGTAGGGTGATTTTCCATGATAAAGTCTATGTGCTACAGGACTTACAAAAAAAACGATCTTTTTAGGATCGTTTTTTTTTGTTCAAAGAGTTTTGAGTGTTAAATAAAACATTTAACAGCTAAAAAAGCCTCAAAAAAGGCATTATACAAAAAGTACAATTTTTTATTTGTAAAAAAACATACTAAAAGCTAATAACACGCACACAAAAAAACGGCTAAATTATTGAAATTTAGCCGTTTTTTGTTAAAAAAATCGTTAAAATAGAGAGAGAGGGGA
>JFJP01039693.1_pt1 | contig 13769 bp, 8 predicted proteins | sample 431651 | NCBI WGS metagenome assembly JFJP01 (sample SAMN02602958, study PRJNA72255) | Microbial mat metagenome, whole genome shotgun sequencing project. | biome: fresh water; feature: sink hole; material: water; isolation source: purple microbial (photo- and chemosynthetic) mats found in... | reverse complement strand
AAATTGGAAAGAGAACCAAGTTTGTCAAGAAGTAGAAAAGAAAGAAGAGAGTTAATGAGTTAAGAGTGAGTTTGAGTGAAGTTAAGTGTGATGTTAAGAGTGAGTTTGAGTTAAGAGAAGAGAGTCAAGAGCATCAATTGATAGCTAAGAGTTAAGAGTGTTTGAGATTGAGAAGTCAAGAATACCAAGAAATTTGGTATTGTTTAACAGCAATGCCATTGGGGTTCCTTCTTGAAATCCTGATGGGAAAGAGCAGACTGTCAACATCTTTGACCTCTGGGCCTGCACTCAAAAAGTCAATCATGGCAGGAGTAGTAACCATAGTGGAGCTAGTCACATTCCTTGGCATAGTAGCATTAGCATGTCTTGCCTTAAGACAGAGGAATAGTCACCTTCTCCTCTTCGATGTAGAGTGTAATGATATTGAAAGCAGCCTTAAGTAAGAACTGAAGAGCTTGACATCAAAGAGCATGTTCTTTTGGACTTGTGGCAAAGGAGTAACAACACCGTTGACACGTAGGAAAGTCAGTGTACCCCTTTCAGCCTGGTTCATGAGAATGACATCTTGAATCTCATTGAACCCACTCCTCTCCAATGCTTCAGCAAGCAGCCCACACTGAAGTTGGCAAAGCACCTCAGACAGGACATGGTTTAAAGCCACCTCCCCTTTCAGAGCACACCAAAACATCTTGGTCTTTACTGGCATTGGAAAAACTCTCAGAAGTTGTGACAGACATGGTAGAAGGAGCAATGGCATCATCCATTTCAGTGGCTTGCATGCCTGCTCACCTGCACCTGACATCATCAAAATCTTTCTTGGTGACTGCAGTCCAATCCACAATGGGAGAATCATCTGCCTTGCAGTAAGCAGCAAAGATGGCCAATAGCAAGGGGTTTCACAGTACCATTGTCTTCCTGGTAAGTGAGAGCATCCCTTGCTGGTTGCATGAGAGTGAGGACATCTGAAAATAATGGCATGGATTCCTCCCCTAGCCAGGGCCTTGGTCAATGGACCATCCTTAGCTTGCTTGAGAACCACGGTTACCACATGTTCCAACATAGCCTTTCCATCAGGAAGAGTACCTCCACTTTGAGTCATCACCAGCATGGTTCCAGGAGTCAAAATATTACTAAAGAATTCAGGGGTTTGGGTGTTTTCTATACCTAGGAAGTTAAGTCCCCTATCCAGTCCATAGATCAGTGGTGCTGGCCAATCACTGTTTCCTCAGCCTTAAGCTTTGGAGGCAAACCAAGGAGGGAGTAGCAAATTAGAACCCCTCCCCAAGGTGCAGAGGTAGTGATGCCCCTGGACTTTTCTTATTTCAGATTGGTGTGTCAAGCTGAACCCACAAGATGCACCAATGTAGAGGAAACTGGTTTTCTTGGTTGTGTGCATCTTGGTACTCAGAGTTAAGGACTGCCATGCCAGCACAAACCCCTTCAACTGCTTGATAGCCTGCACCTTCAATCACAAAGGCAATCACAAAGCACTTCCCTTCACAGGAGTCTGGGTAGACAAGAAATGCAAGAGACCAGTGTCTTGGGGAAGGTAAGGAGCAGTGCAGAAAAGTTGCCCACAGCAAAGAGCCAGTGAATAGGTTCAAACAAGTGGCCACCCTGCACTCCAAGCCAGGAAAAACACATCCACACAAGAGGGAACAGAAGGAAGTCACAAAATCCAACAAACCAAGCCAAACAAAACCAAACAGAACCAGAGTCCAACCAACAAGGACCAAAGGTTGGTATATATAGACCACCAACCAAAAACAAAGGTTGGTATCTATAGAATACTGCAGTCAACACAATCAAAACCCAACCAAACAATGGACCAACAAATGTCCCACACACCAGGAATCCAATCCAACAAGAGCAAGGACCAGAATCCAGCAAAACCCACAGATAGATCCAGCAAGACCAGCAGCCAGATCAAGCAAAACCAATAGTTGAGTCAGGCAATCACAACAGCCAAACTCAACACAACCAATAGCAGAATCCAGCAGGAAGATCAAAGCCAGATTCAGAAAAGGGGACTGCCAGCCAAATGCAGATTGACAAGTAGCAACAAAGGGTGGCAGCCAAAAGACAACAACAACTCCAAAGCACAGACTCAACAGGTTAGATAAGGTGTCTGTGACTGTTAATCTGACAACTTTCTAACCAAAATGATGTAAACAGCAAGTCTGCAAAGCAAAGGTCAAAAACAGGTTGGACTGGGCACTGGAGCTGAAGTCAGATAAACAACAAAAGAAGCACTCAGACAACACCAGATGGATCTCCAGGAGGGAGCTGGTGGACAAAGTTTCCCTGTGTTGTGTGTCCCTAAGGGCATGCACTGTTGCCCCAGGATCAGGGGCAACACCACAGCTGCTAGTCTCTAGAAGAGTAGATGATTTGTAGAAATGAAAACTTAATATTGTGAGTGTTAAACAAACTAAAACTAATGATGAACTGATCTGGGCTGAAAGCTAGTCTTGTCACCCAGATCTTGAGCGCTTTCCAGTAGAATCTGGTGAGCAATCTACTTGTTGAGACCTCTCAAAGAGCTCTTGAATGATGATGTGGTCTTGAGGATGATGTGGCTCATGGATTGTTGAAGGATGAGCTGTCTTTGCGTGCAACAATGATGTGCTTAGCAAGTGATGTTATTCCTTGTCATTGGTGTGTGATGTCAGGGTGAAATTGTTAGGTGAATGATGTTGATAGGTTCATGTGGTAGGAATCCATGGTCTGTCATGGTCAGGCCAGGTAGGTTGCATTGATTGGAATAAGCATACCCTGTGTGTAGCCACTATAGCTAGGAAAGGAAATTCTTACATGGATTGTGTAGCCTTGAGTACCAGGTACTTGAGTTTTTACTTAGGTCCCGCATAGAGCTATAATCTATTGGAATGGATCATTCTGATCTATTGGAATGGATCATTTCCATAATCTATTGGAATGGATCATTTGTGTAGTGCTTGAGAAAACCATTGTTTACTTGGATATACCCCAAATACATGTGAATAAATGCCAAATCCATGGGACAAGTAGGTCCTAACCATCAAACCAATATCCAAAGATTCTTCAGGACAAACTTGATCAGAAGTGAAGACAAAACCACAAATCACACTGAGTCTGCAAGGAGCCAAACTTGTGTGATTCTTGTCAATTTCACAAAGAACCATATTGATATACCATAGATAGCAGATAGGGATACAAAACTACCACATATTGAAAAGTAGGGCATGGAGTGGGTGTGGTACATACATCCAATTTTTTTGTACAGAGTTCCAAGTTACCCTAGTACCTGCTGGTAGGGGAACTTGGATCAATGTACAAAAATTTTGAATGTATGTACCACACCCACTCCACATGCTACTTTTCAATGTCCAGGAGTTCTACATTCTGGGGATACAAATATCTGCTACCTATGGTAATCCAAACCAGATTACAATAGTCTGGAACCATATTATGATAGTACATCTCAAGTTTAAAATAGGCCTATGAGATCTATTATTTTAATCTGGAACTGCCTTATATTAATATGGTCCATGTATTAAAAAACTGGTGGTCACCCTTTGGGGTAGTCTAGCAGCCAAAGCTAGTGGATGTGTAGAAAGGCTGGAAGTTCAAGTCCACAGTCAGTTCTGACCAGGCTTTTCACCACCGCATGCCAAAGCTACTAGGCACTGCTGGCAAAGCTAAACTCTGCTAGCTTGGAGCACCAGTGGGTGCAAGGTTCGAATCCTCATATGGGCAGGTGCTATGCAGCAAAGACATGGGAAGTAACCCAGAAAACAGATGGCCAGTCACCTGGATGTGACATCAGAGGGTTCCATTGGTGATGTTAGCCAGGTGATTGGGGGGTACCCGGAGATGACAGATGTCATCAAAAAGGTATCCTGGAGATGACACTGTCATCAATGGTTCTCCTGGCTAACCATGTTTCCCTAGTATGCCTGGGTGTCTACTGGTAGCAGCTACAACAGGTCCTTAGGAGTATGATCTTATGGGAGCAAGAAGAGTGATGGGTCTGGGTCTAAAGGCTTATGAAAAACATGAGTAACTGTGATAAGATGTAAAATAGAAATGCATTTTTAAAAAAACTGGTGGTCTGCTTCAGATGATGTTAGAATTCAAAGTTGTGTGCCCTAGTCTAAGGTATGTACCCTCTTAGACAAGACATAAATACTTGCCCAAATGAACTAAGCTAGGCCTAGTACTCCCAGAGTGTCCAGCAATATGATAAACGTTCTGTATATTGTGGCTGTTTGCACCCTGGACAAACAAACTTGCAACAAAACATTCTATTACTATGGTTTGATTATACTAGGGTTGACTACTTCTGTACTCCTTGCCATGCTCAAGTGCACAGTACAGTTGCCATTAACTTGTTTTACAATAAGAGGACCTGAATAGGGGTTTTCTCCATACTTGGAACTCACAATACTCTGACAGAATACTTTATCTCTGATCACCTGATATTGATGAAATTCATATACAATTTTCTTCTAAGTTCTGGTGATGAATGATCTTCTGCTTTTTTCTTTATCACCTGCCAATTGGATTTTTAATTCTACATCTAACATAGCACCCCTGCCAAACACTAATTAGCATGGAGGAGCTTGTCAAATTGTGTGAGAATGAGCACCAAGAGCAAACATTGCAGCACTGAGTATACCATGCAATCCAGGGATATTGTTGTTTCAGTCAGATTCATGAACTCCAAAGATTGAGTTGTCAACCTTAACTACTAGTATAATCAAGCAACCTTAGCTACTAGTATAATCAAACCATAGTAGTAGAATGTTTTGTTGCAAGTTCATTTTTCCTGGGGGCAAATGCACTATGCAGAACTTTTAGCATATGGCTGGACACCAGGAGCACTAGGCCTAGCTTAGTTCATTTGGGCAAGTACATATGTCCTGTCTAAGAGAGTGTACACCTTAGAGACTAGAGCACACAACTTTGAATTCTAATATGCTACAACATTCCAAATTTTCTATATATTGAATTAATTTCCAGCTGACTACACCTAAGCACAACAAGCAAGAGTGACTGAACCCATGCCATAGGTATAAAGCACCAAGAAATGCACAGGACTGGCTATCCTGGCTGTTGGATTTTGGTTTGCACTTCCAAAGACTTTTTAGAAGATTGAAGAAGATCAGGTTGTGTGCATGTCCAGATTAGATCAATTTCTAAACCTTTTGATTTGTACACATTTCTTACCTCCAAGCAATTGCAATTGATCTTCATTTGCTAAAATAGGGCAGAGGCAGCTGTTTCTCTTGATAATATACTCCTTTACCTTATACTATAGGTCCTATTACCTTATATAGGTCCTACAACTACCTTGCTTGTTGTTGGGGAAAACCTGGAGGATCCAGAAACATGTCCACTTAGCCAATTTCTTGACAGTTGAGGATAGACTGGGATGCATGGCATCATAATGCAGAACATATTTTTGAATATTCAGTGGCATGATGTTACTCACAATGCTGGTCAGCTTTTGTGCATGCTGCATGAAGACTGTTGTTGACATGAAGTTCCTCCAACAAGGATTCCACGGGAGTAATTTTGATATTTTTTGTCCCCTCATTTTTGTCTCCTATGATGACCCATGCAGGAGACAAATCTCTGGAGACACATTTTTGGACAATTTACATCAAGGTCATGTCTTGGCAATAATTTGTCTCTCATTTCTTTTTCTGTTTCTGTTTTGTTGTTAAGCAAGTTTATTGGGCTACATTAACCGATGCAAGGTGTACCTCATTACTTTATATTTGTAATAATAGCCCCTTGATTGATTCTAATTAGCCCTATGTACCCCCAAGAGTCATAAAAATAGATGAGTCCAAAATATATATTTCAACAAGCCAACAAACCTCATTCATTGGAGTAGTAGATATGCTAGGCAGCTGCAGTCCTGAGTTTTTATGCATAGATGTGGACACCCAAAATAGCTATAAAAATGATGGCAGTCCTGAGACTTCGTCAAACAACCTTGTTTGTTGAAAGTGCTTTTTCTTTTTGTATAGTAGTACTGGTACTAGTACCAGACATCCTGTAGCAGACTTCATCATGCCCTTTCAATGAAGCAGGAAGAAACATCTTGGGTACAAGTATCTAAAAAAAGAACTGGAGGAAGTGATGGAGTTATTGACCCCATGGACAGTGATGGATGCTGGTAATGGTGGCAGAGTGGAGGTATTGGCTCAGCAGCAGTGAGGGAGGTGGTGGTGATTGAGTATTGGCCTGTTGTGTGGTGATCATTCTTGGTCAATCACCAACATAATATCCACTGGGTGAGGAGTTCCACCACTACTACAGTTGTTGCTATTCCACTGCTATGACAGATGCCAGTCATATTCATAAAGTTGGGGTTGCCAACAAAGATGATGATGACAATCACAACAAGCAATGATGATGGAAAAAGAGTAAGTTCTAATTGCATGCAACCTCAGCATGTCACTACCTGCTTGCCAACAAACAAGCAGGCATTTGCTGCTGCCACCACCACTATTGCTGTTGTTGCCACCATCACCATCATTGGAGCCTTCTGGCTGTCTTTGGAGCATTCAAAAGTCTTACTGAGTCATTGCTTTGTTTGCTACTTATCTTGAAATCACAGTTGTCTGTTATCATTGTTTGTAAAGTTCTGATGCCTTCCCTTCTTCACTTTTGAGCAAAGCAAGGCAACACAATGGTTGAATTGATGGGGACAGCTTTTTGAAAGACATTCCTTCCAAGAGCCTGCACAACAGTTTCTGGTTGATGTCATGACTTGAATTCATTTTGAACCAGCTGCCCTGCCACCTGGTTCAAGTGGTTTTCAGCAGCCAGCAGCCATCTGCTGAGTTTTGATTGATTTTGGTCAGGTCCTTATAGTGCCATTGGGAAGGGTGCAGCAACTGCAACAACAAAATGTAAAATTATTTTGAAAAAAGAAGCAGTATTCAACAAGCAATAAGTGTGATGGCAATCATAACAGCAGTGGCATAGGCAACATTGGCAATGATGATGGCTGTAGAAACAACAGTAATTTTGGCAAAGGTGCCATTGCAGTGAGTGGTGACAAGCAGCCACAATATTGAACATATTCTTCTGTGGAGAATCATCAATCAACCACCAGTGACAACTGCTGTAGCAACAACAGTGGCCTTGGCAATGGCATAACATGCAACTGGCAGCTTTAGCAACAGCTGCACCACTTCAACAGCATTCTTTGTAAAGAAACAGCAATCAATGGGCAGAATTAATCAACCAGCAAAGACTGCTGTAGATATAGCATTGGCACCAGTGCAGCAAGCAGTGAAAGCACCACAACAGCAAACAAAATATTTTGTAAAAAATCAATCTGCTGCATGTAGAAACAGTGGTAACTTTGGTGATGGTGCTCATAGCAACTGCAACAGTACCCCTACTACAATACCTTGCTCAAAACATGGTGTAAGAGGTGGGATTGTGGGTCTTGCAGTTGGGGGAATTGGGACCATTGGTCTTGGAGTGGGTGGCACTACAAGAGGAGTCATTGGTGTGGGAGGCTTGGGACCATTTTCAAAGTCACATACCAATGCAGCAGCAAAGTAACAATCAACAGGTATGGCAACAGCAAGCAACAACATTCAAGGTGGCATCAAAGTTGTAGAATTGCAGTGAGCAGTGACATTGATGGCAATTGCAAAAAGTAACAATCAACTGGCAGCAATGGTGAATGTCAGTGGCAACAGCTGAAAGAAGAATAAGTTAGGAAACAGCCAATAATGGGGTGTTCAACAAGAATCATTCTTAGAAGATTTTATAATTAGACTATATGAATAAATAATACCTCATTGCCAGTAAAACCACTCAATTTTCCTTCAAACTTCAAATACTTGCATGCTCCATGATAAAGGCTTAATGAATACTGTAGATAAATTTGAATACAGCTGGGGATGGTCACAGCATCAGCAAGAGGGAACCACTGATGCAATACTTGCCATTGTTGTCTTTCCCATATGATTGTCACTTGTCCCTGTCATCCTTGTTGTTTTTACTGTCATTTTCATTGAGTCACTGTTGCACTTGCTGTTGCTATTGTCATAGTCATCATTTGTCTAGTCATTGTCAAAGTTGTGCTGTTGCCATTCCTTTCAAAGTGCACTGCCCCAATGCTACTGTGATTTCCTTGCTTCCTGCACTGCACCTGTTTTGGTGGCCACCAATTGATTGTTGCTTGTTGTTTGTCACTGTTATTGATGTTCTGGCTATAGCTGTCATTGTCATTGTCATTTGCTTAATGCACCAATGTGTGCTGCAACAGACAGCTGGTTGATTGTTGCTAGTTGCCATGTAGACATTTTTCTCCCTGTTCCTACTTTTTCTGCAGTCACTGTCTGATAGCTGCCACTGCACCACAACAGGCAGGCAGGAGTCCATAGATTGATGCTTTTGATATGTTTCTTCTTGTTTTGGCCATCTTTGTTGCAAGCCATTGTTGTTGCTAGTTTTTTCCATTGGTTGATTGTTGTTGCTCTTTCTGTCCCCACAGTTTGCTGTTACTGCTGTTGTTGCTGCTGGGTGGTCATTGCTGCTTTTGCCACCCCAGTTGATTGTTGCTGTTTTTGTTGCCACTTCAGGCAGCAACAATTGTTGTTGCTGTTTTCTTTTCTGCCAGTTAATTGTTGCTGCTGCTTTTGTCCCTGCTTTATACTGTTGCTGCTTTTTGCCACTTCATGGTTGTTGCTTCTTCTGCCACCATTGGTGCTTTTGCTATTGCCACTTTGTCTCCAATAATGATTGCTGTTGCTGCTTTATATAGAGCTGTTTTTGTCCCTACTGTTTTCTGTTGCTGCTGTGACATCTGGTACAGGCCATCCAGTATGCTAGCCACTATGCCTGCATAATATGCATGATTTATGAGAAACCCAAAAAACTGTTCTAATATGACTATCTAAAATAGGCTTAAATCATAGGCTATAGTGACTGTTGCTAGTTTATTTGCCAATAAATAACAAATAGGGGACAAAACCATTAGGGTTAGGAGACAAAAAAATTGTCCCCTATCATTTTTGTTCTCACATAGGGGACAAATGACTTTTTTATTTATTGGAGCTCACACAACAATTCAGGAGCACAATTGAGGTAGCAGGTATACCAGAGCTACATAGACATTTTCTCCTTAGACCAAAATATGAAAGTGACATGACTTTGTCCATTGGCAGACAATTGGTTTTAAACCTTGCATAAATAAAAAATAATCAAACAAATCTCTCGCATGCTCCCTTGTTTCATTGATTCTGGCATACTTGTATGGCACTAGGGCCTACATACCAGGTGATTGCAGGTAATGCAGTTGATGTTGTCTTGTTGCAACTCAATGATAATGTTGACTGCAATCATCAAAGAGGGCACACTTTGACATGTTGAGGGTTGTTAGTTGACATTGGTACTCAAGACACCAATAGAACACTGATGCAAAAATATGGTTGAAGTGGGCCAGTTGCTTGCTAAGAGTTTGCTACCACTCAATGGTTTGTGTTGGCTATCAATGGATGCATACTTGCTCAATGTGCATTTTCTGATTGGGTCAGAGATGCTAATCAAAATTTGACAAAGTGGCCTCATCACTCAGATCTTAGCTCCCACTTGGAGCCCACATTGATCATTGATTGCTACACACTTGATGTTGGGTGCTGACATTTTGGTGCCTGTGACCTTGATGGACTTATTGACAGAGAATGGTCAAAGTGGGCTCATTGCTACATGTCCTGCTGCTGCTTGGAGCTGCACTTCCTTGACTTGCACATGGTTGTGCCCTCCATGTTGGTGTTTGTGGTTGTGGCCTCAATGGAGACACCAACAGAGAAAGGATCAAAGTGGGCACATAACTTGGGACCTACTACTGCTCAGAGCCACATTTTGGATTCTCACCAGTTCCACACTTGGCCTTGGTCCTTGTGACCACAAAGGAGGTGTGAATGGAGTAACAGTCAAAGTTGGTGCATGACTTGGAGACCTGCTGCCACTTGGAGCAACACATTCTTGTTGACAATGTGCACTTGATGTTGGTGTTTCCAATCTCAATTGAGGATGGAGATGTGGACAAAGAAATGGTCAAAGTGGGGGCATTGCTTGGAGACCCTTTTCTGATTGGAACTGCACTTTCCCTTTTTGATAGTTGTGAAATTGATTTTGGTGGTTGAGACCTTCATGGAGATTCTGATGATTGGTCAAGTGGGAGCATTGCAAAGATTCCTTTTGCTGATCAGCATACATAGGATGAGCACTGTGTGATGGCATAGGCCATGGAAAAAGACCATGCATTGTGCTATATCAAATACCCTAAATATATAATCAATGGGATTGACTTCAGACTGTTATTTATTACTTTCATCCATGTCATACATAGCACTCTGTATTTAACACCATGAAACTGATGCTGGATATTGATTTGACTTGGATACATTTGCATGCTCATGTTCCTGAGAAAAAATACTATTGAGCAGTATCAACATATCCGAGTCAACAAGATTCCTTCCTTATTATCTTGGGTGTTAACTCACAAGGATCCATTCAATGACAAGCAACAGAAATTTTGTTTTTCTCATAGAGTTATCATGGTGAAAGAGATAAGAGAAAGTTTTGAGAACACAGCAGTACCAGGTACTGCAGGACACAGACCATTGCACCAGGAGTGTACCAGGCCTACATGGGTTACGTCAATTGTCAAGTTATACATAGTTGTGTTATTTATTCTGATGTACAAAACATGAAGAAATATCATTGGCTGCAGTATACAGAGGACATCTCCATCCCAAATGGCTGCTAGTGCATGTCATCCATTGAACAATGTGCACGCAATGTGTTTAAGTTGCTTTGTATGTAATAAAAGGAGCTCAAAATGCCACATAGGAATGATTGCCATCTTGCCACTTTTGTAGGATTCCTATGGCAATCATCTGGGGATATTTGCTGTGGGATGTTCATCCTACAAATTTGAATGATACAGATCATTAAGACATACCCAGGCGTACCCATGAGTATGAGAAAAGTGATGGAAATCATATCCACTTTTGTAGGATATAATATCCTACACATACAAATTGTATGGCCTCTACAGAGGGAATCGTGGAAATGATCTCCATTGCTTGATTGCTCAGTCCAGCACATAAAAAATGCAAGACAATAATCAGTCAGTCTTAACCTCCTTATCATGATGATGTTGATGTCAACAATGATGGTGACAATGATGATGATGACAAACAACACATGACCACCACAACAATGAGTGACTGCAACAGTGAGTGAAAAAAATGATGGCAATGGATAGCAACAACAACACACAGACAACAAAGCTACGACAATAAAAAAGAATAAAAGTGCAACAACAATGAACCTGTGGTGTGAGAGATGATGGTGGGTGGCAACATCAACAGCAACACCAAGATACGGCAACACCAAGTAGCCACACTGCTGATGAAGACAGCACCTGCAGCAGAAACCACGACGCCAAGACAATGAAGCTACAACAATGAAAAAAGTGTGACAATCAACCAGTGGTGTGAGACATGGTGACGGTGACAGCAACATCAACAGCAACACCAAGCAGTGGTGCTGCTGATGACAACAGCACCAGATGTGGTGCAAATCATGACAAGAAAGATACAACAATGGAAACAGTTAAAGTGCAACAATCAACCTGTGGTGTGAAAGATGACAACATTGGCAGCATTGACAGCAACCTGAGTGACAGCAACACCATGCAGTGCCACTACTGACAATGATAGACCAGCAGTGGAAACCAATGCACCAAGCAGCAAGGGCCAACACAGCAATGCAGGCTTGACTGCAACAGCCCATAGCTTGCAGTCCCCTCCTATACTCTGGCAACAGCTGAGGCTGAGCAGTGATGATGACGGCAACAGCAGCCTCTTGACAGGATGAATATAGTTTCTTTGAAAACAATCAACCACCAGCAGTAGCAACAGCACATTCGTATGTCTAGCAATGCAGGCTTTGATGACAACACTGAGGCCATGCATGTGGCTGCAATGCCGGCATCATTAGCTGGCATCAGGATAATTCTTAAAAAGGGTAAAAATTGAACAATCAACCAGCAACAATAGCTACTGGCCAGCAAGCCAGCACAAGCAAGGGATGGCAACAGCAATTGTATGCTGGCAAGCCAGCACAAGCAAAGGACTGTGACAGCATCATGACAGAGTGGCAGTAGCATTGTGGCAGCTCTTGCCGCTAAGTGAGCAACCAATGGTCAAACTTTTTAAAAACAACAAAGCAACAATCAGCCAGTGGAGCAACCAACAGCCATGGCATTGGCATAAGTGCAGCGCAAACGTTGCTTTGCCAACACTGTTGCTGCACTTTCATTTGGGTAGTGGTGGGTTTTAACTTATGTTTTAGTTAAATTTTTGCACCTTCCCTCGACTTCTTGCTTCACTTTTTTTGGTGAAATTCTAGATTCCCTGTCCTAGTACATACGATACTTACGACTTTTCGTATGTACTCCCAGTAGTATATATTTGTAGGATATAGTATCCTATAGTACAAATTAGGGAGGAAAATCAGCTTCCTCCCCTGAAAATGGCATTTTGACTGCATTTGAGTGCATTTTGTCTGTTTTCTACTCCGTACACTACTTCTTCTACTTATTACGGTGCATTTGAAATAACGTTATCCGTTGGGCAAATTTTCCTATAGAATGTTTGCAACTAGGACCTATATAACCGTAGGATTTAGGCCCTACTACCTCATTTTAGCTCACGTTGGTCGGGTTGTTGCTCGGCCTGCCGCGACTACTGCGATCGTTTAATTTCTACAGTAGTAAGAATTTTAAGTAGTAAGAATACACGCCAGATAATGAATACGTCGTACTCTATGTTGTAGTCTTAGCAGATGCCACGTTTAAATAGCGAAATCCTAGAATTCGTCGAACCATTGGAGTGGCACGTGGACAGATACCGACTTCGCCTAAGTACGGAAATATTCCAATGCCAATATTCCTGCCCGCCGTGGCAACTAGTACCTGGTAACGGCCGATATACCTGCTGATGCAATGCTGATGCAATGCTGATGCTAGAGGTCCCTAATTTCTGGGACGAAGAAAACCGCCATGGACGTTACGGGTTGAGGCGAGACCGTTCTACAGTATGATACCGGCATTCGCTCAATAATTATTATGATAGACCTACAAGCAAGAAAACAGAAAACGAAATGACAGGGGAACGAAGTAATAGTATGAATAGGAGGGAAGCATCACAATATTTCGTTTGTTGCGATTGTTGCGAAATTCCCAAAACCACGTTTTCGCACCGTCGACACTCCTCATCATACTCTCCAGACAATCCAATCCTACGTAGGACTATCACACCAAGACGCTACCAAGATGACCGAACATTCCAAAGGCCCCCTCTCTGTTATCAAAGACATCTATTCCATTGCCGCGCTCATCTTTTCCATCGTGATTATTTTTGCCCTCATCATTGAGGAGCAAACAAGTCTCTCTCAAGATATTCACCCTGCTGTTGCTTTTATTTGTCTCTGTGCCGCTCTTCTGTGGCTTACGATGGTGGAGGGTGGTCAAGCTTCCATGGTTGGCCTTCCCCCGGTTGACCGTGCTCTCTACAAGGAGTCTCACCCTATTAGCTACGCCATTTGCGAATGGGGACACCGCGGCGACAATCTCGATCGTTACCTCATGGGACGTCAGTTTATGGTTTTGGCTCTCGTCTTCATTATTAACCTTTCTGGTGCACCTCTTGCCGGCGCGCAAGTTTTAAATCTCCCCG
>JFJP01005712.1_pt1 | contig 13769 bp, 11 predicted proteins | sample 431651 | NCBI WGS metagenome assembly JFJP01 (sample SAMN02602958, study PRJNA72255) | Microbial mat metagenome, whole genome shotgun sequencing project. | biome: fresh water; feature: sink hole; material: water; isolation source: purple microbial (photo- and chemosynthetic) mats found in... | reverse complement strand
GAAGCTGCCGGGTCCGATTCGGTGGTTTGGCAGGCTGATGCGTTGCGTCAGATGGTGGGCGACAACCCGGCCTTGCAGCAGCGCCTGCTGGCAAAATTTCTGGTCAATGCACATGCCCAGGTGGCCAGCATTCAGGCTGCCAGCGACTGCGGTGACCTGAAGCGGGCCGCCGATGTGGCGCATACGCTCAAGTCGGCCGCACGCACCGTGGGTGCCATGGCCCTGGGCGCGCTGTGCCAACAGATTGAGGGCGCCGGCCGTTCGTCCTTGCAGGCCACTGTCTCGGCACACGTCATCGAGTTGGGGCGCCGCCTGAGCGCCGCCGAACAACAGATTCGCAGCGCGTTGCAGTCAGAAGCGTGACGCATAATCTCGCCCGGTTTGCCGCAGGCCCCGGGGTGGGCGGCGTGGCAAGCCCAACGGAGGCCGAATCGGGTGTTCAGGAAGGTGGTGCTTTTCATGGTCAAGCTGGCTTGGGTGCGTGGATGCCTGCTCGCCTGCACGTTATGGGTGGGCGTTCTGGCGCACGCCGAGACGGCCGTGTTCCGGTTGGGGGTAGCACCACATACCAGCGCCCGTGTCATTCTGGAGATGTACCAACCCCTGCGCCAACGCCTGGAGCAAGAGTTGGGCGGAGCCGTCGAAGTGGTCACGGCGCCCGATTTCACCGAGTTTGCGCGGCGCACATTGAAGCAGGACTACGACCTGGTCGTTACCACCGGACACCAGGCGCGGCTGGCGCAAACCGATGCCGGCTACCTGCCTTTGCTGACCTACAGCGCTGATTTTCGAGCGGTTGCCCTGGTGGCAGATGCCGGGCCGGTAAAAGCGCCCGCCGACCTGAAAGACAAGCCGGTGCTGGGACTGTCGGCGAGTTCATTGGTGACGCTGTGGGGCCAGCATTGGCTCAAGAAAAACGGCCTCACACAAGCGCTACGTTATGTCAGCGCCTCCGACAGCGTGGCGCACCTGATCCTGGAAGGGCAGGCGCAGGCCGGGTTTACCTCCCTGGCCAATTACCAGAGCCTGGCGCGTGATGTGCAGTCCCGGCTGCGCTTTCTGGCCATCAGCGAGCCCATGGCCGGGCGCGTGTACATGCTCAATCAGCGACAACTGGCGCGCAAGCCGGCGATCGAACTGGCATTGGGCAGGTTTGCCGAATCCGAGTCGGGCAAAGCCTATTTTGCGCGCTACAAGCTTGACGGTTACCGCGCCCTCAAATCCAGGGAGCTCCAGGCCATGGACCCGTACGCGGCTGAAGTGCGGCAAACCCTGCGATGAAGTTCCCGCTGCGCTCGGTCCGTTCGCGCCTGCTGCTGGCCGCTCTGGTGGTTGAGCTGGTGATGCTGACGGTGCTGGTGGCCAACAGCCTGCGCCTGATGCACGACTACATGAGCGAGCAGCTCAAACAGCATGCGGCGCAGATTGCCCCGATTTTGACCGCGGCGCTGGTCGCTCCGCTGGCCCAGAGCGACTACGCCACGGTGCGCTCGGTGCTGGACGAGAGTCGCAGCAGCGACGGCCTGGTTTATCTGGTGGTCACCAACAATGCCGGCCTGCGCGTGGCCAGCAGTGGCTGGTCAGGTGATCAGCCCTTGCCAGAGGCCGACCTGGACATCGGCCGCGTCGGGCAGGACGGCGACCGAGTTTTCAACGTGGTCAAGCCGATTCGTGTCTATGGCCAGCCTTTCGGTACCTTGCACCTGGGGCTGGATTTGCGTCATATTCTGGGCGCTCAGCGTGATCTGATGACGCAAGGGGTGCTGATTGCGTTGGGCGAGCTGATGCTGTCCTTTCTGGTGCTGACCGCCCTGGTGTGGTGGATGACACGGCATCTGGTGGAACTCACCCGCGCCAGCCACGCGGTGGCTGCCGGCAATCTGTCGCCGCCCGCAGTGCGCGAGGGCGCCGACGAACTGGGTCAACTGGGCTCGGCGTTCAACGCCATGTCGCGCGCAGTGCACGAGCGGGTGCACGAGTTGCAGGCCGCCAAGCTGGCTGCCGAGCAGGCCAACCAGGCCAAAAGCCGCTTTCTGGCCAACATGAGTCACGAAATCCGCACCCCCATGAACGGCATTCTGGGCATGACGCAATTGCTGCTCAAGCCAGATCTGACGCAGCGCGAGCGGCTGGACTACGCGCAAACCGTGCTCAGCTCGGGTCAGTCCTTGCTGACGCTGCTGAATGACATTCTGGATCTGTCGCGCATCGAGGCTGATGCGATCCAGATCGAGTCGGTGCCCTTGCATCCGGCCGGGGTGCTGCATGAGGTGGTGAACCTGTTTGAAGGAGCCGCCCGCGAGAAGCAGTTGCAGTTGCGGGGGGCCTGGCTCGGCGGCGCGGAGCAGGGCTACCGGTCGGACGCCCATCGGGTGCGCCAGATGCTGACCAACCTGGTCGGCAATGCGCTCAAATTTACCCGGCACGGCAGCATCATGGTCAACGCATGTGAGCTCGAGCGCTCCGAAAGCGCGGCCTTGCTGGAGTTTTCGGTGCAGGACACCGGCATTGGTATCGCCCCCGATCAGATTGACCAGGTTTTCAAGCCCTTCGTTCAGGCTGACAGCTCCACCACCCGCCAGTACGGTGGCAGTGGACTGGGCTTGTCGATCGTCAGCTTGCTGGCCCACCTGCTGGGCGGCCGGGTCGGAGTCAGCAGCCAGCCTGGACAGGGCTCGCGCTTTTGGTTCACCGTCCGTGCAACGCTGCACGAGCCGGCGCCACCGTCTGCACCCGAGCCGGTGACCCCGTTGCCGCCGCTGGCACCGCTGCAGGAACTGCCGGCGCCCGCGCCGGCAAGTCTGAACGGGCGTGTGCTGGTGGCTGAGGACAACCCGGTGAACCGGATGGTGGTGCAGGGCTTGCTGGAGTCACTGGGGCTGGAGGTAACGCTGGTAGAAAACGGTGCGCAGGCGGTGCAGACCATTCGCGACGGTGATGCAGCCCGCCTGATTCTGATGGACCTGAACATGCCGGTCATGGACGGTTACAGCGCGACTGAGCAAATTCGCCAGTGGGAGCAGGCGCAAGCCCGGCCACGCCTGCCGATTTTGGCCCTGACCGCCGACGCATTTGAGCAAGACCGGCAGCACTGCATGGCGGTTGGCATGGACGACTTTTTGACCAAGCCGATTGCACTCGATACACTGAAAGCAGCACTGGAGCGCTGGTTGCCCGTGCCTGCGCAGGGCACGCTTGCCTCCAAGACGGGGGGTGTTGCCTGACCTTGCACCCGACGAGTTCCCTTGACTTCAAACAACCGAGAAAGGCGTCCGTATGAAATTCTTGCGTTTTGTGGCTGGCATCTGTCTGCCTTTGTTTGTTCCCGCCCTGGCACTGGCCGCACCTGGCGAATACTGGCAGGTCACTACCAGCATGGAGATGGCCGGCATGCCCATGGTCATGCCGCCGACCACCATGAAAGTCTGCATTGCCAAAGGGGGTGAGAGCGATCCGCGCCAAAGTGCCGACAAGGACTGCGTGCTGACCGACCTGCGTTCCAGCGGCAACAAGACCAGTTGGAAAATCCGGTGCGTCAAGGACGGCGAGGTCATGGAAGGCAGTGGCGAGATGAGTGGCACAGCCAACAAGACCGAAGGCGTGATCCGCATGAAGGGCAACTCAGGCGGACGTCCTTATGACATCACCCAACGGATTACCAACGAGCGCATGGGTGGGGCATGCAATGACACCGAAGAGGCCAATGACATTGGCGCTGCTGCCCGTAGCGCGGCCTGCAAGGCTGGCGATGGCGACTTGATAACCCAGGTGAGCAATGCAAGCTTGCTGCTCAATGAAAAGACCTGCCCTGGGCGCAAACAGCCCCTGTGCAATGCACTGCGCAGCAACATTGGCCGGGATGTGGATGTCTTCAGTATGGTGATGCGCATGGAAAGTGGCGCCAAGCCGCAGATTGCCAGCGCCTGTGGCCTGAATCTGGCAGCCGCTACCCAGACCATTTGTGCCAAGGTCAGCGCTGCCAATGTGGGTCAACTCGCCGCCTACTGCCCGACCCAGGCCAAGCGCCTGCGCGAGGACGAGCGCCGGCGCGATTGTGAAGGGCGCAGTTTCACCGGGCGCCAGTCCATGGCGCAGTGCCTGGCCGGGCAAGACGTCAACGGGGGCGACGACGGCCCCAGCGAGGCGCCTGCCGCGACCGGCTTCAGAAAACAAGTTCCCGCAAATCGTCCGCCTGCTGCCACTCCGATGCCAACCGAGCCCGTGCAGCCCCAGCCAGCCAACCCGGCCGACGCGCTGATGGACGGCGCCAAGAAGCTCAAGGGCCTGTTCGGACTCTGAAGCTTGACTGTGCGCTGGTTGCTGCTGCCTTTGTGTCTGCTGTGGCAGTCTGTGCTGGCGCAGACCGATGCGCTGGCCGGCATGGCTTCGGCCTACTGGCTGGCGCTCGATGGTCAAGCGTTGTGGGCCGGACAGGCCGCGCAGCGGCTGCCGCCGGCCAGTCTGACCAAGATGATGACCGCTTTGCTGGTGCTGGAGCAGGCCGATTGGCAGCAGCCGGTCACGGTGTCGGCCGCCGCCGCGCGTGAAACCGGCTCGCGCATCGGCTTGCGCAGTGGCGATGTGGCGCAGGCGCACGATTTGCTGATGGCCACCTTGATGGCCTCGGCCAATGACGCTTGCCATGCGCTCGCGGCGCATCTGGCCGGTAACCAGGCGCGCTTTGTCGAGCAGATGAACGCGCGCGCGCGCGCCCTGGGGCTCAAGGACACCCACTTTGCCAATGCCTGTGGTCACGATGCGCCCGCGCACTACGCCAGCGCGCAAGACCTGGGTCGGCTGGCGCAGGCCTTGTTGCGGCATCCGCAGGTGCTGCCAATCACCAGTCAATTGCAGGCGCAAATGCTGGTGCAGCCAGGCGCGCGGCGTCTGTTGCTGAAAAACACCAATGCGCTGATTGGCCGCTACCCGGGTGCGCTGGGGCTCAAGACCGGCTACACCCGGCGCGCCGGGCGCTGCCTGGTGGCGCTGGCGCAGCGCAACGGCAACAGCGTGCTGCTGGTGCTGCTCAATGGCCGCGACCGCTGGTGGGATGCGGTTGATGCGCTGGACCTGGCCTTCGCCCGTGCCGGCGGCTGAACCGCGCCACATCTGGGTCGCGCCGGTTTTGGCGCTGGTGGTGCTGCTGACCTACAGCGGCTTGTGGGCAGGCGTGTTTCAGTTCGACGACTACCGGGTGATAGTGGGCAATCCGGTGCTGCAGTCGTGGTCGGCGTGGTGGGCGCAAGACACGCGCGACCTGCTGGGTATTCGACCGCTGCTGAAGCTGTCGTATCTGCTGAGCGCCACCAGTGCGTGGGGCCTGAGCGGGTTTCATGCACTCAACCTCGCTGTGCACTTGTTGTGCAGTGTGCTGGTCTGGGCCGTGTCGCTTGAGTTCTTGCGCCAGGCTGGTGCGCCAGCCTGGCGTGTCTCTGCGGCCATGGCAAGTGCACTGATCTTTGCCACACACCCGGTGCAGACCGAGGCCGTGACCTACATCAGTGGCCGATCGGCGTCGTTGATGGCGCTGTTTTATCTCGCCGCGCTGTGGGTGTATGCGCGTCAGCGCAGCCAGGGCGTCAACTGGCGCTCCCAGGGGCTGCTGGGCGGGCTGTTCCTGCTGGCGCTGGCAAGCAAAGAAACCGCCGTCACCCTGCCCTTGGCGCTGGGCGTGTGGGAATTGGCGCTGGGCGAGCGCAACACCCGCTGCATCTGGCAGCGTCAGCGCCTTGTGTGGTGCTTGCTGGCAGCGGTGTTGCTGGGCTTTTTCAGCAGTGCATCGTATCTGGCGCACATGCAGCGCAGTTGGGCGCTGAACTCCTGGCTGGGCAATCTGGCCACGCAAGGCGTGGGCCTGGCCTACCTGCTGCGCCAGTGGTGTTGCCCGCTGTGGCTCAACATCGACCCCGATCTGCCGCTGCTGCACAGTGGCTGGGCGGCCCTGGGGGTCGCGTCGGTCTTTATCGGATTGCTGTTTGTTTTATGGAAAAGATGCCTGAAGCGCCCGTGGATACTGCTTGGTGTGCTATGGTTTGTATTGCATTTGCTGCCCATCTACCTGCTGCTGCCCCGGCTGGATGTGGCCAATGAGCGCCAGTTGTATCTGGCAGCCTGGCCGTTGGGCATGTTGCTGGCCAGTGAGGCGCTGCGACTGCTGCCACAGCGGCTGGCACTGGGGCTGTTGTTGGTGCTGTGTGGCATGCTGGCCTGGCTGACGCACCAGCGCAACACGCTCTACCACAGCGAAGTGGCGCTGTGGCAGGCCACCGCCCGGCTGTCACCGAACAAGGCGCGGGTGTTCAACAACCTGGGCTATGCGCTGGCGCTTGAAGGGCGTGCCGACGAGGCGCGTCAGGCCTACCAGCGTGCGTTGCAACTCGACCCCCAGCACCTCAAAGCACGCTACAACCTGCAGCGTTTGCAGACCGAGCACGGGCGCTGACGGTGTTGGCTTGCGCACACAAGCGTTGCCGCAGCGCACATTTCAGTGCGGTGTGCTGTTTTGTGTTGGTTTCGAAGAATGCCCGTCGTCCTCCTCCCAGCCGGTGATCATGGCCTTGATGTGGGCAAACACCGTGTGGCCGGTGGTGGTCAGATAGACGTGGATAAAGAAAAACGCCGTCATCATGAAGGCACCGGCCGTATGCGCAATGGCGACGAACTCCAGCGTCAGGTATTGGTCAATGCCCAGCGCGGCCCAATTGCCGTAAAACAGGTAAAACAAGCCCGAACCCCAAACCAGCGGCGAGATGAACGCCAGCAACGCCAGGTAAGCCAGTCGTTGCAGCGGATTGTGTTTTTGCACCACGGTCTTGCGAAACGGATGCGGTGAGTGCGTGAAGATGCCGATGGTGTAGTAATGGATCATGGCCACCACGTTTTTGAGCGACGGCAGGTACTGTTTCCACTCGTCGGTGGTGAATTGCCAGAAGATGGTGAACGCCCACAGCACCAGCAGGGTCCAGGCCGACAAGGTGTGCACCTGCACCGCCTTTTGAAAGCCCAGCAGGTGGTAGCTGCCGTGAATCTCGAAGCCAGTGATCATCATGATGATCACCAGCAGCGCCTGTGACCAGTGCCAGAAGCGCTCAAAGCGTTTGTAGATGTAGATGCGTGCGGCGTTCATTTCGGGGCTCCCTTGCGACGACGGGTGATGATGCGAACCAGACCATGGATGGTGCCAGCACCGATCGAGCCGGCCACCGCCAGGCCACCCAGCAGATCGACCCAGCCGTTGCGGTCGCGCCCAGGCAGATAAATGTCAGTGATGGCCGCCAGTCGGCCGTCCTCGGCGCGGGTGTGGCAGTCCTGGCACGGAACGGCTTTTTCTTTCGGCGCCACCATGTGTGTGATGAACCAGTTCATGCGGGTCTCGATAAAACCGAACTTGCCACTGTAGGGCAGGCCGGCGTAATCCATGCCGGCCTGGATGGAGCGGGCATAGTCGTAGTTTTTCCACAGGGAGGTGTCATCGTCGCCAAACACATGGTTCACCACCAGCGTCTTGTTGACCGTGTCATACGGCTGCTTGCCATGCATCACCTTGAACGGCCAGATGCGCGCATTCGGGTCTTTGGCCGAACCTTCGACACGGTTGAGTTCCAGCACCTGGCTGTCGTCAAATTTGTCGGTGATGCCCACCGGGTGAACAATGCCGTTGTACCACTTGTATTCGGGGCGCACATTCTCGCCATACTTGAAGTCGCCCTTGGCTGCCGAGTACTTCAGGTGACCGTGCTCGTCCTTGATGAACAGCGGCTTGCCGTCTGGCCCCATCTTGCCGGCAGTGGACCAGTCCCAGAGCATCTTGGTGGCGATGCCGCCGCGCGCAAACTCAGGGATGTGGCAGGTCTGGCACGCCACCTTGTTGGCATGGTGGTTGATCTTGGCCTCTTTGTGCGGGGTCTGGCTGTGGCACGACTCGCAACTGGCACGGCTGTGGTCGTCCTTGGGCAAGTCCAGCCCGTGCGGGTCTTTCGACTTGACCGCAAAGCGGCTGCCCGAGGGCTGGTGTGCGTTGAAGGTGTGGCAGTCAGCGCAGGTCATGTTGGCGCCGTCTTGCGCCATGTGCACATCAAGTGTGCGCGGTGGTTTTTTCAGTGAAGAGTCCAGGTCGCCGTGTTTGACCGCGTCACCGCCACCCCCACTGAAATGGCAGGCACCGCAGTTTTCGCGGCCTGGCTTGCCGACATGCTGGGCGATCCGCGTCAGGTCCGGTGCTTTGAACAGTTTTTTGCCAGGTGGGCCTTCCATCGGCTCGAACTCGCGGTCGGCGTACAGGGGGTGACCGGCATCGGTACTGAACTTCTTGTACGTGCCGGTGTTGTCATGGCAGGCCAGGCAATCAACGTTGTTCTGGTTGCTGAAGTCAAAATTCTTGTCGGTCCAGCCATAGCCAGCGTGGCAACTGGTGCAGCGCGCCTCGTTGGAAATGGGCGAGCCGCAGAAGTTGTTGGCTGTTGTTTTCTTGCCAACAGTTTTGCCATCGGCCGGGTTGATGGCCTCCCAGGTCCAGTGAATGCTTTTCATCACCTGGTGGCCGGCCGTGTTGTGGCACGACAGGCACGCTTTGGTGACTTCGGGTCCCGTCTTGAATGGGCCTTTGAGCGCTTCGAGTTGACTGTGGTCGGTGGTCGAGGTGGTGGCGGGCTTCACTGCGGCTGCCGTGGCTGCAGTGGCCACTGCAGCAGACGGAGCACTGGCCTGCGCCCAGGTGGCGACGGTCAATAGGGCCAGGCCCCAGAGCTTTCGGGTGATCATGTTCATGCAGTCTCCGGCGTGTTGTCGGCAGCGGCTTGTCGGGCCTGTGCCTTGCCCGCAGGTGCGGACAAGGCGAGCATCGTAGCGGCCTGTTCGGCACAAGGACGTGATCTAGATCAAACCTGAAGCGCACGCGGACTGCCCGGCTCTGATCGGACGTTTGGCAACGCTGTGACTGAAGCACAATCCGAGTGCATGAAGATACTGTTTGTCCATCAGAACTTCCCCGGCCAATTCAAGTTTCTGGCGCCTGCGTTGGCGGCGCAGGGGCATGAGGTGCACGCCATGACCATGCGCACGGCTGCTGCCAGTGTCTGGCAGGGGGTGCAATTGCACCCGTACACCGCAGCGCGCGGCAGCACGGCGGGCATCCACCCCTGGCTGATCGACTTCGAGACCAAGACGATTCGCGCGGAGGCGGCCTTTCGGGCGGCCTTGCAGTTGCGCCAGCAAGGCTTGCAGCCCGACGTCATCGTGGCCCACCCCGGCTGGGGCGAAAGCCTGTTTCTAAAGCAAGTCTGGCCGCAGGCGCGACTGGGCATTTACTGCGAGTTTTTTTACCATGCCCAGGGTGCTGACGTCGGCTTCGACCCCGAGTTTGCCAACCCCGACGCCGGCGAGGCGTGCCGGATCCGGCTCAAGAACCTCAACAACCTGTTGCATTTCGAGGTGGCCGATGCGGCGATCTCGCCCACGCACTGGCAGGCCAGCACCTTTCCCGAGCCGTTTCGCCGGCGCATCACGGTGGTTCACGACGGCATCGACACCCAGACGGTTCGACCCAATGCACAGGTCGGCCTGCGACTGTCGCCAACGCTTGCCCTGACGCGCCAGCACGAGGTCATCACCTTTGTCAACCGCAATCTGGAGCCCCAGCGGGGCTATCACATCCTGATGCGCATGCTGCCAGAGCTGTTGCGCAGGCGCCCGCAGGCGCAGGTGTTGCTGGTCGGTGGCAACGATGTGAGCTACGGTGCGCGCCCGGCCGACGGCGGCAACTGGAAAGACCGTTTGATCCACGAGGTGCGCCCGGCCATCAGCGACGCGGATTGGGCGCGGGTGCACTTCCTGGGGCACATTGCCTATGCGCATTTTGTGGCCCTGCTGCAGGTGTCGCGTGTCCACGTCTATCTGACCTATCCCTTTGTGCTGAGCTGGAGCCTGCTCGAAGCCATGAGCGCCGGTTGCGCCATTGTGGCGAGCGACACGGCCCCGCTGCGCGAGGCCATCGTGCACGACCAGACGGGTCGGCTGGTCGAGTTTTTTGATCAGGCCGGGCTGTTGCGCGAGGTCTGCTCGCTGCTCGACGATGCCGCAGCGCGCCAGCGTCTGGGTGTGGCCGCACGCACCTTTGCGCAGAGTCACTATGACCTGCAAACCGTTTGCCTGCCGCGCCAGTTGCAGTGGATCGAGGCGCTGGCGAGTCAACCGCTGTTGCCCGGAGCCTGACCATGGTCAGCACCGTCACGGCTTATACCGATTTGCGTAACCGTGCGTTGCCCGGCATGGGGTTCGATGGTGTGGTGCGGGTCTCGGTGGCGGGTTACTACGGCACCGGAGCCCTGTTGTACGACGGCCACGCCGTGCTGACGGCAGCGCATCTGTTCGAGCATGGAAGCCTGGCAGCCACGGTGACCTTTCAGACTCTGCAAGGGGAGTCGCGCCTTGACAGCCGTGCGGTGACCGTGATGCCAGACTATGACCAGGACAACAACGCCGACCTGGCGCTGGTCTGGCTGTCTGGCAGTGCGCCGGTCAGTGCCGAGCGTTACGAGCTGTACCGCGATGATGACGAGGTGGGGCGCATCCTGACCCTGGTGGGCTACGGTGTGCCGGGCACCGGTGCCAGCGGCGACCTGCAAAGCTACGACGATGTGCCCCTGCGCCAGTTGGCTTACAACCGGTTCGATGCCGATGCCGCCGATCTCAAGCAGGAACTCGGCTATGCCATGGCCTGGACCCCGCTGGCCGGTTCGCAGTTGCTGGCCGACTTTGACAACGGCAGCAGCACGCGCGATGCCCTGGGCCGGCTGATGCAGCGTCATGACACCGGATTGGCACAACAAGAAGGTGTCATTACCTCGGGTGACAGCGGCGGTCCGGCCTTTCTGGAGGGCAAGGTGGCCGGCGCGGCCAGCTACTCGGCCAGCCTCAGCAGCAGCGGGGCTCACCCCGATATTGATGATGAGGTCAACAGCAGCTATGGTGAAATTTCGGCCTGGCAGCGGGTCAGCTACTACCAGCAGTGGATCGACCAAAACCTGCGGACCCACTACCCGGATGCGCCAAAGACCGCTGATCAGGTGCAAAAGTCAGTGTTCGAAGGCGACGTGGGGACCCGCTATGCCTATTTTTTATTGCAATTCACCGGCCAGCGCGTCAATCCGCAAGACTGGATCAGCGTGGACTACCAGACCCGCAACGGCTCGGCCCTGGCCGGCCAGGACTACCTGGCCGTCAGCGGCCGCCTGGTGTTGTACCCGGGTGAGAACTCGGTAGCGATCCCGGTCGAGATTCTGGGCGACCGCGCAGTTGAGGCGGATGAGTTTTTTTATCTGGATGTCTTTAACCCGCAAGGGGCCGAATTTGGCACGGGTGTGGTGCAACTGACAGCCGTGCGCACCATCCTGAACGACGATGCTGCGCTGTGATGCGATTCAGTTGAGCAGGTAGTCGTCCTGCGCGTCAAGCTCTTGCGCATCGATCATGGCGTCAAAAGCGGCGCGTGCGGCCAGGGCCTCTGAGGTGTAGGGGATCAGGGGTTTGTCCAGCGGGCGCAGCTTGTGCCGGCGCAGACTGCGCAACTGCTGCGAGCGCTCCATGGTGCTGAGCACACGCTCGGGTTCCATCATCAGGCTGAACGGGTTGATGGCTTGAACTGTGGTGGTCATGACGGGCTCCTGAAGTGGCAATCACGTTTTGCCAGCGGCAAAGCGTTGAATTGAACTGTATCCCCGCATTATTAAAAGCTGAAGTCGGCGTTTGGCGCAAGCTGCTGTCAGTAAAAACCTGACAGGCTGTCAGGCGCTTGATCTGTCCGCCGGCAGCCAGCGGCCTCACAACAACCGTAGCTTGAAACTGCGCCCTTTGATCTGGCCGCCGGCCAGCGTGTTCAGCGCCAGCAGCGCGTGCTCGCGCTGCACCGCCACAAAGGTGCAGAAGTCGGTCACGACGATCTTGCCGATCTGCTCGCGGGTCAGCTCGCTGGTCGCTGTCAGTGCCCCCAGCACATCGCCGGGGCGAATTTTGTCCTTGCGGGTCGCCTGCAACTGCAGTGTCAGCATGGGCGGCAGCAAAGGCGTGGCGTCGCCGGCAGGCAATTCGGTCAGCGGCTGCCAGGCCGACACCAGCCCCTGGTATTGCTCGATTCTGCCAACCGACCCCATCTCGTCCAGGCTGGCCAGGCTGAGCGCCAGTCCGGTCTCGCCTGCGCGCCCGGTGCGCCCGATGCGGTGCACATGCACCTCGGGGTCGGGTGTGATGTCCACATTGATCACCGCGGGCAGCTCTTTGATGTCCAGGCCGCGTGCCGCCACATCGGTGGCGACCAGCACCGAAATGCTGCGGTTGGCAAACAGCGCCAGCACCAGATCGCGCTCGCGCTGCTCCAGATCACCATGCAGTGTGCGGGCGACAAAGCCTTGCTGCTGCAAAAACGCCAGCAAGCTGTTGCATTGCTGGCGTGTGTTGCAAAAAGCCAGTGTGCTGACCGGACGAAAGTGCCGCAGCAACTGCGCCACCGCGGCAAAGCGGTTGCTGCGGGTGACTTCATAAAAACGCTGCTCGATGGGCACGCTGGCCAGGCTGGCCGACACGCTGATTCTTTGCGGCTCGCGCATGAACTGCCGCGACAGTGCCTCAATGCCCGTCGGGTAGGTGGCCGAAAACAGCAGCGTCTGGCGCGTCGCCGGGCAGTGCCGCATCACCTGCGCCATGTCGTCCTGAAAGCCCATGTCCAGCATGCGGTCGGCTTCGTCCAGCACCAGGGTGTTCAGTGCGTCCAGGTCGAGTGTGCTGCGCCCCAGGTGATCCAGCACGCGACCAGGTGTTCCAACCACGATGTGGGCACCGTTTTCGAGGCTGGCGCGCTGGCCGCGCAAGGGCACACCACCGCACAGGACGACCAGTTTCACGTTGTCTTGCGCGCGCGCCAGGCGCCGGATTTCTTGTGCCACCTGGTCAGCCAGTTCGCGTGTCGGGCACAGCACCAGCGCCTGCACCGCAAAGCGGCGCGGGTTCAGACGCTCCAGCAGCGCCAGGCCAAAGGCGGCGGTTTTGCCGCTGCCGGTTTGCGCCTGCGCGATCAGGTCACGCCCGGCCAGGGCCAGCGGCAGGCTGGCGGCCTGGATCGGTGTCATCTGCAGGTAACCCAACTGGACCAGATTGGCCCGTGTGGCCGGGTGCAGTGGGAGCTGGTCAAAGGCAAGGGCGGTGGCAGAAGTCATGCCCCGGATTATCCGCAGACCGCGCAGGGGCGTTGCCGGTGCCATGGGGCGCTGGGGCCGGTTCTCTAGAATGCGGTGGCTGGAACATGCTCGCAGCCTGGCCTGCGCAGCGGCTCGTACCCCGCGCAAGCCGGGCTGCTCCAGCGCAAACAATCGTTCAATCCAGCGACGCTGACCTGCCCGCTCAGGTTGGTGGCGCTCTTCACCGCATGGAAGTCATGAAACGGATCAGCTCATTGGTTTGTGTGTTGATGGTGGCTGGCTGCGCCCACATCATGCCACCCACCCAGGTGCCCAGCCAGGTCGCCCCGGCCTGGCAGGCCCCGCTGCCGCACCAGGGCTCGGTGACATCCCTGGCCGACTGGTGGCAGCGCCAGGGCGACCCGTTGCTGGCCGAGCTGATCGCGGCGGCGCAAGGCGTCAGCCCCTCGGTGGCGCAGGCGCAGGCGCGCATTGCATCGGCACGCGCCAACCAGGCCGCTGCCAACGCAGCGCTGCTGCCCAACCTCAGCGCCCAGGCCAGCGCCAGCCGGGGTGTCAGTCAGCCCGGGGTGCCGCTGGCCA
>JFJP01041793.1_pt1 | contig 13770 bp, 11 predicted proteins | sample 431651 | NCBI WGS metagenome assembly JFJP01 (sample SAMN02602958, study PRJNA72255) | Microbial mat metagenome, whole genome shotgun sequencing project. | biome: fresh water; feature: sink hole; material: water; isolation source: purple microbial (photo- and chemosynthetic) mats found in... | reverse complement strand
CCGTGCGTACGTGCAAGCATAGGAATTTGCTCCCACGCTGCAATGTGCTCGTACAAAGCACTTACCACTTTTTCTATCATCGGGTAATACGAGTTATCGAATGCCGATTTAAGCAAAGCGGGAGTAGCGGTATTATTAATATCCTGCGATGTTAGCCCAAAGTGTATAAATTCTTTATATTTTGAAAGTCGCAATTCGTCGAATTTTTCTTTTATGAAATATTCAACTGCTTTAACATCGTGGTTAGTCGTTTTTTCAATTTCCTTAATTCGGGCGGCATCGTTTAAATTAAAGCCCGAATACACTTCGCGTAATTCGCTGATTTTTGCGAATTCAATTCCGCTCAGTTGAGGCAGCGGAAGTTGGCAAAGTGCAATAAAATATTCTATTTCAACTTCAACCCTATATTTAATTAGCGCATATTCCGAAAAATATCGCGATAAGTCGCGAATTTTTGCGCGGTAACGTCCGTCGATAGGGGTAATGGCTGTTAATTCGTGCAGTTGCATAGTTTTAGTTTTTGCTTTATGGTGCACAAAAGTAATAAAAGGAATAAGTAATTTCGAAAATATAGCGAAAAAATATGTTGAAATGCTAAATAATATGCAGTTGCTAATTGCTAAATTTCTGTAAATGTTATTTATAGAAATTTTTGTGCAAATTGCATTTATTGGTACTTTTCAGATTCGCATTCAATTTCGTACAAAAATTGTGTAAAATGTAAATGCTAATAAACAATAAGGCAATAAGATTCGATAGTTTTAAAGACTTATTTTCTACCGGGTTTCTACCAAAAAAAGTGCATTTTTAAGTGTAAGAACCTTACCGGTATTTAAAGCCTAAAAACAAAACACAATCTTATTACCCTTATTGAAAAACTAAACGTCTTTTAAATTTTAACCAATATCTTTTATGTTACAACTTGCAAGTTTGTAATTAATTTTTAGCCGGACCTTTGGCATTGTACCCGAACGAAATTCCGAAACGCAAGCCGGTTCTGTCGGGTACAAAAAATGCATTTACAGGAATCGATAATCGTCCGGATTTAAAAGTTTTACCAATACCCACAATAAAACTCGAAGTAACGGTAATATCGCCGCGACTGTCTAATCGTTTGGTTTTGCTAAAACCATCGGGTGGTGCAACGTTTCCGGTAAAATTCCAAGTTCCGTTTGCATCATAGTAACCGCCACCGTATTTCACGAAATTGATTTGCGGCCCAAAAGCAATTTCCCAACCGTACTTATTATTACGCAAACCATTCATAAATATAAACGACGGTATCAGCAACGATTGGTCTAAACCGGCAATTATTGGTATCGCTTCAAAAAGCGCTTGAAAATTCCCTTGGTTTAAATATTGCACTTCGAACTGATAACCAAATATAAACAATGCAGGATTTACATCGAATCCGCCAACCGATTTTTGAGCGTTCAGAATGGTGGCTGCTTTGCCGGTATAAAACGAATAGCCCATGCGCGGACCCGAAAGGTTTACTTTATCTTGCTTTGGGTTGTTAATGGTACTTTCGTATTCCGAAATTTTGGTAAGTTTGGAAATAAGGTCTTTCTCAACCGGTTTTTCGAACATATCGCCCAAAACTATTCGTACCATGGTTTGCATTTCGAGCGGAAGGTTTAAGAATTCGCGAACTTGCGTTTTCTCAATTTCTTCCATTGCTACATCAATCAATCGGATTGAAACTACAATCGTTTCGCCATATCTTTCAATGGTTCCGGTAAGCATTTTATCCGATTTTATTTGCTTTCCAACTTCGGTCAGGCAGAGTTTTCCGTAGCAATTGTCAATGGTTAAGCCTTCCTTTTTAATAATGTATTCCACATCGTACCGGTCGGTTACTTGGAAAATATCGAGCCGTTCGGCTTCTAAACGAACCAAATTGCCCATTTGCTCGGGGCCAAATTCCATGCCTTTGGTGTCGATATTTAATACGGTAAGTTTTTTGCGCTGCGCATTAAGCGGCGCAAGCAGCATAATTGCTGTTGCAAAAATTAAGAATCGTTTCATAAAAAAATAATTTAAGTAAGTAATGTTGAAGCAAAGTTACAAAACTATTCTTATGCGTGCAAGGTATTTTGCATAACTTAATCGAATTTTAATACAAACTAAATATAATTTTAACCGTTATTGGTAAAAACTTGCCTGATAAATTCGTTAATCTATCAGGCATTAGGCGGCATACAATTGTATTTTAATACGTTGTGGTCATATTTTCCGGAACCACAATAATATAGTCGGCAACATTCAAATACTCAGCTTCCAGTTTATTTATATCTTTTTGAAGCACTACAGCAACCGTTTTTATATTAAGCGCATTGTTTGCTTGTTTTAAATACCAAATAATGCCTTGGTGGTTATCGGAATGATAACTGCCGTTGTAGTGTAAGAATTGTTTTCCGGGTGTCCAGTTTTTCAGCATAAAATGTGCCATGGTGGCATCTTTTATAGCTTGTGCTTTCGGAAAATTAGGGTTGGCCGGTCCGCCATGGGTAGCCATCATTTCCATCATCTTTTTGTAACAAGCCAATTCAGCATCGTATTTTATGGGTAGCGGTGCTATAAATGCTTTTTCGGTATCGGGCAACGTATCAAGTGCTTCTAAGCCTTGTTTGTTTACCAACGAGGCATATTTACGTGGCACATTGGTAGCTATAAAGGGCAATTTGTTTTCTTTGGCAGCCAAAACCAAGGGTTTATAGTCGGTTTTGTAATTTTTCCAAAATCGCTCGTTTTTTTCAAAGATTTTTTCGTCGGTTTTTCCTTCCAAATAATCGTTCAATACGCCTTGCAAGTCGCTTTCGAACATTTCGGCACCTAAAACTAAATTTTGTTTCTTGCTTTTATACAACTCGTTGGTAAGTTCAAGTTCCATCCAATGGGCAATTGGGTTGTTATGCAATTCGCCAAAAAATACCATGTCGGCTTGGTTCAAATCGCCTATCATTTTTGTGTATTTAACTTGCTTTCCTTTAGCATTGTAAAGTAAATAAGCCGGTTTATCCGGAGCAAACGATGAAAATAAGAACACCGAAGTTAGCAATAAAACACCTTTTAGTACCGTAAATTGATTTTTCATAAAAATTAAATTAAAAATTAGTATATTTCTTTTTTCTGTAGAAAACGTAGAGTAAGCTTGCCAGCAAAACAATGACTAAAGGAATTCCGGTATTAAACCATTGCCATTGGTTTCGGTATTCGTATAGGTGTTCTTTTTCGAGCAATCGGAGTTTCAATTGGCGCGATTTTAGCGCCATAAGCCCCGAATTATCGGTTAAGTAATTGATTGCGTTCAATAAGAATTCGCTGTTTCCTTTAAATTCAACTCCGCTTATCGGGTCAAAAGCCATGGGCAGCGGTTTGCCCGAAGCCAGCACTTCGTTTTTAATCAAATCGCCATCGGCTACTACTATTTGCTTTGTGGGTAGGCTTTTATCCAAATGCGCCATCATGTCAACACCCGGCAAGTAGCGAGCTCTGTTTTTGAAAACCGATTCAAATTCGCCTTCCAACAAAACAGCAACCGGTTGCGCCGGTTTATTAAACACATCGGCAGTGGTTTTCATATCAATTAAATCGAAGCTTATTTTTTCGGGTACCGAAGCAATTCGGGTATTATTGAGCGTAGCTAATAAAATGGTTTTTTGTATTTTAGCATTGTTTCCAACAGTATCGATATTGCTTACAAAATTCGATTTTATAGTTTCAATATATCGGTTTACCGGATGATTGTTGTTGCTGAAAAGCAGTGGGTAGTAATACCACGGAAAAAATGCAATTTCGGGTTTTCCGAATTGGTCTTGCGATGTATTTAAACCAATTTGAGCACATTGCGCATGTTGCAATAAGTTAGAATTTATGCGCACACCGTATTTAAAAAGCTGGTCGCTTAGGTTTAAATCCAAAGGCATCGAAACCGTAAACGGAGCATGTTGAAGCGAATCCATGTCGGTATTGGCTCCGTCGATAAGCCATAACACATTGCCGCCCTGCATAATATATTGGTCTATTACATATTTATCGGCTTCCGAAAAAGGTTTTAGTGGTTTGCTGATAATTATGGCTTTAAATTGGTTCAATACGCCTGTTTTCCCTTCAATAGTGCCTCTAAAAACCTCAAATTGTTCTTCGAGCAAGCGTTTTGCGCTTTCCAAATAATATTCGTGCAGTTCGGCATGTCCGCGAATAAAGGCAATTTTGGGTTTTTCGGTGGTTTGAAGTTTTTGAATGGCTGCCGTTAGTTCGTATTCAATATTTTCAATAGAAAAATTCAGGTTTTGGTCGGCATCGGCACCCGGGCTGCTTTTAAGGAAGTTTACCGCAACCGATTTATTTCCGTAGCTTATTTTTGCCGACGGAAACAGCACCACTTGTTTTCGAGTGCCATCGGGCAAATTTTCGAAAACGGTGTAGTATTTTAAGCCTTGGGCAATTAATTCTTTGTAAACCTTTTCTTTAGTTTCTTGCTTTGCATCGCGCGCCGGAGTTTCGAAGCTGAAAATAATTTCGGTATTGGCATATATTTCGTATTCGCGAATCATTTCATAAATTGCTTTTCGCAAGCGTTTGAAACCGGTAGGTATTTCGTCGCCATCTAAGTAAACAGTAATATAAATGTCATCGGTTAAGTTTTTAAGTGCCGTTTTGGTAGTTTTTGTAAGACTAAACCGTTTTTCGGCAGTTAAATCGAGCCTGAAAAACCAGGCATTCCCAACTAAGTTTATAATAATTAACGAAATAAGCAAGGTTGTTATACCAAGTATAAGTTTGTTTTTTTTTGAATTTGATTGCATACGGTTAGCTTTTACGATAAGTTAAAATTCCGGCGGTGGCACTTAAAAAAACGGTTATTAGGCTCAAAAAATAAAGCACATCGCGCGAGTCGATTACACCGCGACTAAGCGAATTATAGTGTTCCGAAATTCCGAACCACAAGATTTTCTCCGAAAATTCTTTAAAAACAGCCATTTCGGCCAAAAAATCGAAACCGGTAAAAAATAACATAGCTACAAAAACGCCTGCCATGAACGATGCAATTTGGTTATCGGTAAGTGCCGATGCAAAAAGCCCAATGGAAGCATAAACGGCAGCCAAAAAAAACAGCCCGATATACGAACCGGTGGCTGCAGCCAAATCTACTGTACCATTGCCCATTATATACACACTCACCAAATAAAATAAGGTTGGTGCCAATGCGGTAAGCACTAAAATAATAGCTGCAAAGTATTTAGCCAGAATAATTTGCAAATCTGTCAGTGGTCGGGTAAAGAGCAGTTCTATGGTGCCCGATTTTTGTTCTTCTGCAAACATTCGCATGGTAATTGCCGGCACCAGAAATAAAAATATCCAAGGAGCCAGTTCAAAAAAAGGAGCTAAAGTAGCTGCGCCCGAGTCGATTATATTAAATGCGCCCGGAAAGACCCACAAAAACAGGCTTGTAGTAAGCAAAAACACACTTATTGCAACGTAGCCGGTTAAGGTGCTGTAAAATAACGAAAGTTCTTTTTTGAATAACGAAAACATATTGTTTTTTTTGACTTAGGGTTTAAAATTCATGTTTTGTAACACAAAAATAAGGTATTAAAACGATTTTTTATCGTAAAAAATGTAAAATAGTGTAGTTAAATTTGTGAATTGAAAAATATTCTGCGGTAATGAGAAAAAATTAAAAAAAAACGGTACTATTGCATCGTATATTTTTCCCGAATAAAAAGAGGTTATGAAGCTAATTTTCAGTTATTTACTTTTAGTACAGAATTTCATCATTTTTGTTGTAAGCGTGCTGGTTCTGTATCCTTTATCGTTTATTGTTAAAGTCGAAAAATTGGAACCTCTGGTACGACGGTTGTTTCGTTTTATTTTGAAAGCTAATTTTATTAAATCGGAAGTGTTTGGTATTGAGCAATTAGATCCTGCAAAAAGTTATTTGATTATTCCGAACCATCAAAGTTTTTTCGATGCTATTTTGCTTACTGCAAGTTTTCCGAATTACATTCGCGGCATGGAAGTTTCCGACCATTTCGATTGGCCGGTTTATGGTAAGTTTATCAAACGATTCGGTAATATTCCTATCGACCAAACCAGCGTAAAATCGTCGATGGAAAGTTTTAAAGTTGCAAAAAATTATTTATTGATTGGAAAATCGGTGGTAGTTTTTCCGGAAGGGCAGCGCACCTTGGATGGCGAAATAGGGCAGTTTAAGCGACTGCCGTTTCTGTTTGCCAAAGATGCTCAAGTAGAAATTGTGCCGGTTGCTATTAAAGGTCTGTACGAAATTATGCCTCCGGGTTGCACCAAAATAACCCCGGGCAAAGCGCAATTAATAATTGGCAAACCAATAAGTTACGAAGAGTATAAAAATATTGATACCAAATTACTGACCGAAAAAGTACGTAATATTATTATAGATATGGTGCATAAAACAAATACAATATGTGCAAATTAACAGAAAGCTGTTAGCGTGCAAAAATTAAAAAATAGCAATTTGAAAATTTAATTACGTGAAAAATTTTATAAGGCGATTTCAATTTTTGTTTTTCAGTATCTTGACATTAATAATTTCAATCTCCGGTTGGATGATAGCCAAAGAACAACATGGAGCAGTCAAACTATTATTTAATCAACTTGGTTACTTTGGACCAGCATTAGTTGCTATTATTTTGACATTGAATTTATCAACAAAAAGTAAAGCAATAAAAATAAAATCATACCTTCCATATATTGCCGTTTTTGCATTTATAATAATTTTCGCAGTTCTATATGGCGAAACTTATTATGAAATGAGAAAAGATATATTATTGTTAGAGAATCCAATAATTATTTTATTAGCGTTAATTACTGTAGTTTATTTTATTTATCAATTTGTCGAAAATAAAGGGAATTCAGCAATAGACAAACTCGTTAATTTACCAAAAACAAGTATTATTATGTATGTTTTGGCAGCTGCTATATATCCGATATTGAAATTTTTAGGTGTTTTGTTATCAATAAAACTATTTCCAACTCAGTTTGAACTACCGGTAATAAATTTGATTGCAATTATTCCATTATTTTTGTTTTCCATTATTTTTTATGCAGCTATCGGAGAAGAGGTTGGATGGCGAGGATATGCTCTCCGCAAATTACAGCAAAAATACAACCCTTTTGTATCTACATTATTTATTGCAATCGTTTGGTCAATATGGCACATCGGATATTTTGTTTTAGTAGAAAATTATTCTTCTCAGCAAATTCCAAGTGTTGTTATATGGACGATTATAGCCACTTTTTTCTCAACATGGTTTTTCAATAAAACAAATGGAAATATTTTGGTATTAATCCTTTTTCATGCTTCGGTTAATTTTGCAATTATGTTTGCTCCACATCCAATAATAGTGTTTGGTTTACATTTAATCTTATTGATTGTTGTGTTGATAACAGGAAGTTTTTTTAAGAAAATTGAATTCGATTATGATAAGAGCGAATAATAATAAGAACATAATATGCAATATAGCTGTCAGCTTTTTTTATTTTGGCTTGCGTTGCGCCTGCGGCAAACAAAAAAAAACGCTGCATATTGCTTACCGATAAACAACTAATATCTAATGAACAAAACTTTAGTAATTAGCCAAATAGAAGACCGCATAGGAACTATTACCCTTAACCGCCCGGAAAAGCGAAATGCTCTAAACAGCGAAACTGTTGCCGGACTTCAATCGGCATTTGATAATTTTTCCGAAAACCAAGGCATTCGAGCCATAATATTAAAAGCCAACGGCGACGCATTTTGCGCCGGCGCCGATTTAGGGTATTTGCAGCAACTTCAAAAAAACACCTTCGACGAAAATTTGGCTGACTCACTGGCACTTAAAAACTTATTTTATACCATTTATACCTGTCCAAAACCGGTTATTGCGCAAGTTCAGGGGCATGCAATAGCCGGAGGTGCCGGTTTGGTAAGTGTTTGCGATTTTGTTTTTTCGGTACCCGAAGCGCAATTTGGTTTTACCGAAGTAAAAATTGGTTTTGTGCCGGCTATTGTAGGCGTTTTTGCCATTCGCAAATTTCCGGAAAATGTAGTTCGAAAGCTTTTTTTGACCGGTGAACTTATTTCATCCGCCAATGCATTAAATATTGGGTTGATTACGCAAATTGTAGCATCCGATGTGTTGGAAAACAGTGTTTTAAACTTTGTTCAGCAGTTAATAAATACAACTTCAGGCGAATCGGTACGTTTAACCAAGAAATTACTAACCGATTTGTACGGTAAAAATATGGAAGAATCGTTGGACTATGCCGCCCGATTAAATGCAACGGCGCGCAGTACAAACGATTGCCAAATAGGTATTCAAGCATTTCTTAATAAACAAAAAATTAATTGGTAAAAGTATGACTAATTTTACTATTTGTTTTTGATAATTGAAATAATTATTACTTTTGAACAAGTTTTGAACTAACCCAACGCCAATAGTTATGTATAAATTAGTTGCCGCCATCGTATTAATTTCCTTTGCTGTTTCGTGCTCGGAACAAGAGCAAATTGCGCAGCAAGGAGTAATTAATTATAAAATTGAATACACAAATCCGGACTCGCGAAACCCGCTTACCGGCATGTTGCCCGGACGAATGATAGTCAAATTCAGGAATCATAATACTCGCACTAAAATTGACGGGCCGATGGGTTTTTTCTCATTCGAATACCTTTCGGATTACAAGCAAGGAGCGAATTATACCCTCTTCAGAATAATTGATAAAAAATACTGTTATGAAGCCGACAGCGGAATGGTTTCGTACGGATATGAAAGCATGGGCAAAGTAAAACTGGAATATACCAACGAAACAAAAATAATTGCCGGCTACGAGTGTCAAAAAGCAATACTTATTTGTGAAGCGTTTAACAACGAGCCAAAACCAATTTATTATACCAACCAAATACGAATCAAAAATCCGAACAGCAATAATCCGTTTAAAGAAATAGACGGCGTTTTACTCGATTTTTATGTAAGGTTGAACCATATTAATATGCATATTGTTGCCGATAAAGTAGTTTATGACAATATTAGTTTGGATGACTTTGTTAAACCTACTGATTATAAGGCTGTTTCAAGTAACGAGTTGGATAATATTTTAAAACCTCTGTTTTATCCTGCTTTTGGATGCACAACCGGCAGCTATGAAATCTAAAATTCCGCCTAAACCCTCTGAGCCTTTAAGCATTAGGGTTAGAGACCTATTAATCGACGAACGATTTAGGTTTATTTTTGGGCTTTTCTCCTTCTTCTTTTCCGCCTTTCTTGCATTGGCTTTTATCTCGTATCTGTTTACTTGGCGTGCCGACCAAAGCATGTTAGATAACGGTGCGATGGAATTTTTTACCAATTCTAGCTTAACGGTCGAAAATATGGCAGGGAAAATGGGAGCTGAGGCTCATTAATATAGAACTTTTACCTTTCGGTAAAACATTAAAATTAACAACTTTAGCCACTATTTGGCTTTCGATAACCCTTGGTTTTTTTGCAGGCGACAATTTCTTTTACTTAGGTGGTGCATACGGCTATTTTATTAGCGAATGGATTATTTCGGTACTTGGAAATATAGGCACTTTCTTCGTTATTCTTATTACCTTGGTTGGCTTTATAATTTTTAATTTCGAAGGCTCATTGGCTTTTGTTATCGAACAATTTAAAGCATTATCGTCGCAAAAAACGGTTGCACCTCAACTTGAAACTCAGCCTGTAACAAATAAAAAAGCCGATAATTTCGACGAGCAATTTAAATCCGATTTTAAAAAATCTGAATTTAACGAAGATTTCGACCGCGAATTTAAACGCGATTTCAAAATTAAAGAAAACGATCGATTGGACGATTTGGGGCACGATGAAATTGAATTTAAAGCTACATCGCCTACTTCGCGAAAAACAAATATTAACGATGTGGTCGAAAAACACGAATTTGTATTGGGCAACAACGGTAAAATTTCCAACGACAGTTTAGGTTTCGAAGTGGAATCGACCTTGAACATTGAAGAGTCGGTTATGATGCCAACTGCTGCCGATGATGAGGATTATAACGGATTATTGTTGAATGTAGAGTTGAATAAAGATATTTTGGTTGATAACCCCGATGAAAATATGCCATTGGAAGATTACGACCCAACGTTGGAGTTGTCGTCGTTTAAAATGCCACTTATCGATTTGCTCGAAGACCATAAAATTGAAGACTCCGAAGTAAGCAACGAAGAATTGGTGAACAACAAAAACAAAATTGTTGAAACATTAAAGCATTATAAAATTGAAATTAAGAAAATTAAGGCAACCATCGGGCCTACCATTACCTTATACGAAATAATTCCGGCACCCGGAGTGCGAATTTCACGTATTAAAAACTTGGAAGACGATATTGCGCTTAGCCTTTCAGCGTTGGGTATTCGAATTATTGCGCCCATGCCGGGTCGCGGAACCATTGGTATTGAAGTGCCTAACCAAAAGCCCGAAATAGTTTCGATGCGTTCAATTATTACTTCGGCTAAGTTTCAAGAATCGAAATTCGAATTACCGGTTGCTTTGGGTAAAACCATCAGCAACGAATCGTATGTGGTCGATTTAACCAAAATGCCGCACCTATTGGTTGCAGGTGCCACCGGACAAGGTAAATCGGTAGGTTTAAATGCAATTATTACTTCGTTGCTTTTCAAAAAACACCCGTCGCAGCTTAAATTTGTACTTATCGACCCAAAAAAGGTTGAATTAACTTTGTACGAAAAACTCGAACGACATTATTTGGCTACTTTACCCGACTCGGAAGAAGCAATTATTACCGATAACCACAAAGTAGTTGAAACCCTCAGTTCGCTTAATCGCGAAATGGATAACCGCTACGATTTGCTAAAGAAAGCGCAAGTACGTAATATTAAAGAATACAACGTTAAATTTATTGCGCGAAAACTTAATCCAAACAAAGGGCATAAGTATTTGCCTTACATTGTGCTTATTATCGACGAGTTTGCCGACTTAATTATGACCGCCGGCAAAGAAGTTGAACTTCCTATTGCTCGTTTAGCTCAGTTGGCGCGTGCTATTGGTATTCATTTAATTGTTGCGACTCAACGACCTTCAACAAATATTATTACCGGGGTTATTAAGGCAAACTTCCCTACCCGAATTGCTTTTAAAGTAGCTTCGATGATTGACTCGCGAACTATTTTAGACAGCCCTGGCGCAAACCAATTAATAGGACGCGGCGATATGCTTATTACCCAAGGCAGCGATCTGATACGTTTGCAATGTGCGTTTATCGATACACCCGAAATAGACCGAATTACCGACTATATTGGTACACAGCGCGGTTATGTTACCGCACATATGTTGCCCGAAGTATCGAGCGAAGGCGAAACTAATGCCGCCGGAATTGATATGGACAATAAAGACGATTTGTTCGAAGATGCTGCAAGACTTATTGTGGTGCATCAGCAAGGTTCTACTTCGCTTATACAGCGTAAAATGGCTATTGGCTACAACCGTGCCGGACGAATTATGGACCAGTTGGAAGCCGCCGGAATTGTTGGCCCCTTTGAAGGCAGCAAAGCACGGCAAGTGCTTTATACCGACGAATATAGCCTTGAACAATATTTAAATGTACTGAACGGAAACGCAAGATAAAATATGCCTCAGCAATGAGGCTTTTTTTTCATGGTAAAATTACAAAAATTCGTTTCTGTTTCTCATAATCGTATAAAATACAGAAAGTTACATACTGAAAGTGTATTGATAAATATCTCAGAACAAGGCATTTTCAAATTTTCAAATTGAATAATTACCGAATTATTGAAAATACATACTAAATTATTAATTTTGCAGTTTATTTTTTAATAACCGGCAACTTGTTTTCATCGTATAACCGGTTTAAAGATTAAAAATTTTAATTAATTATGTTAATTGTATTGCGAATGAAAAAATTAATTGGTTTGTTATCGGCAATGCTATTGGTTTCAACCATTTGGGCGCAAACTCAAGAGGTAAAAGCAAAAACTTTGCTCGATAAGGTTTCGGCAAAAACAAAATCGTTCAAAACCGTTTCGGTCGATTTTAGTTATACACTTCAAAACAAAAAGGAAAACATTGAAGATACCTTTGACGGAAGTTTAAAACTTAAAGGCAATAAGTATAACTTAAGTTTAATGGGAGCAAACTTAATTTTTGACGGCAAAGATTTGTATAACTACATGCCCGATTCGGAAGAAGTTATTATTACTAAACCGAATGCAAGCGATGAAAACTCAATTGACCCTGCAAAATTGCTTACTATTTACGAAACCGGTTTTAAATATAAATACGTAGCCGATAAAACCGAAGCCGGTAAACAATTGGCCGTAATTGATTTATACCCGATTAAACTCGACGGCAAAAAGTTTCATACCGTTAAACTTACCATCGATAAACAAAAAGATGCAATAACCGAAGTTTTGTACTTAGGCAAAGACGGTATTAATTATTTAATTAAGGTAAAAGTAATGAAAACTGACATCGCATTTGCCGATAAAATTTTCACCTTTAATACAAAAGAACATACCGATGTGGAAGTAATTGACCAACGTAAATAGCATCTATTTTAAATAGCTATAAAAAAGCTGTTCGAATGATTCGGGCAGCTTTTTTTTATGTCGAATTTTTTTTTACCGGTTAAAATCCTTCTTTAAATAACTTATTATAAATAGCTTTGCACAAACAAAAAACAATCGTTTGCAGATTATATTTTCTGTTTTATTTTATTGAAATTCAATGTGTTAAAATTTAATATTTTCAACAAATAAATGAGTATTCTTATAAAAAACATAAAACAATTGGTTCAGGTTGAAAACGAACCAAAAACTTGGGCTGCCGGCGCCGATATGGCTAAAATTAATACCATCAATAATGCGTATTTAAAATTGGAAGGCGATATTATTGTCGATTTTGGCGAAATGGCAGCGTTGAAATCGGAAAATGCCGACCAAATTATCGATGCAGCCGGCAAATTGGTTTTTCCATCGTTTTGCGATTCGCACACGCATTTGGTATATGCCGGAAGTCGCGAAATAGAATACATCGACAAAATTAAAGGTTTATCGTACGAAGAAATTGCCAAGCGAGGTGGCGGAATTTTAAATTCGGCAAAACGAATGGCAGAAATTTCGGAAGATGAACTGTACAACCAGTCGATGAAGCGAATTAACGAAATTATTGGTATGGGCACCGGCGCCGTTGAAATTAAAAGTGGCTATGGCTTATCGGTTGAAACCGAACTTAAAATGCTTCGAGTTATTAAACGAATTAAAGAAACTTCACCAATAACGGTGGTGGCAACTTTTTTGGGTGCACACGCTTTCCCGACCGAATACAAGCAAAACCCCGACGAATATGTCGATATGATTATTAATGAAATGATTCCGCAAGTGGCTGCCGAAGATTTGGCCGATTATATTGATGTGTTTTGCGATAAAGGCTTTTTTACCCCCGAGCAAACCGATCGAATTTTGATGCAAGGTATGAAATACGGACTCAGACCTAAAATTCATGCCAACGAACTCGATTATTCGGGCGGAATACAAGTAGGCGTTAAATATAATGCACTGTCGGTAGATCATTTAGAATTTACCGGCGATGCCGAAATAGAAGCGCTTAAAGGTTCTGAAACCATGCCTACCATTTTGCCGGGTGCTGCATTTTTCTTGGGAATGATAGACCCGCCGGTACGCAAAATGATTAACGCCGGCTTGCCCATTGCCATGGCTTCCGA
>JFJP01039324.1_pt1 | contig 13771 bp, 6 predicted proteins | sample 431651 | NCBI WGS metagenome assembly JFJP01 (sample SAMN02602958, study PRJNA72255) | Microbial mat metagenome, whole genome shotgun sequencing project. | biome: fresh water; feature: sink hole; material: water; isolation source: purple microbial (photo- and chemosynthetic) mats found in... | reverse complement strand
TACGATGGTTTTGTAAATAGTGGAGCAAATCTTAATGAAAAAGATAAAGAAGTTTACCGCAATCTATCCAAAGAACTGAATATTTTGATTTTGCAATTTGGTCAAAACGTACTTAAAGAAACAAATAACTGGTCTTTACTATTAACCGATAAAAATTTGTTGAGTGGGTTGCCCACAGATGTTATTGAAATGCTTGCTTCAAATGCCAAAAAAGCAGGTAAAGAAGGTTGGATGCTAAATCTAAAAGCAACTTCTTATGTGCCTTTTATGAAATATGCCGATAACAGAGATTTACGACGTGAATTATACATGGCATACGCCAAAAGAAATTTGCAGGGTGGCGAATTTGATAATATAGAAAATGTTAGAAAAATTGCCAATTTAAGATTGAAAATCGCCAATTTGCTGGGACATAAATCATATGCTGATTACGTACTTGTACGCCGAATGGCTGAAAATAAAGAAAATGTAAATAGTTTACTTGACAAATTGCTTGCTGCTTATAAACCGGTTGCTCTTAAAGAGTATGATGAAGTTCAGGCTTATGCTGATAAAAAAGGGGTTTATTTCAAAATTCAACCCTGGGACTGGTCTTATTATTCCGAGAAACTGAAAGATGAAAAATATCAATTGAATGATGAAATGCTAAAACCCTATTTTGAACTTGAAAATGTAAAAAAAGGAGTTTTTGGATTAGCTACACGCTTGTTTGGAATTAAATTTGTAAAAAACACTTCAATTCCTGTTTATCATCCCGAAGTTGAAGCATTTGATGTAATTGATGAAAAAGGCAAATTCCTTTCTGTACTCTATACGGATTTTCATCCTAGAGATAGTAAACGTGCAGGTGCATGGATGAGTGAATATAAAGGTCAATGGATGGAAGGGAAAAAAGACAGTCGTCCTCATATTACAATTGTCATGAATTTTACACGCCCTACCGAAACAAAACCTGCATTGCTTACTTTTGACGAACTTACAACTTTTCTGCATGAATTTGGACATTCACTCCATGGAATGATGTCAAAATGTAATTACGAATCACTTTCTGGAACCAATGTATACCGCGATTTTGTTGAACTTCCGTCACAAATTATGGAAAACTGGGCTTCTGAAAAAGAATTCCTGGATGGTTTTGCAGTGCATTATCAAACTGGTGAAAAAATTCCTGCCGACCTGATTCAAAAAATAAAAGATGCAGAAAATTTCAATGCAGCTAATTTTTGTATTCGTCAGTTGAGTTTTGGATATCTTGACATGGCATGGCATGCCATAGAAAATCCTTTTGAAGGAGATATTATTTTGAATGAAAAGAAAGCAATGTCTTCAACACAAATTCTTCCTGTGGTTTACGAATCAGCAATGAGTCCTACTTTTAGTCATATATTTTCGGGCGGGTATGCTGCCGGTTATTACAGTTACAAATGGGCAGAAGTGCTGGATGCAGATGCTTATTCTGTTTTCTCAAAAAATGGAATTTTTGATACAAAAACAGCGTCTTCATTTCGTAAAAATGTTTTGATGAAAGGTGGAAGCGAACACCCAATGGTTTTGTATAAAAAATTCCGCGGACAAGAACCTACTATTGATGCTTTGCTTAAACGCAATGGAATCGTTTCTGATTTAGCTAAATAAATTTTAAACTCAGCATCGCCTTAGTATTTAATCTAAAGCGATGCTGATTTTTTTTTGTTTGAAATGTATTGTTCATTTATATGATGAACAATAATTCTGCTTATAGTTCTCCTTTTTCATATTTAAATTATTTCTAATATACAAATTATCACCATCAATGAGAAAATACATTTTTTTATTATTAGTTGCCTCTTTACTTTTTGCATGTGATAAAACTAAAAAATTCGCTGATTATGCTGATTATCCAATTTATGATGGTTCTGATCTCGAATTGGTTTATTCACCACAGAAATCTAAATTCAGGGTTTGGGCACCAACAGCTACACAGGTAAAATTGTTACTTTTTGATAATGGTTTTGAAGGTAGTGCATACGAAATTCAGGACATGAATCGTTCAGAAAAAGGAACGTGGAAATTGGAAATAAATGGAAATCTGAAGGGAAAATTTTATACTTTCCAGGTCAAAATAGGTGAGCAATGGTTTGAAGAAACTCCCGGGATGTGGGTAAAAGCAACCGGTGTGAATGGAAAACGTGCTGCAATCATTGATTTTGCCGAAACAAATCCAGATGGTTGGGACCTTGATAAACGTCCGCCATTGAAAAATTTTACAGACATTATATTATACGAAGTTCATGTAAGAGATTTTTCAGTATCGCCAACTTCGGGAATTAAAAACAAAGGAAAATTTCTTGCTTTTACCGAACAGGGAACAAAGAATCCTTCAGGTCAGTCAACCGGTATTCATCATTTAAAAGAATTGGGCGTTACGCATGTGCATCTGTTGCCGTCTTTCGACTATGCATCGGTTGATGAAACTAAACTCACTGAAAATAAATACAACTGGGGTTACGATCCTTTAAACTATAATGTTCCGGAAGGAAGTTATTCTACCGACCCTTATAATCCTGTTTCAAGAATCCGTGAATTCAAGAAAATGGTTCAGTCATTGCATAATGCAGGCATAAGGGTGATAATGGATGTAGTTTATAATCATACTTTTACCGGTGAGAAATCTCATCTGAACCTTTTAGCTCCGGGCTATTTTTATCGTATGAATGCCGATAGCACCTGGTCGAATGCTTCTGGTTGTGGAAATGAAACTGCTTCCGAAAGAGCCATGATGCGTAAATTTATTATAGAATCTGTTGTTTATTGGGCTACAGAATATCATGTTGATGGATTTAGATTCGATTTGATGGGTATTCATGATATAGAAACCATGAATTTGATCAGAGAAGCACTCAATAAGGTTGATCCTACCATATTTATTTATGGTGAAGGTTGGACAGCCGGCGATTCACCACTACCCGAAAACAAACGTGCAATAAAAATCAATGCTAAGCAACTACAAGGTATTGCAGTTTTTAGTGATGATATAAGAGATGCTTTGAAAGGTAGTTGGAAGCATTCTGAAATTCCCGGTTTTGTTTCTGGAATAGATAGCTTGGAAGAAAGTGTGAAATTTGGTGTTGTAGGTGGTATACAACATGCTCAGGTTGATTATTCTAAATTAATTTATTCCAAAGCTCCTTATGTAAATCATCCTACTCAGATTATTAATTATGTATCATGCCATGATGATATGTGTTTAGTTGATAAATTGGAGCAATCGAAACCGGCTGATGCCACACCTGACGAACTTATCAGATTTAATAAATTAGCACAGACAGTGGTGTTTACTTCACAGGGAATACCTTTTATTTATGCGGGCGAAGAAGTATACCGAAATAAAAAAGGGGTACATAATACCTATCAATCGCCTGATAGTATTAACAAGATTGACTGGTCATTCAAAGAAAAATATAACGATGTTTACAATTACTATAAAGGTCTTATAGCACTACGTAAAGCACATACATCGTTCAGAATGACAACGCAGGAACAAGTACAACAAAATCTTTCATTCCTCAATATTAATGTACCAAACGTGGTAGCTTTCACTCTGAATGGACATGCCAACGGAGATATGTGGAAAGATATTTTAGTTATTTATAACGGTAACAGAAAAAATGTAAAAGTTGGAATACCTGCCGGAGAATGGAATGTAATTTGCCATGATGGTCAGATAAATCTGAATGGAATAATGCAGGTGAATGACTCTTCTTTCATTATTGCACCCTCATCGGCAAGTATAATGTATGCAAAATAAACACTCAACTTGTTCGGCTGAGCTTACAACCAAGCCAACAGAAAAATTGTGTCAGGTAAAATAATTAAGAAATTAAGAAATTAAGAAATTAAGAAATTGAGAATAATATAATGTGACGTTACTAAACTTGTAATGTCTTGTTTATCTTTGTTTTATTAAATGGTAAATGGTAAATTGTAAAATTTTAAATACAAAAATGAATTTTCAAACTTCAAAAAAAAATAAATAATGGAAGAAGAAAAACCGATTGGATTGCCCGAAAATGCATATCGTGAATTGAATGATGGTGAAGAATACAAACCTGTGATGCCTGCCGGTGGTAAATTTCAGGAAATTACGCCCTGGTCGTTAGGAATGGGACTTTTAATGGCTGTAATTTTTTCGGCTGCTGCAGCCTACTCGGGTCTCAAAATCGGACAGGTTTTTGAAGCAGCCATTCCTATATCGATTATTGCTGTTGGCGCTTCTGCTGCATTGCGGAAAAAAAGTGCTCTGGGACAGAATGTAATTATTCAATCAATTGGCGCATCTTCGGGGGTGATTGTTGCCGGTGCCGTATTTACCATTCCCGGATTGTATATTTTACAAGCAAAATATCCCGAAATTGAAGTTGATTTCTGGCAAATATTTTTTTCATCATTATTGGGCGGTTTTTTGGGAATCTTATTTTTAATTCCTTTTCGGAAATATTTTGTAAAAGATATGCACGGAAAACTTCCTTTCCCTGAAGCAACAGCTACTACTGAAATATTAATGACAGGTGAAAAAGGTGGTACTCAGGCAAAACTGCTTATTGTAAGTGGTTTAATTGGTGGTTTATTTGATTTTTGTTTTTCAGCTTTCAGGCTTTGGAGCGAAGAAATTACGACCAGAATAGTCCCCATGGGAGAGATGCTGGCCGATAAAGTGAAAATGGTACTGAAATTTAATGTCAGTGCGCTTATATTTAGTTTCGGCTATTTAGTAGGTTTACGTTACTCGTTAATTATAACTGTAGGTTCTTTGTTGTCGTGGCTTGTGTTTATTCCTTTAGTGAATGAAATAGGTGCACTTTCTGCCACTTTAGGTGGTGGAGTAAATCCTTTTGCAGCTATGTCGGCTGAAGATATTTTCAGGCTTTATGTTCGTCCCATTGGTATAGGTGCCATTGCAATGGCTGGTATTATCGGAATTATTAAATCTTCAGGAGTGATTGGTAGTGCATTTAAATTGGCTTTCGGTATGGGCGGAAAAACACATACTGAGTTAAAAGTAGAAAGAACACAGAAAGATTTAAAAATGTCATTTGTAATGCTTTTAATATTTTTAACCCTGGTTGCCGTATTCATTTTCTTGCTTTTAGGTGTAAAAATTACATTAATTCAGGCTGCAATTGCTTTGATTACTGTTCTGATTATTTCTTTCCTTTTTACTACAGTAGCTGCCAATGCAATTGCAATCGTAGGGTCAAATCCAGTATCGGGAATGACACTGATGACACTTATTCTTTCTTCGGTAATACTTGTTTCAGTAGGGCTTAAAGGTTGGCAGGGAATGGTTAGCGCACTCATTATTGGTGGTATTGTTTGCACAGCTTTATCCATGGCCGGTGGTTTTATTACCGATCTGAAAGTTGGTTATTGGTTAGGAACAACGCCCGCTAAACAGCAAACGTATAAATTTCTTGGTACTTTAGTCTCAGCTGCAACCGTGGGTGTGGTAATATTTATCCTAAATCAGGCTTACGGTTTTGTTCAGACTCCCGAACATACCAATCCAATGACTGCGCCACAAGCCAATGCAATGGCAGCAATTATAGAACCTCTTATGTCTGGTTCGGGTGTAAGTTGGGTTTTATTAGGTGTTGGAGCAGTTATTTCTGTTTTGATAAATTGGTTGAAAATTTCTCCACTTGCATTTGCATTGGGTATGTTTATTCCACTTCCTTTAAATACTCCGCTTGTGGTAGGTGGTTTATTGAATCATTGGTTTACAAATAGTTCAAAAAACAAAAAACTTGGCAATGCCAGGGTTCAGCGTGGTATTTTGATTTCATCAGGTTTTATTGCCGGAGCTGCATTATTTGGTGTAATCGGTGCTTTTGTTATATTCTTCACTGGCAATGGCGAAGTGCTCAATCTGAATGTGTGGAAAGACCCGAATGGAGTTGGCGCTCAAATAACTGCTTTAGTTGCTTTCCTTGGATTGCTGGCTTATTTTGTTTGGGAATCGTTCAAAGCGAAAGAAGAGGATTGATAAATAGATGTAACAATATTGAAATGTGGTATTAGTCACCCCCTTCTAACAGGTTATGCTTTTCAGTATTAGCGATAGTATGGACAATGCAAAATTAGTTTGTAACCGCTGATTTAGGATAATAAAACTTTTAAAGTTTTTTAGAAATGGACATTGGGGTTGAAAAATGATAGTAAATATGATCTGTGAGCTGATGTAACTGCTTTAGATTGAAAAGAGTTGAATTGTGAGTTATTAAGATATTAACTATTGTTGTGTTAAGTGCAAAATATCAAAATTTAGATTTATCCGAACGACCGCAAATAGCGGTCGTTCGGCATTCGAGAAAAGCGTTCAAACGCTTCAAGTGGTTTGATGCATTACAAAATAACAATTAAAAAGCACTATTTGGTTATTTCTCAGCCACTTTTTGCATTTATCTGAAATAATAAAAAGTGGCTGAAAATAAAAAGACCGATATCTGAAATTTTCAGTATCGGTCTTTGTCTAAATCTTGGTTCTTGAATCCTGGCTCTTTAATCTATTCCAAAGTCGCTGTCACCGGTCGGGCTTTGATACCGTTCTTTTCTTCGTTCATATCCATCATGATTGTATCACCTTCACGCAACACGCCTTCAAGAACAATATCTGCTAGTTCATCTTCGAGATAATGTTGAATTGCACGTTTCAATGGACGGGCGCCAAATTGAACATCATACCCTTTGTCGGTTAAAAAGTCTTTTGCTTCTTCTGACAATTCTAATTTGAATCCCATGGCAGTTACGCGGTTGTATAATCCCTTCAGTTCCAAATCAATTATCAGTTTAATTGAATCACGGGTTAACTGGTCGAACATTACAACTTCGTCAACACGGTTCAGAAATTCCGGAGCAAAAGTGCGGTTCAGTGCTTTTTGTATAACTCCACGCGAAAAATCCGAATCGATAGGTACATCAATTGACGTATTAAAACCAACTCCTTTACCAAAATCTTTCAACTGACGGGTTCCGATATTGGATGTCATGATGATGATTGTGTTTTTAAAGTCGATACGTCTTCCCAAGCTGTCAGTTAATCGGCCTTCGTCCATTACCTGTAACAAAAGATTAAATACATCGGGATGTGCTTTTTCTATTTCATCGAGCAATATAATTGAATAAGGTTTACGACGAACTTTTTCAGTCAATTGTCCACCTTCTTCGTATCCTACATATCCCGGAGGTGCTCCAATCAATCGCGAAACACTGAATTTTTCCATGTATTCGCTCATATCCACGCGAATGAGTGCATCTGCACTGTCGAACATGAATTCGGACAGAATTTTAGCTAAATGTGTTTTCCCAACTCCGGTCGGACCGAGGAAAATAAATGAACCAATGGGTTTATTCGGATCTTTCAAACCAATACGATTTCGTTGTATGGCTTTCACAATTTTATTCACCGCTTGATCCTGTCCTATAATTCTTCCACAAAGCATTTCTTTCATTTGCCTCAATTTAAGACCTTCTGCTTGTGCAATTCGTTGTACCGGAATGCCCGACATCATGGCCACCACTTCGGCTACGTTTTCTTCATCAACAGTTTCGGGGTGTTTTGCCGATTCTTGTTCCCAGCGTTTTATAGCATCTTCAAGTTCATACTGAGCTTGTTTTTCCTGATCACGAATCGGACCGGCAAGTTCATATTTTTGTTCGCCAAGTACCCTGAGTTTTTCTTTCTTTAGTTCCTCAATTCGTTTTTCAAGATTTTCTATCTCAGGAGGAACTGAAACAGTTCCGATATGAACACGAGAACCTGATTCGTCTAATGCATCGATGGCTTTATCGGGGAAACAACGATCAGTAATATATCGGTCAGTAAGTCTTACACATGCTTTTATGGCTTCTGGTGTATAGCGTACGTTGTGATGATATTCGTATTTGTCCTGTATATTTTCTAATATCAATAAAGTTTCTTCAGCAGTGGTCGGATCTACCATTATTTTTTGGAAACGACGTTCGAGTGCTCCATCTTTTTCAATACTTTGGCGATATTCATCTAATGTGGTTGCGCCAATACATTGTATTTCGCCGCGAGCCAAAGCCGGTTTCAGCATATTTGCAGCATCAAGCGATCCCGGCGCTCCGCCAGCTCCTACAATGGTATGAATTTCGTCGATAAATAAAATTACATCCGGATTTTTCTGTAATTCGTTAAGAATGGCTTTAATTCGTTCTTCAAATTGTCCACGGTACTTGGTACCGGCTACAATTGAAGCCATATCGAGCAATACTACACGTTTATCAAACAAAACCCTGGAAACCCGACGTTGAATGATGCGAAGTGCCAATCCTTCTACAATCGCAGATTTGCCAACTCCGGGGTCACCAATCAAAACGGGATTGTTTTTTTTACGACGGCTTAATATTTGTGCCAATCGTTCAATTTCTTTTTCGCGACCAACAATAGGATCTAATCTGTTTTCCTGAGCAGCTTTTGTAATGTCAGTTCCAAAAGTATCGAGTGCTGGTGTGTCACTTTGTTTTGCACTGCCAGCTGCATGCCCTTTTTGTTTTTGGCGCGGATCATCGTCTTCCTCATCTTCATCATGAAAATTTTGTCCCATCAAAGGAACATCTTTTGGAGTTTCTATAAAAGCTTTCGCCTTATCGTATGTCAAGTGTTCAGCATTAAGGACTTCGACTGCCAAATTATTTTTTTCTTTCAGAATGGCAAGCAATAAATGTTCTGTATCGGCCATTTCGGCAGATAATTGACGAGATTCAAGTTCCATAATTTTTTTGATCCGTTCAGTACTTTTTAACAACGGAATTTCGATACCGGATGGTTCTTCATCTGTACGAATCTGACTTTCTATGCTTTGCTTTATCCGAATCAGATTTACCTGCGAATTGTTAAGAATTTCAATCGCTTTACCGATTCCGTTTCGCAAAATTCCAAGTAAAAGATGCTCGGGACCAACGTAATTGTTCCCTAATCGTTCCGCTTCCTGAGTGCTGTATAGTAGCACATTATTTAACTGTTCTGTATAGCTGACTAACATATTTTGTTTCTCCTGTATTTATTTGACAAATATAAATAAAATATTATAGGTTATAAGTTTTATTGTGGAAACTTATAAACTTTTTAAGACAAATGTTTTTAATGCATTAAAAATAAAATCACAAGCAAAAAAATAACATTTTACTCAGTTTAAATTAATACATTTTTTTTAAAACAAAAATGATACCGATTTATTTTAGTAAAAATTTATGCTGTAATTTTGTCAGAATTGAATAAAAATGAGATTTTTTAAGTAGATTTGTCGGCAATTTTTGTGTTTTGAAAAAATTACACCAAAATAAAATTATTATTAAAACGAATAATTAAACAAAAAGTTTATGACAAAAAAAATTTCTTCTACACTACGCGAATCTCCTGTTGCCCGATGGACAGCTTTAGGGGTAGTTGCATTTACTATGCTTTGCGGTTATTATTTATCAGATGCCATATCTCCGCTAAAACCAATGTTAGAGAGGGAACTAGGTTGGAATAGTTCCGATTTTGGAATATTCCGGTTTGCTTATGGTTGGCTCACAGTATTTGCGTTTATGCTGATTTTTGGAGGTATTTTGCTCGATAAATTAGGAATTAGGATTACGGGTATTGCAGCAACTATAACTATGGTTGTTGGTACAGCAATTAAATATTGGGCAATTACTGATACTTCGCTTATTGGTGTTAAATGGCATGTTTTGTGGTTTGATATGAATGCTCAGGTTTTATTGGTTTCGTTAGGATTCTCGTTATTTTGTTTAGGGGTAGAAGTATCAGGTATAACTGTTTCAAAAATTATTGTAAAATGGTTTAAAGGCAAAGAAATGGCGCTGGCCATGGGACTTGAAATGGCAACCGCCAGACTTGGTACGGCTGCTGCATTATTTGCTTCGCCTATAATTGCTGAATATTTTCATCTTTCAACTCCTGTATTGATAGGTTTAATTATGTTGATAATCGGTTTTCTTGCTTTCGTTATGTATACTTTTATGGATGTTAAACTTGATAAATCATTAAAAGAAAACGGTGAGTGGGTTGATGATAAAGAGGATGTTTTTAAAATCTCTGATATAGGATTTATCATAAAAAACAAAGGTTTTTGGTTGATTGCTATACTTTGTGTTTTGTTTTATTCAGCGGTATTCCCATTTTTGAATTATGCTGCTGATTTAATGGTAAACAAGTTTGGCGTTTCTGAAAAGTTTGCTGGTGCAATCCCAAGTTTGTTGCCTTTTGGAACAATCATCCTGACACCATTTTTCGGGAATTTATACGATAAAAAAGGTAAAGGTGCAACAATAATGATTATTGGCGCTATGTTACTTATTTTTGTTCATGCTTTGTTTTCAGTTCCAATGCTTAATCAACAGTTTGTTGCAATATTCCTGATTGTTGTTTTAGGAGTTGGTTTTTCGTTGGTTCCTTCAGCTATGTGGCCTTCGGTGCCAAAAATTATACCCGAAAAACAATTGGGGTCAGCTTATGCACTAATTTTTTGGATACAAAATATTGGATTGATGTTTATCCCATTGACAATTGGATGGATTTTAGATAAGTATTGTGTTACGGAAAGAATTATTGTAAACGGACAAACAATCACTCGATACGATTATACACTACCAATGCTATTATTTACATTTTTGGGTATTTTGGCTCTAATTGTTGCATTTATGCTCAAAGCCGAAGACAAGAAAAAGGGCTATGGATTGGAATTGCCAAATATAAAAAACTGATTTATATATTAAGTTTCACTATGAACCAATTTATTTAATAAATAGGTTCATAGTGAAATCTTTTATAAACATTATCGCCTATCAAATTGATCCAAATAAGGATTACTTTGACAAAACCTCACTATATCGAAATTCTTGAACTTCAAATTTTAAATAAGTCTAACCTTTATAATGAAAGTTAAGTTGTTTTTTGATTTTCTCAAAGAATAAGTTGAATTAGTTTTGTTTATAAAAAAAAATAATCAATCTTTGTAAAAAAAACATAACATGTAACTTGTAAAAAAAATAAAACGTATGCTTATGAATGCTTTTATTTACAGTAATATATTTATATTTTCAGCAATAATATCTTTATTGGTAACCATATATGTGCTTTCGCATACCCGATATACTGTATACAAATCCATTACTGCATTGATGTTTGCCATAACAATATGGTCTGTTTTTTACGGTTTAGAACTCCGTGCAAACAATTATGAAACCATGATTATGTTTGTTAGGCTTCAGTACTGGGGTATTGTTTCAATTCCTGGAATTTGGATTCTATTTGCTTCCCGATATACTGGAAAAGATGCTTGGATAAATTCATTCACTATAGCATCTCTGTTTGTTGTTCCGGTCATAAATTTATTTATGGTTTATACAAATAACTTACACCAGTTGTTCCACACAAATTCCTCAATATTATCCACAACATATGGCTATGTCCACCAATTTAAACCTGGTTTGTTTTATTGGATTCATATATCTTATTCCTACTCTTTAGTAGTTATTGGTATATTAATGGTAGTTAGGCATTTCATTGTTTCATCAAAAATGCAACGTAGTAGGGCATTTCTTGTGTTTTTAGGTTCCATAACTCCGTTCGTTTTTAGCGCTTCGTATATTATAGGCTTTAAACCCAATGGTTATATCGATTTAACTCCTATTGGTTTTATGATTATGGGGCTGGTTTTAATTTATGGTGTGAAAACATCTAAAATTTTTGACATGAAGCCATTGCTTCTGAATTCGCTTTTCGATAGTTTGCCCGATGCAATATTTGCATTGGATGTAAAGCAACGAATTATAACTGCAAATCCAAAGGCAATTGAAATGATTGAAAAAAAGTTGATTACTGAAGATGATTTTTTAGAAATTGTAAAGACAGGGAGCTTTGTTTATAATTCTGAAAGTGATTTGTATTTTTTTGAAATATGTACATCAAATCAAACCTATAGAATTGAACGAACAGAGATTTTAGACCATAGAAAAACTCAGATTGGTTTTTTGTATATTGTAGTAAATATTACACAGGAAGAATTGTATCGCGAAGCATTGAAAAAAAGTGAGGAACAATATAAACTCTTATTCGACAATGTTCAGGAAGGTATAGTTGTGATTCAGGATAGACGTTTGGTGTTTTATAATCCAATGTTTCAAAAATTTTCGGGCTACAATAATGAAGAACTCTTAACCTTAAGTGTCGAACGATTTATTTTCGACAACGACAGGAGGTACATTATGGATTTGTATGGAAAATTTGTTCAAAAGCACTTTGATACAAATCAAAAATATTCTTTTCGATTAAGAACAAAAGACAATTCTTATTGCTGGGTTGAATTTAGTTCTGTACCAATAATTTGGAACGGAAAAAGTGCCGGATTGCTTTTCTTGAACAATATAGATGAGAAAAAACAGACCGAAGAACTCAAGGAATTACTTATTAGCATTTCAAATAACTATATTAATGCTTCTGTTGATTTATTAGAAGAAACAATAAATAGTTCATTAGAAGAGATAGGACGTTTTGTGAATGCCGATAGATCGTATGTTTTTGAATATGATTGGGTTGCCAACGAATGTAATAATACTTACGAATGGTGTAACGATGGAATTGTAGCAGAAATTGAGAATTTGCAGAATGTTCCCACAGATATGATTCCGCAATGGGTAACAACTCATAAAATGAACAAGCCTTTTTTTGTTGATGATGTTTATAAACTTGGAATTGAGGATCCTTTACGTAAGATATTAGAACCACAGGGTATTAAAAGCCTGATTACAATACCCATGATTGATGGAGATAATTGTGTGGGATTTGTTGGTTTCGATTCTGTTGCCAATCATCATCAATATTCCGATAAAGAAAAAATTTTGCTACAGGTTTTTGCACAAATGATTGTCAATTTGAAGAACAGATGGCTCTCAAATGAGATGCTTAAAAGTCAGATATCTTTACAGAAACTTGTAAATGAAATTTCATCTGACATGATTAGTGCAGATAATAATAATATTGACTCCAAAATAAAGTCGATGTTAATGAAAACGGGTGAATTTTTCAATGTTGACAGAACATATATTTTAAGATATGATAAGAATAGCTACTTCGAAAACAATACGCATGAGTGGTGTGCACCAGATATTAACTCGGAGAAAGATAGTATTACCAATGTTAATATTGATCAATTCCCATGGTGGAAACAACAAGTACTCTCTAAATCGATAATTCATATTCAAGATACTTCAACATTGTCTGATTCTGCTCTAATTGAGAAAGCAGAATTTGAACGCCAAGGCATTAAAACACTTATTTGTTTTCCTATTACAAACAATGGTAATTTGGTAGGATATTTTGGCTTCGATTCGGTTAACTCTTCTCGAAAATGGGATGATAATCATAAAGACACAATAATAGTGTTGACAAATATTCTTGGAGATACTTTAATTCGCGTAGAAACTGAAATTGAGCTTATCCGTTCCAAAGAAATGGCTGAAGCAGCGAGTGTAGCAAAGTCAAACTTTCTTTCAAATATGAGTCACGAAATACGTACGCCTTTAAATGGTGTAATTGGGTTTACTGAATTGTTGCGCACTACTAATCTTAATAATACCCAAAAAGAGTACCTTGACAATGCCATAAATTCTGCTAACAGCCTGTTGGGCGTAATTAGCGATATACTTGATTTCTCGAAAATTGAATCCGGCAAATTGGATATTGAGTCTGTTAAAACAGATATAA
>JFJP01039323.1_pt1 | contig 13773 bp, 9 predicted proteins | sample 431651 | NCBI WGS metagenome assembly JFJP01 (sample SAMN02602958, study PRJNA72255) | Microbial mat metagenome, whole genome shotgun sequencing project. | biome: fresh water; feature: sink hole; material: water; isolation source: purple microbial (photo- and chemosynthetic) mats found in... | reverse complement strand
CACTCGACGATGATCTGGCGCCTCTGGCAAAGGCCTTGGCCAATCGCGGGCACAACGTCTCGATCGTGGCTTGGGACGACCCGACGGTATCTTGGTCGCGCTTCGATGCTGCATTGCTGCGCTCCACTTGGGACTACACGGAGCGCTTGGCGGAGTTTCTGACGTGGTGCGAACACACGGCGCAACACACGCGCCTACTCAACCCGTTCGAAGTCGTACGATGGAACACCAACAAGCGCTACCTGGTCGATCTTGAGCGCGCGGGTGTCGCGATTATCCCCAGTCATTTCCTCGATCCGAAGCAAGCGCCGGATTCCTTTCCGAACTTTGCCGAGTTCGTTGTGAAACCCTGCGTTGGGGCGGGCTCGCGCGACACTCAGCGCTATGTGGCCACGCAGCGCTCTCAGGCCGAAGCGCATGTCAAACGCCTTCTGGATGCAGGTCGCGATGTACTCGTGCAGCCTTACCTCGATCAGGTGGACGAACACGGTGAAACCGCGCTGATCTTTTTCAATGGCGTGTTCTCGCACGCCATTCGCAAAGGGCCGCTCTTGCAACGTGATGGCGCAGCAACGGCGGCTTTGTTCGCACCCGAAGCTATCACCCCGCGCGAGCCTTCCGCTGCCGAAATCGATCTGGCTCATCGCGTGTTGGCGGCGATTCCGGGCGGCGCGCCGCTGTATGCGCGAGTCGATCTGCTTCCTAGCGCTGGAGGGCCCAAGCTGTTGGAACTCGAGCTCACTGAGCCTTCGCTGTTTTTCGACCATGCCGCGGGTTCGGCCGAGCGGTTTGCGGCGGCGATTGAAGTGGCCTCCGTCGCGGGCACGTCCGAGCGCGCTCGTTAACGAGAGCGCGACACGCCACGCTTACTCCGCGCGACTCGCCAAGAAGTCCATCACTTGCCCGGCGAGCAACTCAGGTAGCGCAGACGTGGTGTCCAGCCGCAGATCCGGCGCTTCCGGCCGCTCATAGGCCGAGTTGATGCCGGTGAAGTTCGGAATCTTGCCGGCCCTCGCCTTCGCATAAAGCCCTTTGGCATCGCGCGCTTCGCACACTTCCAGCGGCGTATCGACAAAGACTTCCAAGAACTCGCCGGGTGCAAACAAGGCACGCGCCATCTCGCGCTCACGGGCGAACGGTGCAATGAAACTCACCAGCACCACGAGCCCGGCATCCACCATCAGCTTGGCCACTTCCGCCACACGGCGCAGGTTCTCAACGCGATCAGCATCGGTGAAGCCCAAGTCGCGATTCAAACCATGCCGTACGTTGTCGCCATCGAGCACATAGGTGTGAGCGCCCTTCGTCACCAGACCGCGCTCCACTAAGTTGGCGATGGTGGACTTGCCAGAACCCGACAGGCCGGTAAACCAAACGCAGCGCGGCGCTTGCTGCTTCTGCGCCGCACGTACCGCTTTGTCCACGGTGAATGTTTGCCAATGCACGTTTTCGCCGCGACGCAGGCTATGGCGCACCACGCCTGCACCGGCGGTGGCGTGGGTCAGTCGATCCACCAGAATGAAACCGCCCAGAACCCGCGATTCCTCATAGGTGGCCAATGGAATCGGCGAAGCCAAGCTGAGTTTCACCAAGCCGACATCATTCATACCGAGCTGTTTGGCCGGCTCGTGGGCTTGCGTGTTGACGTTGATGCGATGGCTGATTTCGGTGACCGTGGCCGCCACCTCGCGGGTGCCCATGCGCAGCCAATAGCCGCGACCCGGCATCAGCGGTGCGTCGTCCATCCACACCATATGCGCCACAAACTGATCGTTAGTCGGAAGCGGCGCCGAGGCGATGCTGATGACATCGCCGCGCGAGACATCGCGCTCACGGTCCAGCGTCAGCACCGCGGCGTGTCCGCACTCGACTTCCTGCACCGGACGCTCGCCCAGAAACAGCGACGCGATATGCGCCGGCTGATCGGAGGGCTGCACCAATACCGCATCGCCCACGCGCAAACGGCCGCTGGCCAAGGTGCCCGCATACCCACGGAAGTCGGAGTTCGGGCGCAGCACCAACTGCACGGGGAAACGCGCAGGCAGCGCCGCCTCCACAGCAGGCAGCGGGGCCAATTCCAGCACTTCAAGCAAACTCGGGCCGGTGTACCAAAGCACATTGCCGCGCTGAGCCAAATTATCGCCGTGCAAGGCCGATAGCGGCACCGCATGCACGCTGTCGAAACCGAGCTGCGCGGCCAGCGCGCGGTACTCGGTGCAAATGGCTTGGAATACGCCCTCGTCCCAGCCGACCAAGTCCATTTTGTTTACAGCCAAGACCACTTGGCGCACGCCCAGCAAGGAACAAATCCAACTGTGACGACGCGTTTGCGTCAGCACGCCCTTGCGCGCATCCACCAACACAACGGCCAAGTCCGCGGTAGACGCGCCCGTGGCCATGTTGCGGGTGTACTGCTCGTGCCCGGGGCAATCCGCCACGATGAAGCTGCGTTTGGTCGTGTGGAAATAGCGATACGCCACATCGATGGTGATGCCCTGCTCGCGCTCCGCCGCAAGGCCATCGACCAGCAAGGCGAAATCCAGATTCGCGCCCTGCGTGCCGTGCTTTTCGGAATCACGGGCCAAGGCGGCCAATTGGTCATCGCTGGCTTGGCGGCTGTCGTAAAGCAAACGACCGATCAACGTGCTCTTGCCGTCATCCACACTGCCGCAAGTAATGAAGCGCAGGCGATCCATCAGAAGTAGCCCTCCTGCTTTTTCTTCTCCATCGAATCCCCCGGCGCAAAGTCGATGACGCGGCCTTGCCGCTCCGAGGTGTTCGCGCCCTCAAGCTCGGCGATGATTTTCTCGACCGTGTCAGCATCGGATTCCACACCGCCGGTAAACGGCCAGCAGCCCAAGGTACGAAAACGCACGCGCTTGTCTTCAACGACCTCGCCTTCGCGTAGCGCTAAGCGCTCGTCATGCTTCATCAGCAACGCGCCATCGCGCATCACGACCGGACGCGTCTTCGCGAAGTACAGCGGCGGCAAGGCAATGGCTTCACGCGCGATGTAGCGCCACACATCAATTTCGGTCCAGTTCGACAGCGGAAACGCGCGCACGCTTTCGCTCGCATGGATACGGCCGTTGTACTGAGACCAAAGCTCGGGGCGCTGCGCTTTCGGCTCCCAACGCAAAGCCGAATTGCGAAAACTGAAGATGCGCTCCTTCGCACGCGATTTCTCTTCATCGCGGCGCGCGCCGCCAATGGCGCAGTCGTAGCCTCCCGCGGCCAAGGCTTGCTTCAAGCCCTGCGTGCGCATCACCTCGGTATGCACGGAAACGCCATGCACGAAGGGATCAATCCCTTGCGCCACGCCTTCCTGATTCACGTGAACACGGAGTTCGACGCCATAGCGCGCAGGCACTGCGTCGCGAAACGCATAGGTTTCATCGAACTCGAACGTACTGTCGATGTGCAACAAGGGAATGCTCGGCTTCGCCGGCGAAAACGCCTTGCACAGCAAGTGAAGCAGCAGCGTGCTGTCCTTGCCAATGGAGTAAAGCAGCACAGGGTTGCGGAATTGCGCCGCCACCTCACGGATCACGTGAATCGCCTCAGCCTCCAGCCGATCGAGGTGCGAAAGGCTCACGCGTGACGACCGTACACATCATCGAGGCGGACGATGTCGTCTTCGCCCAAGTAATCGCCGGACTGCACTTCAATCAACGCTAGAGGCTCGGTGCCGGGGTTCTTCAGACGATGCACGCTGCCCTTGGGAATGAAGGTGCTCTCGTTGCGCTGCAGGAGGAACACGCGCTCATCGCAAGTCACCTCGGCCACGCCGTCCACCACGATCCAATGCTCAGCGCGATGCGCGTGCTTCTGCAAGCTCAAGGCTGCGCCGGGCTTGACGACAATGCGCTTGACCTGGAAATGCTCGCCCTTGTCGACGCTGTCGTAGTGACCCCAAGGGCGGAACACTTGGCGATGGTTCACGTGCTCGCCACGACCTGCCGCCTTCAAAGCATCGACGATGTGCTTCACTTCCTGCACGCGGTCGCGGTGCGCCACCAAGGTGGCATCGGGCGTATCCACGATCACGAGATCGCGCACCCCCACCGTGGCGATGAGGTGATCGCCCACGGCATGCAACAGGCAATCGCGGGTATCGCGCGCCACCACATCACCGTGGATCACATTGCCCTGCTCGTCTTGCGGGCCGATGGCCCAGAGCGCACTCCACGAGCCGATGTCGTTCCAATCGCAATCCACAGGGACCACCGCTGCGCGGCGGGTCTTTTCCATCACGGCGTAATCGATGGAATCGGAGGGCGAGGCGGCAAAGGCATCGCGGTCCACGCGCACAAAATCGAGATCGGCCTTGGCCTGCGCCATGGCGCTCTGTGCGGCCGCGAGCATGGCCGGCGCGTGTTCGGCTAATTCCTCCAAGTAGCGGTCGGCACGGAACAGAAAGATGCCCGCGTTCCACACGTAACGCCCATCGGCGAGGTACGCATGCGCGGTGGCGGCATCCGGCTTTTCAACAAAGCGCTCGACGGCGAACACGCCCTCGCCGAGCGCGGCACCGCAACGAATGTAGCCATAGCCGGTATGGGCTTCGGTGGGCGCAATGCCGAAGGTGACCAGCGCGCCGGCCTCGGCCTTCGGCCGAGCCTTCTGCACGGCAGCCACCCAACGTTCGGGCGCGCCGATGCGGTGGTCGGCAGGAAGCACCAGCAAAAGCGCCGTCGGATCACGCTCAGCCACTTGCAGCGCCGCCAAGGCAATCGCCGGTGCCGTATTACGCGCCAAGGGCTCCAGAACAATGGCACGAGCCGTGACGCCGATCGCCTGCAATTGCTCGCCGGCCAGAAAGCGATGGTCATCGCTGGCCACCACCAAAGGCGCTGAGGCCCCCGGCACGGCGGCCGCGCGCTGTACGGTCTGCTGGAACAGGGTGTGGTCCCCGGCAAGCGCCAGGAACTGTTTCGGCAGGTTTTGGCGCGACAAGGGCCAGAGGCGTGTGCCGCTGCCGCCGCTCAGGATGACCGGGACAATCATGCGTGGGGCTTGAGTGCTGGGCCTTGAAGGATAGCGCGTGCGTCCCTCCGCCGGCCTCTTCAAACCCTGAACACAGGGGTTTCCGGCTAAAATCGGCGGGCTAGCAACCCCACCGGCCGGCGCACCGCTCCGGCCAAAACGTGAGTACCCCCATGAAGATCCTTGTCGCCTACAAGCGGGTGGTGGACTACAACGTCCGCATCCAAGTGAAGCCGGATGGTTCCGGCGTTGTGACCGATGGCGTGAAGCTCTCGCCCAACCCCTTCGATGACATTGCGCTCGAAGAGGCTCTGCGTCTTCGCGAGAAAGGCATCGCGACGGAAGTCGTGGTCGTCACCATCGCACCGGCGGATGCGCAAGCGCACCTGCGCAACGGCTTGGCCATGGGCGCCAACCGCGCCATCCACGTGGTCACCGACACCGCCGTGCAGCCGCTCACCGCAGCGCGCGCATTGTTGAAGCTGGTCGAGAAAGAACAGCCTGGCCTGGTGATCCTTGGCAAGCAGGCCATCGACGACGACAGCAGCCAGACCGGCCAAATGCTGGCCACGATCTGGGGCCGCCCGCAGGCCACATTTGCCTCGAAAGTGGATGTGGAAGGCAACGTCGCCACCGTGGTGCGCGAAGTGGACGCCGGCTTGGAAACGCTGGAAGTCGATCTGCCGGCCGTCATCACCACCGACTTGCGCTTGAACGAGCCGCGCTTCATCAAGCTGCCCGACATCATGAAGGCCAAGAGCAAGCCGCTCGAAGCCCTGCAGTTGGCCGACATGGGCGTAGAAGCCGCCGACTTCCTCAGCACCACGCACTACGCCCCGCCGCCGAAGCGCAGCAAGGGCGTGATGGTGAAGGACGTTGCCGAACTGGTAGCAATGCTGAAGACCAAGGGCTTGGCATAAGGAGCCATGACATGAGCAAGATCTTGATCGTCGCCGAGCACCTGAACGGCAAGTTGAATTCCGCGACTGCACGCTGCGTCACTGCGGCCAGCAAGATTGGCGGCGAAATCCACATCGTGGTTTTGGCCGCCGACCCTGCCGGCGTTGCCGCCGAAGCCGCGCAGATCGCTGGCGTAGCCAAAGTGCTCACCGTGGCACGTGCCGAGAACGCGCAGCCCATCGCGCACGTACTCGCGCCACAAATCGCCGAGATCGCTGCGGGCTATTCGCACGTGTTGGTGCCCAGCACCACCTTCGGCAAAGACATGGCACCGTGCGTGGCGGCCCTCTTGGGCGTGGCGCAGGTGTCAGACCTGATGGCCGTCGACGGCCCGCATGCGTTCAAGCGCCCGATCTACGCAGGCAACGCCATCATCTCGGTGACGGCACCGGCCGATCGCACCGTGGTGGCCACGATCCGCACGGCCTCGTGGCCGGCGACCGGGCAGGGTGGAAGCGCGGCAATCGACGCCGTCAGCACCAACGCCACACTGCCCACGCACACGCGCTACAAGGGCTTGGCATCAGGCAAAAGCGATCGTCCTGACCTTCAGAGCGCCAGCAAGGTCGTCTCCGGCGGTCGCGCACTCGGTTCCGCAGAAGCGTTCTCGATCATCTACTCGCTGGCCGACAAGATGGGCGCAGGCGTGGGTGCATCGCGCGCTGCAGTCGATGCCGGCTACGTGCCGAACGATATGCAGGTCGGTCAGACCGGCAAGATCATCGCGCCAGAGCTGTACTTGGCCATCGGCATTTCGGGCGCCATCCAGCACCTCACCGGCATCAAGGACGCGGGCACCATCGTCGCCATCAACAAAGACGGCGATGCACCGATCTTTGAAATCGCCGATATCGGCTTGGTCGGCGACTTGTTCACCCTGGTGCCGGAACTCGAGAAAGCGCTGGGCTAAGGCTTCGCCTCACGGCCGTCGCACCCCCGCGACGGCCGCTTCATCGCAGGAGCGAGCCCATGAAAGTGTTGGTCACAGGTGGTGCGGGCTACATCGGTTCACACACGGTGGTGGAACTGGTGGCCGCGGGCTTTGATGTGCACGTGGTCGACAACTTCTGCAACAGCGAACGCTGGATTCTTGATCGCGTGAGCACACTTTGCGGGCGGAACATTCCGTTTACGGAACTCGACTTGCTGGACGAACCCGCGCTACAAGCCTGCTTCGCGAAAGAAAAACCGGATGCCGTGATTCACTTCGCCGCGTTGAAAGCCGTGGGCGAGAGCGTGCAACAGCCGCTGCGCTATCACCGCAACAACGTGGGCGGCACTTTGGCCTTGCTGCAGGCGATGCAAACGCATGACTGCCAGCGTCTCGTGTTCAGCAGTTCGGCTACGGTCTATGGCAATCCAGAGCGCTGCCCCATTCGCGAAGATGCACCGCTAGGTGCCACCAATCCCTACGGCCAAACCAAGCTGGTGATGGAACACATCATCCGCGATTTGTTGGCCGCACCCGGCAGCACGCTGAAGGCCGCGATCTTGCGCTACTTCAATCCCGCCGGCGCGCATGAGAGCGGCCTCATCGGCGAGCTACCGCGCGGCGTGCCCAACAATCTCGTGCCCTTCGTTGCGCAAACCGCTGCGGGTCTTCGCACAGAGATCAGCGTCTTCGGCGACGACTACCCCACGCGCGACGGCACCGGCGTGCGTGACTACATCCACGTCGTCGATCTTGCACAAGCGCATGTCGCTGCGCTGCGCGCACTGCAGAACGATGCGACTCAAGAGATTACGGTGAACCTCGGCACCGGCAACGGCTTCTCGGTGCTCGAAGTGATCGAGGCCTTCGGGCGCGCCGCTGGCCGGCCGATTCCGCACAAACGCGTGGCACGCCGCGCGGGCGATGCTGCCGAGTGCTGGGCGGATCCGTCTCTGGCGAAGCAGCTGCTCGGCTGGGAAGCCACGCGCGGCGTCGATGCCATGTGTGTGGATGCGTGGCGGTGGCAGAAGGGTTTGGCATCAGTCAGCTGACAGAGCGTCAGACATTGACACCCTAAGTGCGTGCAGTTATCAGCACGAAGTGCACAACAATTGCCTCAGGACGCCACTGCGAAGCGAGTAGCGTGAGCATGCAGTCCATCGGAGTGAGTCAGGACAGTGCCGTTAGCCACTGGACTAGGCTGCGAGAATCAAACTCGAGATCTGCATCAGTCAGAAACCCTGGCGGAACGGAAAGACCCACGGGCATCGGTGCCAGCTCTGCCGCTTCAGCTTGCGAGCAAGCGGTCGAAATCGCTTTCCCGAGCAAATAAGGCGAAAGCGTCGAAACAGATATCAAGGACTCGCCGTAGATCGCTAGGTTCTTGTTTGCATATCCGTTAGTGACGGTTCTCAGGCCAAAGGCGGCCATTTCTAGCGGTGGGTAGCTCGGGTGTGGCGACACCATGAGTGATAGCCCAACGGCAGCTCGCGAGAGCAAGTCAGCGTATGCATCGATAGAAAGCTTTCCGAGGCCTTCAACACGTAATTCCCCGAGATCCAGCGTACCTTCCAGCTCTCCTAGGCCAAGAACACGCCAGCCTGCAGATGAAGGATCAGCACGGCGCCATTCCCTAAGCGCTTCACAAGCTAGTTCAAAAGCATTGCGTGGTGTGCCGGGGCGAGCATAGAGCAAGATCAATCGCTCACGCGGCACATTAGCGCCTGCCGCTTTCGCGAGTGCAGCACGAAGACCGCGATTCAACACCGGCTCGAAGTAAGTGCTTTGGTTCGCGAAATCCAAGCCCTGTGAGACGAAGTAATCTCGCAGCAGGGCTGTGTTGTAGATCGCAAAGTCTTGGCCCGGTCGATAGCTGGACAAGGCAAGCCCGTAACGGCTTGACCAAGGATAGAAGCCGGGCTCGAAGTCCTGGATCAGATAAGCGATCCTCCCACCGTCAGCCCTGCCGTCCCTAAACGCAGCCGCGCGTTGTGCCAACAGCGCGGTCCACCACGCGGTGGCGAGAAACACATCCCCTGAACTTACAGAAAGTGTACGACCATAGCGGTCATTGGCCGCCACGATCTGATGCGGTGAATCAAGGTCGTCCTCAAGGGAAGCCGATTGAAACTCGGGAAATCGCATTAGCGCCTCTTGACTCGGGGCGCTGTCCGACACGATCAATCGTGTGGCTGGAAAGAATGCCGCCAACTTGCGAAAGACTTCGACGGCTGTGTGGATACCACCGAAGTAGTGCTCAGGGTTGATGGAAGGGAGCACGAGATTGATTCGCTGTCCTTGCCACTGTCCTTGCCTGAACGCGAGCGGCGTGATCTCTGAGACCGTGCTCTCGGCCGCAGGAGCAGGAGCCTCTGGAAGGAGCGCTAAAGCACGCTTTAGAACACGCCGAGCAAACATTGACGCGCTCACCGAACCAATCCACCCAAAGACGGCGTTGTACTTGACCAATCAAGATTGGGATTAAAGAACGGATCGCCTGAGTGGCGGAACGCACCGTACGCTTCACTAGAACGCCGGAAATCGTTCTCGGGCACCTTTGAAGCATCGCGCGTCTTCGATTCATGATGAACCATGCGCGCCTCGGGAAGGTAAACATTCCAGAGGCCCTTGCTGTGCGCACGTAAACACAGCTCGACATCGCTGCCACAAACAATGAACGTCTCGTCGAATCCACCCAAACTCACGAATTTGGAGCGCTCTACCACCATGCACGCACCAGTCACCGCAAGGACGTTTCGGCGCAGCATTGGCGAAGCGAAGTATTCTTGTCGGTGCTCAGTGGGCATTCCCTTGAACGGGTGATCTGCCCAGCCACCTAGGCCAACGACCACCCCAGCATGCTGAATGCTGCCGTCGGGATAGAGAAGTAGAGGACCAACTGCACCTACTTCTGGGCGCAACGCGTTTTCAACCATACGCCCGAGCCAGTCAGGATCGATGGTCTCAGTGTCGTTGTTGAGGAAGACCAATATGTCGCCGCGCGCCTCAGCGACGCCAGCATTGTTCAGCCGCGACCAATTGAAGGACTCGTCGATACGCAGAGTACGGAAGCGCGGTTCGCGAGCTGACATTTCAGAGAGCCACGCCTGAGTCGACGCTTCCACAGAACCGTTATCCACAACAATGAGTTCAAAAGACGGATAGCGTGTTTGCTCAAGAAGCGTCCGCACACATGGCTCAAGGAGATCAAGCCGATCTCGTGTCGGAATGATGATCGAAGCCAGTGGAGCAGGTGTTGGAACCGGATAGCGGACGTCATAGCAGAACAACCAAGGACCATCGGAGACAGTCGCACCAGCAGCGACGTTGGCAAGATGCTCCTCGATCGCATGCTTCCCTGCGTTGTGAGCATAGGGCTTAGACCCTGGATTACCAGCAGTGGACCCCGCATGCTGACGCCAGTGATAGAGCACCTCAGGCACGTGTGTGACTGTCCCACCTGCCCGCACCAAACGCAGCACAAGATCGTAGTCCTGCGAGCCATCAAAACCACTGCGCGCCCCACCCACTTCGATCACCGCACTTCGTCTGGCGACCACAAGGTGGCCCAGATACATTTGCGACAAGAGAAGGTCAGGACTCCAGCTGGGTTTGAAATAGGGCGAGCAGCGATACCCCTCTCGCGAGAGGTAATCGTGGTCGGTGTACGCAACGTCGGCGCCTGAGGCTCTCAACGCCGCAGCAACCTGGCCCAATGCATTAGGTGCCAGTACGTCATCGTGGTCCAAGAACGCAACATACTCACCGGTAGCCAGAGCCAACGCCGAATTCGTCGCTTCCGCGATTCCGCCTTGAGTCGCCTTCTTTACCACCTTGATTCTTGAGTCGGCAGCCGCCAGAGCCGAAAGCCGCTCCGCTAAGGCCGGCATAGTGGAAGCATCGTCAGCAATGCATAGCTCCCAGTCCACGTAGGACTGTTCGCGCACACTGCGCACTGCGTCTTCAAGGAACTCAAGCGGCGTATTCCACGTCGGCATGAGCACACTGATTTTGGGGCCGCGAACATCGCCGCAAGACGTCTTCCTAGCGCGCGCCCAAGTGGCATAGTCAATTTTTTCAATACGCAAATGCGATTGGTACTGGGATCGCAAAGAAGAGCCGATTCCACCAAGCCCCTGACCCAGAAAGACCCTCGACCAATCAACAACGTGCGAAATCAGAGCTCTGCGACCTTCGCAAGCAACTAGCCGTTTTGCCATTTCTGCAAAAGCCGTGATGCGCGAGATTCGTCGAAGTGAAATCTCGAACCGCGACAAGGTCGCAGGAACGACAGATGGATCAAAGCGCACTGAATGCGCTACTTCTGGAATCAATACAATCTGTCGCACACAGGTGGCTGCGTCCGGCTCTTCTACATCAATGCGAGCGGCGTCAGAGTAGCCATCACCGAAGTCAAGAAAAAGCTGCGGACCCAGCAACACCCCGTCCGCGACATCAGCGTTCACATCCAGCACGTACCAGCCAGGAACCCAAGCCCCCCCATCGGGATTTAGCAACTCGACTTGCGGATCACCGCCCGACCATCGCCAGCCACCACTCGAGTCCTGTTCAACACCGGAAAGTGGTCGAAATGCACTCATCGCGAACCTCCGGCGATAAAGGAGCGAAGCCACGATGCAAGCCGTCTCCATTCATGAGCGATGGCCGAACGCTGGGACAAGCGCTCAAGACCGAGAGAAAGGCTGTCGAGCCTGTTGAGCTGTGCCTCGATTCCACGAAGCCGGGCGAGCTCCGCGTCCATACCATCAAGCTTGCTGAGCTTCGCTTCAATTCCATCAAATCTGCTGAGCTTCGTCTCAATACCATCAAGCCGGCCCGATTGAAGCTCCAATTCTTTGGCCAGTTTTGCGATGCCTTCGGCCTGTCCTGAAGTAAGTTCTTCAACTGCCGAAACCTTACTATCAAACTCACCAAAACGCTGAATCAAGAGTCGCAACTCAGAGGTGTGGTGAGCAGAATTTTCCAGCAGCTGTTGCTGCTGCTCGCCAATCCCAACGAGACGCTGAGGCAATTTGAGGGCGCCCAACAAACTCGACAAAGACTCAACTCGGAACACGAGCTCTACCGAAACGCCCGCGACGCTACCCGACCAGTCCCTTAGATCAATGAGCCAGTGTGGATCACCGTCCCCGTCGATGAGGCCAATCCCTCCAAAGGCGGAGATCGGGTGGCCACCCGCAACGGAAATGCGTGCACCGAGAGGAGCGCTGATGCCTCCCAGCGTTAGTGATTCCAGAACGAACAATCCCGGGCGGCTATCAGGATCGAAACGAAGCCACGAAGCCTTGCGTCCAGCGGGGATTTCGAACACAACTCGAAACGCCCCCTCCAAATCATCCAAAACCCCAACAAGACTTTCTTCTTCTCGAAACTCGCCTTCTTCGCCGGAAGTGTAAAGGCGTGGATCTGGCAACGCAGATGGAAACAGCGATGCACGAAGAGTAGCCAGGCTTGGCACCAACTTCGCCCAGTTTTCCGCGCGGCCATCATTCACTTCACCAGCAATAGCTTTGGTGGAGGCTGCATGCTCTCCGCGCCAACGTTCCTGGAGCGCGCGAGTGTGAATGCCTCGCTCTCGCTCAAACTGTGCGCCAAGCCTGTCCATAGTCGCGGCGTCTGCAGGCGGCTCTTGGTCGAACTGCTCGTACACGCTAGCGAGCAGGGTATCCCGTGCGACGGCATCGACGCATCGATGGTGATGGAGGCCGCCATCAAGGAATTCCGAAAGCGCCTTCGAGTCTGGTCGCAAAGATAGCGATAACGACCGAGAAACACCTGAAATGACCCGATCAGGATCAGCCAAGAGAGCCTCGTAGTGCACACATGCGCGAGGAAGATCGCGGGTATCGCGCTCTGATTCGATCACATGTGTCAGCCAAAGCAACGAGGCGCGCCCTCGTGGGAGCTGATCGCGACGACCTAGAGACGCCTCAACCTCTTCAGGCGACCGAATTGAGAGAACGATCCGCAGTGATAAGCGACAACGAGTTGCAACACGCCGCCAAAGAGGAACGAGTCGGCAGGTCCGCGGGTCTTTGACGACCGGAATGCCGCCCTCATGGCAGAGCCTGTCGACGATGCGCACGAGTTCTGCTTCCGCCGCAACGGCAGGAGCAGAATCCAGCCAGTTGACCGGAAGTGCGCGAGGATCATCCCATCGCAGGCCAAATTGCGCGAGCAGACGGTCATGCACTTCGACGACGTCCGGGTGTTCAAAATACCCGCGAGGGTTATCTTGGTGTGCGGCGAGCAACCGCTTGCCCGGCGAAAGCCCGGAAAGGGCCAAGGCACCTGTCAACGCTGACGTGCCACTTCTGTGCATTCCAAGAACGAGGACCAGCATCGAAATCGGGGGTTCAGGGATCAAGGAGGACATTCTTCTATTGTCATCCATTCCGCGGCAGGAAGTGCCGAAAGATCCACAAAGCCGTGCCCCCTCTGAGCCAGAGCATGGACCTCGACCCGGAAAAGCACAGCATCCAGAAGACGATGAAGGAAGACCTCGGCACCCTCGCCGTCGGCGCCGACACATCCGGCATTCAAGCAGTAGGTACCTGGCATCAGGTCAGTGCGGAACCGGAAACGGACTGCAAATCGCTGCCCAGCGTTTACCTGTTCAATTGCCTCCCCATGAGGATGGCTGGACATGCCGAAAAGCTCTACGCCATTCAAGCTCTTCAACATCATCCCAAAATGCACCTGCGTCACGTCCTGAGTGAACGACACCTCATAGGCATACACGTACTCACGCCCGGGCAGCAAAACGTTTACCACTTGGCCGTCGGCGGCGAGGATGCGGGGTGCGAGTATGAGTGCGCCTCTTGATTCGTAAGAGAGAGAGCTCGCAGAGCGCAAGCCATCGTCGAATCGATCGC
>JFJP01020490.1_pt1 | contig 13774 bp, 11 predicted proteins | sample 431651 | NCBI WGS metagenome assembly JFJP01 (sample SAMN02602958, study PRJNA72255) | Microbial mat metagenome, whole genome shotgun sequencing project. | biome: fresh water; feature: sink hole; material: water; isolation source: purple microbial (photo- and chemosynthetic) mats found in... | reverse complement strand
CCGTGCCCGGCATGCACGGCCCGACCAAGCGCATGAACAAGACCAGCGAGTTCGGCCTGCGTCTCAAGGAGAAGCAGAAGCTGCGCCTGCACTACGGCCTGACCGAGCGCTCGATGCGCCTCGTGTTCCAGCGCGCCCAGCGCATGCCCGGCGACACCGGCCGCAACATGATCGGCCTGCTCGAGTCGCGCTTCGACAACCTGGTGTGGCGCGCCGGTCTGACCCGCACCATCCCCGCCGCCCGCCAGCTGATCGGCCACGGCCACATCAACCTGCACGGCAAGCGCGCCAAGACGCCCAGCCAGACCCTGAGCGTCGGCGACTCGTTCCAGGTCCGCGAGGCCTCGCGCAACCGCGAAGACCTGCGCATCACCGCCAACAGCCCGGTGCGCGAGCGCCCGGCCGGCCTGAAGATCGACCTCGACACCATGGCCGTCACCGTCGAAGCCCTGCCCGGCATCGAGCAGGTTCCGGTCGATGTGAACATCCAGAAGGTCATCGAGTACTTCGCCAAGTAAGGCTTTTTGTCGGAGGGGCTCACGCAGCTCCGGACCACAAGTAGAAAGGGGAGGCGGAATACCGCCTCCCCTTTCTGCGTTTTCGTGCTCGTGCCACGATCGGTGCCGTCGATCGTGGTGATCGATAGCCGCTCCCTGGGCGCGGCTGATGGCGGCTAGAATGGGGTCATAACCGGCGGACATCCGCCCTACCCCAGGAGACCGGCCATGCCGATCATCAACAGCACCCTCCCCGCCTTCACGGCGACCGCCTACCACCAGGGCGCCTTCAAGCCCGTGACCGACGCCGATGTGCGCGGGAAGTGGGCGGTGTTCTTCTTCTACCCCGCCGACTTCACCTTCGTCTGCCCGACCGAACTGGGCGACCTGCAGGAGCAGTACGGCGAGCTGCAGAAGATGGGCGTCGAGGTGTACGGCGTGTCCACCGACACGCACTTCACCCACAAGGCGTGGCACGACACCAGCGACACGGTGAAGAAGGTGCAGTACCCGCTGGTCGGCGATCCGACCGGCACGCTGACGCGCGGCTTCGGTGTGCACATCGAAGAGGAAGGCCTGGCCTACCGCGGCACCTTCGTCGTCGCCCCCGACGGCAAGATCAAGATCGCCGAGATCCATGACAACGGCATCGGCCGCAACGCGGTCGAGCTGGTGCGCAAGATCCAGGCCGCCCAGTTCGTCGCCAGGCACCCGGGCGAGGTCTGCCCGGCGAAGTGGAAGCCGGGCGCCAGCACGCTGAAGCCGGGTCTCGACCTGGTTGGCAAGATCTGAGGATCCGCCCTCTGTTCACACGGAGGAACGAAGGCAACGGAGGCGAAGCCTGATCCCTTCGCCTCTGTTCTCTCTGTTCCTCCCTGTGAATGACCTCCGACATCCCTTTCTGGAATACGCCATGCTCGACACCGATCTCACCAACCAGCTCCGCTCCGTCTTCGCCAACCTGTCGGCCGAGATCCGGCTGGTGCTCGCACCTTCCGCGCATCCCGACCAGGGAGCGCTGCGCGAGCTGCTCGCCGGCGTGGCGGCGACCTCGCCGCGCCTCGCCGTGGTCGAGGCGGGCGCCCCGGCCACGACGCCGCGCTTCACCCTGGTGCGCGACGGCGCGCCCACCGGCGTGGCCTTCCGCGGCGCACCCAACGGCCACGAGTTCACCTCGCTGGTCCTCGCCATCCTCAACGCCGACGGCAAGGGGCGGCTGCCCGACGCCGGCATCCAGGCGCGCATCCGCGCTTTGCGCGGCCCGGTGCGGTTGCGCACCTATGTCTCCCTCGAATGCACCAACTGCCCGGACGTGGTGCAGGCGCTGAACCTGATGGCCCTGCTGCATCCCGACTTCCAGCACGAGATGGTCGACGGCGCCCTGGCCCAGGACGAGATCGCGCGGCTCGGCATCCAGGGGGTGCCGGCGGTGTTCCAGGGCGACGAGCTGCTGCATGTCGGCAAGGCTGACCTCGCCGGCCTGCTCGACCTGCTCGGCGAGCGCGTCGGGCAGTCCGAATCCACTGCGCCAGCGCAGGCGCATGTCGTCGATCTCGCCGTGGTCGGCGGCGGCCCGGCCGGCGCCGCTGCGGCGATCTACTCGGCGCGCAAGGGGCTGAAGGTGGCCCTGGTCGCCGGCCGCATCGGCGGCCAGGTGCAGGACACCCTGGGTATCGAGAACCTCATCTCAGTGCCCTACACCGAGGGCCCGAAGCTGGCCGCCGACATGCGCCAGCACCTGGTCGCGGCCGGGGTGCAGGTGCTCGACCACCGCCTGGTCGAACGGGTCGAGCACGGCGAGCGCACCGTGCTGCACCTCAAGGGAGGCGAGACGGTCAGCGCCCCGCAGGTCATCGTCGCGACCGGCGCCAAGTGGCGCGAACTGGGCGTGCCCGGCGAGAAGGAGCATCTTGGCCACGGCGTCGCCTTCTGTCCGCACTGCGATGGCCCGTTCTACAAGGGTCGGCGCGTGGCGGTGGTCGGCGGCGGCAACTCCGGCGTCGAGGCGGCGATCGACCTCGCCGGCATCTGCAGCCAGGTGACTTTGCTCGAGTTCGGCGACCAGCTGCGCGCCGATGCGGTGCTGCAACGCAAGCTGCGTTCGCTGCCCAACGTGACGGTGGTGACCAGTGCGCGTACCACCGAGGTGGTCGGCGATGGCACCAAGGTCACCTCTCTGCGCTACGAGGACCGCCCAAGCAAGACGATCCGCAGCGTCGAGCTGGACGGCGTCTTCGTGCAGATCGGCCTCGCCCCCAACAGCGGCTTCATCCGCGAGCTGGTCGAGGTGACGAAGAGCGGCGAGATCGTCGTCGATGCCCGCGGCCGCACCTCGAAGCCCGGCATCTACGCGGCCGGCGACGTGACGACGATCCCCTTCAAGCAGATCATCATCAGCATGGGCGATGGTGCCAAGGTCGCCTTGTCCGCCTTCGAAGACCGCATGAGAAGTTAGCTTAAGCTCGGGAGCTTTGCCCCCGCGGCCCTACGGGCCTGCCCCCCGGGCTTTGTCGCAGTTCGGTTTCGTCGCTGCGCTCCGAAACCGTGGCGGCATCGGCTACGCCGATTCTATGCCGCCACCGCAGCTCGGCGCCCGATCCTCGCCTGCGGCTGCGGCCAGGGCTGTGCCCTGGACCCGTTCATCAGGCCCGGCGGACCGCCGCCGGCAGGCGCTTGCGGATCGGGCCGGCCAGCTGCTGGTAGGCCGCGGCGCGCGGGTCGTTGCGCCGCCAGATCAGGGCGATGTCGCGGCCCGGGCCGCCAGCTAGCGGCCGGACCGCCAGGCGCGGGTCGGGTTCACCGACCGCCAGGGCCGGCAGCAGGGTCGTGCCACCGCCAGCGGCGACGATCTGGCGCAGCGTCTCCAGGCTGGTGGCGCGGAAGTCGGCGCCGGTGCCCGCACCTGGCCGCGCCCGGCACAACGACATCGCCTGCTCGCGCAGGCAGTGGCCTTCATCAAGCAGCAGCAGGCCGCTGTCGAACAGCGCCTCGGGCTGGATCTCCGCCTCGCCGGCCAATGGATGGCGGGCGGGCAGGGCGGCGAGGAACGGCTCATGGTAGAGCGGCGCCACCGCCCAACGCGCCTCCATGCCCGGCAGCAGCGCGAGCAGGGCGAGATCGAGACGGCCGCCTTCCAGCGCCGCCAGCAGCTCGGCGGTGGTCGCCTCGCGCAGCGGCAGTTCGAGGCCAGGGAAGGTCTCGGCCAGGGCGGAGGTCACGAAGGGCAGGGCGTAGGGCCCCACGGTCGGGATCACACCCAGGCGCACCGGGCCGAAGAAGGGCGGCTTGGCGCTGCCGGCGACCGCCTCGACCTCGGCCAGGGCTGCCAGCGCATGGCGCGCCGCAGCGATGATGCGCTCGCCGGCCGGCGTCGGATGCACGCCCCGCCGATCGCGGGTGAACACCGGGCAGCGCAGGCGCTGCTCCCAGTCGGCCACCACCGCCGACAGGGTGGACTGCGCCACCCCGGCCGCAGCCGCGGCGCGGCCGAAATGGCCATGGTCGGCCAGGGCAACCAGATAGCGCAGCACCGGGATGGTGGTGGCGCGCGGATCGAAGAGGGCCGGGGTGGCCATGCAGCGAGGATCTCCTGAGGCTGACGCGGCTCAAGCAGGACGTGCCGATGCCCATTGCATCCCAGACAACCTCGGGCCTTCGTGGCGGAAGCGAAGCGAGGAGCGGTGCTGGCTCCACGACCTCGCGCCCGCGGATTTCACGCCAGCAGGCGCAGCGCCTCGTCGTCCCAGGTGGCGACCGGCGCAAACGGCTTGCCGTGGCCATCGCCGCGCGTCATCGTCCGCGACAGCGCAGATTGCGGCAGGATCGCCCCGGCAGCGCGCAATGTGGTCACCAGCTGCTCGGTATCGAGGTCGTGGGCCGGCTGGCCGGTGCGCAGCGCCTGCACCGCCGCCGTGCCCGCCGCCTGACCCATCATTGCGCAGGCCGGCTGCACCCGGCAACTGCTGTGCGCCAAGCGATCGACCGAGGCGCAGCGTCCCGCCACCCACAGGTTGACCGAGCCGCGCGGCACGGTGATGCCGTAGGGCAGGCCATAGGTACGGCCCTTGGGCAGCCAGCCGACCTTGCGCTCCCGGAGGCGATGCGTCAGCGCCTCGGTCTCAGGGTCCGGGCGTGGCGGATGGATGTCCGCCTCCTTGTTGTAGACGCCGATCTGGTCGGGGTGATGCCGCGCGCACACCAGATCCTCCCAGGTCAGCTCATACTCGCCGATGATGCGCCGCGTCTCGCGCACACCGATCATAGGCGCCGTCGCCACCAGATGGCTGTGCTCGTAGCCGGGGACATAGCCATGCAGGAAGGTCGCCCATTCGTGCGCCTGCAGGCGGCCCTCGCGCAAACCCTCGGCGAGGCTGGCGGGATTGGTCGGGTCCATGCCATAGACATGGCCGGCGTTGAAGCTGATCGTGCCTTCGGCGATCGGCTGGGCGTAGATGTGGCGATCGGGGCGTCGGAAATGCCCGGCGGCGAAGGCGCGGTCGAGGTGATCCTTGGGCTTGGCGGCGCCGGGGGCGATGCCGGAGATGATGAAGCACATGGTCGCCGGCAGGCTGCTCGGCGCATCCTTGGCCTCGCGACATGGCACCCCGGCAGCGTGCGCCACCGCTGCGTCGCCGCTGGCGTCGATCACGGTGCGCGCCGGCATGTAGACCAGGCCATCGACGCCGCTGACCACCAGCCCCTCAACGCGGCCGGACGCCAGCTCGACCCCGGCGAGGCGTGCCAGGTAATGCACCTCGACCCCGGCCTCGGTGGCCATCGCGTCGAGCACCCGCTTCTGCGCCTCGGGCGTCGAGCGGATCGGCATGAGATAGGCGCTGGTCCAGTGCTCGGGCTTGACCCACGGCGCCATGCCGCCGGCGGCGTGGATGCGTTCGACCATCTCACGCTGCACGCCGCCGACGCTCGGACGCTCGCCATCCGACATGCAGTCGATGGCGTTGACCCAGGCGGTGGTGGCGGCCCCGCCTAGGCAGGTGTTGGCGTCGATCAGGCGGACACGCGCGCCAAGACGCCCGGCGGCGATCGCGGCTGCGTAGCCGGCAGGGCCGCCACCGCAGACCAGCACGTCGACCGGTGGCAGGGCGGGAATGGAGCGCGAGAGTTGGTACATGGCCCGAGCATGCCACCGGGGATGGTGGCCGCCATGCGCGGCGATGCTACGCTGCATGCGTGGCGATGCTGGAACCCTTCACCGAGGCGGTCGCCCAGGTCCTGAGCGACCTGCGTCGCACCCTGGGCTGTCGCGCCCTGTGGAAGGACGCGCTGCCGGCCCTGGGCTGGGAACTGGGTCACGAGTGCACCATCCACCTCCACCCCTACTGCCAGGCGGTGAAGGCCGTACCCGCCCGCCTGGCGCGCTGCCTGCACGAGGACGATCCGCAGCCGACGGAGAAGTCCGGCCAGGCGCCACGCCTGCGCATCTGCCACGCCGGGGTAGCCGAAGTGGTGGCACCGGTATTGGTTGGCGATGCCTGGATCGGCACCCTGTTCGTCGGTCCCTTCCTCGCCCGTGACTGCCAGCCGCTGCATCTGGCCGGCGCCAACACCCTGCCACGCGTCGAACCCGAGCGCGCCCTGGCCGCGGCCCGCCTGGCTGTACGGCTACTGTCGGGCCTCGACCGCGAACGGGCGCGTTCGCGCGCCGCCCACGGCCTGCGGCCCGATGCCCCGCCAGCGATCGCCGCCGCCGTCGCGCGCATCCACGCCCAGCCGCGCATCGACCTGCGCGCGTATGTCGTGGCGCGCGAAGTCGGGCTGTCGCCGAGCCGCTTCGTGCATGCCTTCGCCACGGCCGCTGGCGCCGGCTTCGGCGTCGTACTGCGGCGCGCGGTGATGGCGCGCGCCCGCGAATTGCTGGGTGACGGCCGCAGTGTCCAGGACACCGCCACCGCGCTGGGCTTCGCCAGCGCCGCCGCCTTCAGCGTCGCCTTCCGCCGCGCCCACCGCTGCCCGCCAGCGACCTTCAAGCGCAGCTTGCTGGGACCGTGACGAGGGCGGCACCGCCATCAACCAGCAGGACGGCAACTCCGGTCTTCGCGGTCTGTATCCGGCTCAGAAGCCGGATTCGGCAGGCGGCGCCTCGGGGGCGATGCGCGGCTTGTTCACCGGCGCGGGGGGCTTGGGCTGATTGGCGGGGATGCGGATCGGTTCGGCGCCGGACACCGGGCGTTCACCGGTCAGCGGCAACGGGCCGACCGTGAACGGCACGATCAGGTCGCGCGAGCTCGGCAGCAGGGTGATGCGCAAGCCGCCATTGTCGGGCAGGGTGAAGTTGAAGGTCCGGTAGTGCTCGTCGCCGTCCGAGCCGCCGCTGTACCCGCCGGCCTGCAGCACCCGGCCATCGGCGCGCAGCCCGGCGACCTCCTCGATGCGCTCGATGGCTTCACGCGAACCGCGCATCGTCACCCGCCCGTCCTTGACGGTGAAGGTGAGGGGCTGGTCGAGCCCGGCCAGCAGCAGCGGCTTGCCGATATACGAGCTGAGCGGAGCGACATCGGACTGGCTGGCTTCGCCGGCAATAACCGCCAGCGTCACCGTGCCGGCCAGGCTGGCGATACCGGTCGGCATCTCGCCTGGCACCGAGAAGACCAGGGTGATGTCGTAGTTGCCCTGCTCGCGTTCCCACTTGCTGAAGGTCTCGGCGCCATTCCGCTCGTCGCGCGTCTTCAGTACCGCGCCGCTGGTGGTGGTGGCGGTGGCCAGTTGCACGCCGCGGCACGACTGCAGCTGCCGATCGCCCTGGGTCGCCAGCTTCAGTTCGACGCGTACCTCGTTGGTGCTGCCCTGCGGCGCCCCGGCGTCGTCGAAGCGCCGCGTGCTCGACATGATCACCATCTTGGGCAGCACGCGCACGCCCGGGGCCTCGACGGCAGGAACAGGCGGATCGGCCGCCCAGGCGCAGGAGGCCAGGGCCATGGTGAGCAGGGAGGCGGTGCGGCTGTGGAGCGAGATCATGGTCAAAACGCTATGCCCCCGGCCCGTCCGCCCAAGCCTTTCTGGATGCGCCCCTGGGAGCGCAGGCTTCAGCCTGCAGTCGAGGGCTTCCCATTGCCCCGGCGACCCTCTGCCGGCTCAGATCCCCGTCTGGATGCAGGCATCCCGAAGACGTTGCCGCGTCCCAGACGCGGGGCGGGGGCCCCGCGCTCCTTATCCCGCCGCTTCCATCCACGCCGCCTCGGCCTGCTCCAGCTCGGGCAGCAGGGCGGCGAGGCGCTGGCCTTTGCGCGCGTCGTAGCTGGTGGACAACTCTGACTCCAGCTGCTTGCGCTCGGCGGTCAGTTCGGCGACGCGCTTCTCGAGGCGCTCCAGCGCGCGCTGCTTCGACTTGTCGGGGGCGGGCTTGGCGATGGTCTGGGTCTTCGGCTTCTCGGCCTTGGGCGGCGGCGCTTGGCCGTCGCTTTCCGCCTCAAGCTGCGCGCAGTAGGTCGCGTAGTCGCCGGGGAACAGGCTGAACGCGCCATCGCCCACCTCGATCAGCCGGTTCGCCACCTTGGTGGTGAAGGCGCGGTCGTGACTGGTGAACAGCACGGTGCCAGGGAAGCCGACCAGCGCGTCGGCCAGCGCCTCGACCGTCTCGACGTCGAGGTGGTTGGTCGGCTCGTCGAGCAGCAGCACGTCATACTTGCCGAGCAGCAGGCCGCCCAGGCACAGGCGCGCACGCTCGCCACCGGAGAGGACGCCGACCTTCTTCTTCAGGTCGTCGGGGCCAAAGAGCAGCGCGCCGGCGAGATCGAAGATCTCCTGGCGCGGCGGGTTCTGGCCGGGCGCCTCACGCGCGCAGCGGAAGAGGTGGTCCTCTGCGACCATGTCGGGCGAGAAGGCGGTGTACACGTCCTGCGCATACAGGCCGACGCGCAGGCCCTGCGCCCAGCGGAAGACGCCACCCAGCGGCGGCAACTGGCCGGCCAGGCTGCGCAGCACGGTGGTCTTGCCCTGGCCGTTGTCGCCCAGCACCGCGCAGCGGAAGCCGCGGTCGAGATCGACGATGGCGCAGGTCGCGACGGTGCGCGTGCCGTAGCCGACCGCCAGGCCGTCGCACTGCAGCGCCCAGCCCTTGCGCGTCTCGCAGGGCGGCAGGCGGATGCACGGGTCGCGGTCATCGACGTCGATATCGAGGAACTGGTCCTGCAGCTTCTCCAGCTCCTTGGCCTTGGACGAGGCGCGCGTCGCGGTGCTGGCGCGCGCCTTGTTGCGCGCCACGAAGTCCTCGAGCTGGCGGCTCTTGGCCGCGAGGTTGGCGTTGGTCGCGGCGGCGGCGGCGCGGCGCTCGGCCTTGGCCACCAGCCAGGCCGGCACGCGGCCGGGAAAGCGATTGATCCGGCCGCTGGCGACCTCGACGGTCTGCGGGCAGGTGCGTTCGAGGAAGCCGCGGTCGTGCGACACGATAACCCAGCCGCCGCGGAAGCCGTCGAGGAATCGTTCGAGCAGCATCAGCGTACGCAGGTCGAGGTAGTTGGTCGGCTCGTCGAGCACCAGCAGATCGGGCTCGCGCAGCAGCATGGCGCACAGGCGCAGGCGCGTCTGCCAGCCGCCCGACAGCGACATCGCCGGCTTCTCCAGCGTGTCGTTCATCACATGGAAGTCGGCGGCGAGCTGGGCGCAGGCCCAATCGGGCTGCTCGGTGGCGCGTTCGAGGTAGGCCAGCGCCGTCTCGCCCGGTTCGAAGCGCTCGTCCTGGCGCAGCCAGGCGATCTTGGCGCCGTCGCGGATGATCACCTTGCCGGCGTCGAGCTCCTCCTGGCCGAGCAGCACGCGCAGCAGGGTCGATTTGCCGGCGCCATTGCGCCCGATCACCGCGATGCGGTCGCGCTCATCGATTTCGATCTCGGCCCCGTCGAGGATCTCCTTCGATCCGTAGGCTTTATGCAGGTCGCGGGCTTTGAGGATCCAGGTCATGGGGCATTGCCTCGGGGGGCAGGCTGGAGGCTGAAAGCTGGAGGCTGGAGGCCCGGGGCAACGCTGCGCATGGGCGCCCTACATGTAGACCGAGACCGCCGTTGCAACCGGCGTCTCCGTCATGGCCGCCCCCAGCTTCCAGCCTCCAGCCTCCAGCCAGGGGCAATGCTCAGCCCTGCACCCAGCGGCCTTCGCACTCGCCGAACAGCTCGTCGCCGGCGAAGGGGCCCCACGAGTTGCGGCCGTAGAGGTGCAGGGGGGTCTCGCGCATGCGTGCGCGCAGGCTGTCGGTCCAGCGCCAGCTCTGCTCGATCTCGTCGGAGCGGATGAACAGCGCCTGGTCGCCGTTGATCACATCGATGAGCAGCCGTTCGTAGGCGTCCGGCGTCGCCTTCTGGAAGCGGCCGGCGTAGTCGAAGTTCAGCTTGGCCGGCTGGATCACCAGGCCCTGGCCCGGTTCCTTCACATCGAAGGTGATGTCGATGCCGTCGTTGGGCTGGATGCGCAGGGTGATGGCGTTGGGCCGCAGGTGGCACTCGTCCGGGCCGCCGAACAGGGTGTGCGGCGGCATGCGGAACTGCACCTTCACGCTGGTGAAGCGGGCGGGCAGGTGCTTGCCGGTGCGCAGCAGGAAGGGAACCCCGCCCCAACGCCAGTTGTCGATGTAGGCGCGGGCGGCGATGTAGGTCTCGGTCTGGCTCTGCGGATCGACGCCGGGCTCGGCGCGGTAGCCCTCGTACTGGCCGCGCACGATGTGCTTGCGCGCATCGAGGCCGTCGAGGCTGCGCAGGGCGCGCAGCACCTTCACCTTCTCGTCGCGGATGTCCTTGGCCTGCATCGAGGACGGCGCCTCCATCGCGACCAGGGCCAGCACTTGCAGCAGGTGGTTCTGCAGGATGTCGCGCGCCGCGCCGGCGGTGTCGTAGAAGCCGCCCCGGCCGTTCTCCATGCCGATCGCTTCGCCCACCGTGATCTGCACCAGCTCGACGTACTTCTGGTTCCACAGCGGCTCGAACAGCGCGTTGCGGAAACGGAACACCAGGGTGTTCTGCACCGTCTCCTTGCCGAGGTAGTGGTCGATGCGGTAGAGCTGGTCCTCGCCGAGCAGACCGAGCAGGTTCTGGTTGAGCACCGTGGCGCTGCCGAGGTCGGCACCGAAGGGCTTCTCGACCACGACGCGGCGGCGCGGGCCGTTGGTGCCGTCCTGGGTGAGCAGACCTGCGGCGTGCATGTGCGCGACCGACGGCAGGAACAGCTCGGGCTTCACCGCCAGGTAGAACACCCGGTTGACCGGCCCGGGAGCGGCGGCGTCGAGGGCGCGCGCCAGCTCGCGGTAGTCCTCGGCGGTGTCGAGGTGGGTGCGGACGTAGTGGACGCCACCGAGGAACTCGGCCCAGCGCGGGTGTTCGGTCGGCTTGCCCACGGTCTGCGCCAGGTGTTCGCGGAAGCCGTTGTCATCCCACGGGCGGCGCGCCACGCCGATCAGCTGGGTGCCCCCCGGCAGGTGGCCCTGGTGGAAGGCCGAGAACAGCGCCGGCACCAGCTTGCGCGCGGTGAGGTCGCCGGAGGCGCCGAAGATGACAACCTGGGTGGGGATAGCTGTAGCCATACGCACAGGTGTCACCGATCGGCCGTCCGGTGCAAGGGGGCATGGGTGGGCCACCGCTTGCGCCCCGGGTGTTTCGGGGTTTATTGTGCCTGCTCGGAGGCCAACCAGATGCGCCTGATCGCCCTTGCTTCGCTCAGCCTCACCGCCTGCGCCCTTGCCGGGGCAGAGCTTGATGTGGCCGACCTGCGCTTCGGCCTGGGTGGCGGCCCCTTGCCGGACGCCCAGAACGGCACCCTGGCTGGCACCCAGACCCGCATCGGCTACTCCGGTGGGCCTGGCTACGTCGTCAACCTCGGCGTCGCCTATGGCCACCTGGTCCCCTTCGGCCTGGTCTGGGGCGGCGAGTGGAACTACGTCAGCGCCGCCATGGATCAGCTGGCGCCGAATGCCAGTGGCGTCAAGTACCGCCAAAGCAGCCTGCTGCTCAATGGTGGTGTCGGTCTGGCCACCGGTGGTTCCGGCCATCTGGAGCTCGTGGCCTTGGCCGGCATCAGCAACATCACCATGGAAAGCAGCCTTGCTGGTTCCCTCGACAAGGGGAGCGGCAACGGCCCGATGTTCGGTGGCCGCCTCGCCTGGTACTGGACGGCCGAAAGTGGCTGGCAGTACGGGGTTCAGGCCGAATGGACCAAGAGTGAAGCCGACCTCACCACGAATACGGCCCTCGGCACCTACGAGTCCACGGTCAGCAACTCCGGCGTCTCAGCCCGCGCCACCCTCGGCTACCGCTTCTGATCACTCCAGCGCCGGCGGGGCGTCGTCCATGCGCCAGGCGACCTGGAAGGCCAGGTACCAGCCGGACTGCTCGAGAGTGACATCGACGCCATCGCCCGACAGGTCGTGCGCGGCAACCTGCCAGCCGGCCGACAGGCCGAGACCGACCTTGCGCGTCAGCTGGTAGATCGCCCCCAGGCGCGCCTCATAGGCGGTGCCGCTGCCGTCCGCGGAGAAGGCCGGGGCCGTGCTGCTGCCAGGCAGGGTGAGGCTCGACAGACCGTAGCCGGCGAGGACCTCGCCGCTGAGCGTCACCCGGTCGTGCAGGGCCCAGGCGAGACCACCCGCGACCTTGCCCCACATGACCGAAAGCCCATCGCCGCCATCGTAGTCGAGCCGATCGATGGCGAGATCGGCGCCGGCGATCAGGCCGACACTGTCCCCCGTGCCCGAGAACGACCAGCGCGCCCCAAGTTCAAGCGAAGCGCCGGCGTCGAAGGTGTCGGCGCCGGACACCCTCCCGGTCGAACTGGTCAGCTCGTAGTCGAAGTCGCCTGGACGCGAAGCGACGCCGAGGTGGATATCGCGCACCGCCAGCTCGGCAGCGGTGGCGGCGGACAAGGCGAGGAGGCAGGCGATGGGGCGTATCACGGTATGAGCACCAGACGGAGGCCGATGAGGGCATGATCGACATCGGAGGCGAGGCCCTGGCCGGCACCGGCCGCGACCTCGACACGGGCGAGGGACACGGTGTCGTACCACGAGCCGCCGCGCACCGCCGTGCCGGGTGCGGTCCACTCCCACACGTTGCCGTGGAGGTCGTAGAGGCCGTTGGCGTTGGGCGCCCGCTGGCCGACCGGCGCCGGGCCGCCGATGTCGCGGCCCCCGGAGTCCAGGCGCGAGGTCTTGTTCGTTTCGCTCAGGGCGCTCTCGCGCACCAGCGCGTGCGCACGCATAGCCGCGCGGCTGTAGGCCGCACCCCAGACGTAGCCGCTGGCGACACCCGTTGCCGTCTGCCACTGGCTGGCGGTCGGTACGGCCAGACGGCCGCCACCGCCGAGGGGGAAGGCGGCCAGCACCGGAACCGCCAGGTCGTAATCGACGTTGTAGGCCGGATAGGGGTCTTGGGTGGCCGGCGGGACGATGGTCGGCGGAGCGATGACCGTGGACGGTACCGCGCTCCAGGGCGTACTGGCATCCAGCCGGTTCCACTGCGCCTGGGTCACCTCGAACACGCCGACGTAGAAGCTGGACGCATCGGGCCCGACACGGCGGAAGACCATCGTCCGGTCGCGATACGCCGCGTTGGTGGCGACGTCGGACAGATTCGCCGCGTAGGTGACCGTGCGGGTCTGCAGATCGAGCAGGGCATAAGGCGCCGTGCCCGATGCCACTGCGCCGGTCAGGCCACCATCGCTGCTACCGCCGGTGGGCACGCAGCCGGCCAGGCCGATTCCGAGCAAGCCGAGACAGAGAGTGGCGGGGCCCCGTCGCGCAGCGATGGGGCGGGCGCCGAGCAGCGGCGGGCGCATACAATGGGCGAAGCCCATGCGCACACGGTTTTGGAGCGCAGCGACAAAATCGAGCTGCGACAAAGGCCGCTGGGGCGAAGCCCCTGAGAACAAAGAGCTCATCCTGCACCTCCTGGTCCGACGCGGAGCATGACCGGCAGGACCGTCGCCGTCTGGCTGGTGGTATCGGTGACCATGATGCTGAAGCGGTAGTAGCCGCTGCCGTCCGTCGGCGCCGGCACGCTCGGCCAGGTCAGCTGGCCTGAGGCCGGGTCGAACGAGGCCTTGGCGGGGTTGCCTGGCGGCAGGGCGCGGTCGGTCGCCAGTTGGCCTGGTTCGGCGACCAGCTCCCAGGTGAGGCTCGCTCCTGGCTGGGTCGTCACCTGCGGCAGGTAGGAGAAGGGCAGGGTCGCGGCAACAGTCAGGCGCATCGGCGCGTCGAAGCGCGGGGCGCCGCCGCCACCGTCACTGATGCGCACCGTATAGGCTGCCGCCACCGAGGTCGCGGCCGTGGCCGTGCCCTGGCG